>Ga0209697_10000816_pt1 | contig 50909 bp, 56 predicted proteins | sample AliMusrvi5mmetaG_FD_184115 | JGI IMG/M metagenome (GOLD analysis project Ga0209697, IMG submission 184115) | Freshwater lake bacterial and archeal communities from Alinen Mustajarvi, Finland, to study Microbial Dark Matter (Phase II) - Alinen... | ecosystem: Environmental > Aquatic > Freshwater...
TTGAGCAGATCAGCAGTCAGATGGGAAAATAAAAAGGAGGGGAATGCAGGATTTTAGAAAAAAAGAGATGGAGCCGGTGGCTCAGTTTTCGTTAGCAGAGGTGGTTCAGTTTTGATTAGCGTTGAAGCCTTTACTGATATTCCGGTTTTTTTAATTTGTTCCACGAAGGGGTCAGCGGCGAAGTATTGATGTGAGGGGAAAGGAATGGGTTCGAGGCTGCTGGAGATTTTCAATTTAATTCTGCGGATTTTATGTCTATCCTTAAAACGGTCTCCTTCAAACGCTGGAGAAAAGAGGGCAAGATCGATATCGCTCCAAACTGTGTTTGTCCCTTGCGCATAACTTCCAAATAAAATGGCCCGTTCGATGGTGATGTTTTCTTTTTCCAGTTTTTTCAAAAAGATATGAATTATTGATGAGATGTCAGCCGGGATTTGAACCATTTTGAGAGGTCCTCAATTTGTCTGAAAATAGTGTAGTGTAAATTCTCGCGTACATTTTTTTTAGAGAGCATCTCTGAATTGAGGATAACGAACCTCGATATTGAAGTCATTTACTTCGTCAAGAAAAAATTTCTGTTCATCTGTCAAAGGAATTTTACTGTGTTCTGCCAGCTTGACAAGATTATGTGTTTTTGGAGGAAGGAGATCGGCGCTGTTTTGCACAAAAAGAGCCTTGAGGATCTTTTCTAGGACCAAATGTCCCAAGAATAGGCTCCAATCATATTTTTCAGAGTTCAAAAGGCTCTCTGCAGTCTCCCAGTCATGGGTTGCACTGTCAAGCCAATATTGGAAAATGGCTTTTCACAGATGTGGTTCCCAGCTGGTGACCAGTCAATATGAACCAGTTTTTCAGGGTCGCCGATAAGGTAACCGGGGTGCTCTTCCAGGAGATCAAATTTTGATATTGTCTGGGTGGGAGATATAGCAAAACCTTGCCTTTTAGTATAACTTTACAGAAGTAAATAGGGGTTTATGCAAGTCCATCAAAGTTTGACAATCTGCTATGGTTTGTCGTAAGCATCCACGTAAGTATCGATGAGCCTGCGGATCATGCGCTGATACTGAGTATGATGTTTTGCTGCCTCAGATTTGAAGAACTCAACGCTCTTTTTGCTAAGAGCAATAGTAACTTTCACCCCTTCCTCCCGGAAAGCAAGTTCTTCCGGGGGAGGGAGAAAGTCTTTAATGACTTTGGCCTCAACAGGCTCATTGGTGTATTTGATTTTCGCGCTCATAAATTGCCTTGCCCTTTCGCCAGTAACCGGCGCCAATTATACGTATCACACCGCCGCGATAGGTAAAACGGACAGTGAGAACACCGCCCTCGACCTCGCCGAAACAAAAATAACGTTTTTCAGTTTCACTGTGAGCGAGATCTTCGGCTATGACACGGCAGGGGTCAGCGAAAACATACTGTGCCAGAGCAAACGGTATTCCATGTTTCTTCTGGTTCTCAGTATCCTTATTTGCGTCCCACTCAAACCGTGGTTTTTTCATAAAATGATTTTAGCATAGTGGTATATAATATACCATATAAAAATATGGCTACTTATGCGTATTACTGCCAACATTCGTAAGAATTTTGGGGACGTCCCTAAGAGCACTTGATCCGCCGCTTGTGCAGGAATCGCCCAGAACATTCTTCTCTGTCAATTGTTGGCAAACTTTGCCATAAATGCTATAGTGTCAGTAAAACCAACCAACAAGGAGGTGAAAGTATGGCAACCCTCAATATCTCGATGCCCGATGAAATGAGAGCCTTTATAGAGGCTCGTGTCAGCACGGGAGAATATCAAAGCGCAAGTGATTATCTGCGCGACCTTATCAGGCATGACCGCGAAGAAACGGAACGGCTTTTGGTTGAAGGACTGGAAAGCGGAACAGCACGGCCACTTGATATGGCCGCCTTGAGGAAAAGAGCGCAAGTCTCACTCAAACAAGAGAAAGCGCTTTAAGATGGCCGCCATTGTCATAACGCCAGCGGCTGAGAGTGATCTCGTCAACATCTGGCTCTATATCGCACGGGATAATCCGGATTCAGCCGACCGCGTTTATCAAGCCGCCGAAAGCACCTTCGAAGCCCTTGCCGCCACACCGCGTATGGGCACGTTGTATCAATCCAAACGAGCACAACTTGAAGGAATGCGTTTCTTTCCCATCAGCAAGTTTCAAAACTATGTCATCTATTACAGAGAACAGCCGAAAGGCATTGAAATCGTCCGTGTTTTGCACGCCCACATGGATAAGAGAAAACGTTTGGAACCGGAATTATCGAAAACCAGACGATGAACTCCTTGATCTTGTGCGCCTCGGTTCTCATAGCTAACTTGATTTATAGTGGTTTGCCGTAAAAGGAATGAACAATCTCCTTTACAAGGGTCGAGGGCATGGAGTCACATAACTGATTATAAATTGTGAATGATGATATCAGGTGTGCAGATAATGGCAGAAAGGCATGGCAAAGTGAAAAATCAGAAGGGCGGGTCGGTTATGCTCTTACCATACGGCATGTATCACTTGATTCGCTTGGTTGCTGCTCTGTATATCTCTTTATCTCGACGTGGTCCAACCGCAAGAACATACACCGTGACCGTTATTTCAACTACCTGATAAACTACCCGATAATCTCCGATTCTGAGCTTACGGAAATCGACCAGGTTCCCCAGGAGAGGCGCACCAAATTTTAATGGATCCGCGGTCAATTTTGTGTCTAGGGCACGCATGATGCGGCGGGCTCCTGCCTGACCGACACTTTTCAGATCATCCTCAAAATCCCGATGGTAAGTTACCGTCCAATTCATTTCCCAAATTTGCTCATCATTTGTCGATGTGAGAGGGCATCCTCCGGGTTGAAGCTCTTCAGACGGGCAAAAGCGAGGGCCGCAAGACGTAAATCTTCTATTTCTTCTTCCATGGTTTCATACGCATCAATAGACATAAGGACAGCTTTTGGCGCATTATTTTTGAGTATGATAAACTTTTCCGTGTCGCCCTTTTCTATCGAATCAAGCGTCGCGGACGTTTTCTTTGAAAGCATAGTGGCAGATAGGTAATCTTTTATATGCATTATCTTCACCTCTTTATTTGACAAATAATGCATACTATAATCGGATATTGGAGTGCTGTCAATCATGTGCTGTTTAATGCGAATGAGTGTCTTTGAAGCAGCTTCAGGTTGTAAAATCTATACTATACCGCATGTGCTGGCTGCCATTTATGGTACGACTGGTTTGACTAAATACAGGGCAGGGCTTTCATCCCAACCTGTACAAAGGGCGAATGACTGGATATGAGAGAGTAAAAATAGATATTGCTAATGTGTGTGTTTAGAATTATTTTGAACACAAACGAATACACTACAGGAGGTAGCCCAATGTCAAAAACAGTAACCATAAGACTTTCTGAAGAAGAATATATCCTTTTTTCTAAAGCAGCAGAGGCCGTTAAACGACCTATATCTAATCTTATCAATTACCTGGCTCAACAAAAACTAGAAGAGGATCTTTTTGTCGATCAAATAGAGATGGATGAAATTCTTGAAAATAAAGATTTGGTAGAATTCCTGAGAAAAGGTTCCAAAGATGTGAAGCTCAGAAAAGGTGTCTTCGTAGATGTTTAGAATATTTGAAACTGAGACATTTTGGGCTTCGCTTGAACAAGATTTTGAGGGACAAAAAGACAAGATCAAGGTGAAACTCCGAATTCAAGTTTATCAGCAACTTAAAGACTCACCATCATTTGGCCAAAATATTAAGATGTTACGAAACTGGACTCCACCAACATGGAGGTACAGAATTGGTTCTTATCGTTTCTTTTATGAGCTCGATAGCGAAAATAAAATTGTGTTTATGATTTTAGCTGAACACAGAAGCAGGGCTTACAAGAAAAAGTGACCCAGTGCAGAACCACAACGGGTCTTACGTTCCATTGCTCCCTAAGTATCTGGCTACGGCAAAATAATCACTTCCCGGAAGGGAAGCTCTGGGAATTCCGGTAAGATTCTTCCAGATTCGGGAGAATTTTCAAGCCTTCGCAAAATATTTTCAGTTCGATTCCGAAAATTGACTGCTGCAGAGGGTTTATCCTTTCGGATATATGATAGCGCAGAAAGGAATTGGGTTCGGGCAGAAGGGGTAAATTGAACCTTCACGAGGGTTCTTTGGCCAAGAGGGCGTCGGCTTCGGCAAGGACGGTATTTAGGTCATATCCTACGCCTAATTCAATCTCCCTATTTCCATTAGCTAATAGATGCAGGAGCTCTCTTTCGTGTTCGGATTTCTCATAGGCATCGACACCAATCATCACTGCTGTTGCCCGTCCTCTTTGGGTAATGATCAATGGTTCTTTATTGTTTCGCAATTTCTTCAAAATCTTGGCAGTATCCTGCCGCAAATCGCTGACCGGAATGATATTTGATAGCTTGCTCATGGCGTACCTCCTATTGACCTAAAGGCATGGGGGATAGAGTGTGTCTGAGACATACGTTTCTCCTTTGTGTCGTCAACTTATTGATAACGATGTATATCAAATGGATGAATATGTCAAAAATCCAAGAGGGGTTAGTCACAGCCCCGACAAAGCAAATAACCAGTGAGAGCGATCTTCGTAGCGCGCGTGCATGGGGACGCCTTTTTCATGGGGACATTCATGCGGACAGGCGGTTGATTTTTCGCAAATATGTCACCTTTCTTGTTCTTTCAATCGGTACTCTTATAACATATTACACGGTCGGTCACTATAACGACATAGGCAATCAACTTCTGGTAAATCAAGATTTTTTTAATGGTTTTCAGGGATGGTCGATCGGTGGGACGAAGACGGTCGCCGCTGTGTCGGTCGGTCCTGGATTCGTCCGATTGCATTCGTATGAACAGAATACATCGGTAGGGTTATTCGCAAAGCCTGGACGCAACTATGCTCGGTGAAAAAATCGCTTTGCGAGCAGAAGTAAAAACAGTTGGGATCGAGGGAGGTAAGAAAGGCTGGGAAAAAGGTCGTGTTGTCCTTATCCAGTCCGTTGAAGGTAAGCCAATCTATACTACACCGCATGTGCTGGCAACCATTGATGGTACGACTGGTTGGACTAAATATAGGGCTACGTTTTCTATTCTTGCGCGGGTTTCCGGCGTCCGGGCGGAGTTACAGCTGAATAATTGCACAGGGGAATTGCAGGTAAAAGACCTGGCGCTCTATCAGGTGCAGGTAAACCCGGTATACAGGCTTTTCAGATTGATGGTGTTTGGAGGCTGGGCGTTTTATGCGGTCTGTATGTTTGGGCCGGGACTGATCGGAACCGGCGCGGGAAGGAAGCGAACCATTCTTGTTCTCCTTGTGTGTATTGCCATTGTCATCGGCACAACCATTCCGGGGGCAGTAAAGAATGAGGCAAAATACGAACTTCTCAGCCATGCGCATTGCTATGCACACCAGGTGCTTGAGCATGGTGGGGTGGCGGTGCACACCTTGGCGAGCGAACTGAAGGCGGAAAAATGGCTCTGGATCGACATTACCAAGGTTGCGCATTTTCTCCTCTTTGCCTTACTTGGGGGGCTGTTATATGCCGGACAAGGTAAGGGCGCTGTATGGAGAACCTTTGTCGATACCGGGATGCTTGCCTGTGGCACGGAATTGCTGCAATTATTTATTGATGATCGGAGTGCTCTGGTGAGTGACGTTTTTATCGATCTTGCCGGGGTTGGTTGTGCTGTGTTGCTGGTGAGCATTTTTGCTAGGCGGGGAAGAGGTGGGGGAGATAAGGGTGTCCATGTCAGACTTGACTAAAGCAGGCTAACGCCCGCAAACTAAGGGTTATGATCTCCTCTCACAACAGAGGGGTTAAGTACCTTCACGAAATTCATTTTGTTCTCTCTCCGGATTTTCCATAACAGAGGACGGGTGATGTAATAGTCCAATTTGAATTCATCGACTATTACAGCCACATCCATGTCGCTATCCACATGGGCAGTGCCTTTCGTATAGGAGCCAAATAAAATAAGCTGATCAAATTTGATCTGCTTGCTGAGGAGTTTCTTGTATCTTTTGAGTTTTTCTATAACTACAGCAGTATCCACTCTCGTAACTCCTTTGCTTCGTTTTACAAATAAACCTCGTCATGTGTTCCGATGTGGATTGGAACAATCTCCTTTCCATTGATCAGAAGTTCAATCGTGAGACGGTAATGGAGAGTTATTGAGAGAGAAAAGACCCCCTTTAACTTTCCATGCAACGGATGAAGGCGAAGGGAGGGATGAAACGGATTTAACTCCATCAATTGTAGACACTTTTCATACTGGGGGAGGATGTCGGGATGCTTTCTGAAAAATTTCCGGGCTCGCCGGACGTAACTTTCGGTAAAGATGATTTTGTAATTATCCATCGTTTTTGAGGTCGGCAATATGCTCGGCAATTGTTTTGTCGATGATTCTGCCTGCCTGTCGGTCTTCCTTAGCCTCAAGCAACGCGGCTTCCAATTCGCATGCACGTAAATGCTGATAGTGCTGAATGCTCATAACAACATATGTACTTTTGCCGCGCACGGAAATAGTTGCATCCTCGGCATCTTCCAGAACACTGGCTATAGAGGAGATTCCTCGCCGTTTAATATCGTTTGCTGTGATTGTTGGCATAGCTTTTCCCTCCTTATTGGCGCTATTGTAAGCACTATAATAAGTGCTATTAAAAATGCCGTCAAGGGTGTAGTGAATAACGGGTTGGGGTCGGGTCAAGCTGGAAGAGGGCCTGATTATCTATGTCTGGGCGCTGATATTCAGACTTCCAATTTTAGACGCGTTGCACCGGACCAGGATATTTGGCCACCTGGATGTTGACCGTCAGCAGCGTTATGATTTCGACCATGGCCTGTGCGACGAGCAGGCGGGTGAAGAGATCTTTATGGATTGGCGGCAGGGTGCCGATGGCTACCGCATGCTCACTGAGGACCGGCAGTTCATGGTAGCCGTTGTCCAACAGGCTTCGTCGCAGTACACATGGATCGACTTTGAAATCCTCACGGTCCAGGCCGCATTTGATAACGATTTCCCACAGACTGGCAGCGCTGAAGAACAGGTCGTTTTCAGGTTCGCCCATCAGTGTCCGAGCATCCAAAATATCTGAAACTACTTTTTGTCGGATATTTCAAGAGAATACATGTTGTCAGTTTTATAGAATGCCTGATTTATGAAATAATCGTATTCCGGTGCCATGTCGAGGACAATGCGTGCCGTACGGGTTTTTGTGTCCAGTCTACTGCGTATCTTCCGAATGAAATTGCCGCCCGTATTGATCGCCGACCAATCCTTTTTTAATGCGGATGCATTCTTGATTTCCAGAACGATCCTGGGCTTTTCACCCTCGATTCTGGAAATCGTGGGCTTATAAAAACGATCGAATTCGATGAACAGCAATTCTTTACCGTCCACGGTAGCCTTGAAGGCAATGTCCTTCACATCAACTGCCAGACTTTCTGTCTCTATTTTCTTTCGAGGGGCATCCTGTGCCGATTTTTCCTCAGAGGCCGTTGATCCAAAAGAGTTGTGTTCCTGCTTATCGACAAGAAGGGGTGCATAAACATATCCCAGCGCCTGTTTCTCAATGCGCTCAGCCTGGGTCACGGGAAAAACGGCGTACCAATCATCTTGAAGAAAATCTACTTTGACAGGTTCGTCCGTTTTTAATTGACCTTCAAGCTTGGAGGCCGATGATCTGTTGGCCCTGATATTTGTGTTGGGTTTGGGATACATGATCGTTCCCCACTCTGATGTAGGGATGGTAGCATTCAGTTTATCAACAAGGAGGGATGCATATACATATCCCAGCGCCTTTTTCTCGTTTCGCTCAGTCTGGGTCATGGGAAAAACGGCGTACCAGTCGTCTTGAAGAAAATCTACTTTTACAGGTTGGTCGGTTTTCAATTGACCTTCCAGCTTGGATTCTGCTGATCTATTGGCCCTGATGTTTGTGTTGGCTTTGGGATACATGATCGTTCCCCACTCTGATGTAGGGATGGTAGTATTCAGTTTATCAACAAGCAGTGGCGCATAAATATATCCCAGCGCCTTTTTCTCATTTCGCTCAGTCTGGGTCATGGGAAAAACGGCGTACCAGTCGTCTTGAAGAAAATCTACTTTTATAGGTTGGTCGGTTTTCAATTGACCTTCCAGCTTGGAAGCCGCCGATCTATTGGCCCTGATGTTTGCGTTGGGTTTGGGATACATGATCCTGCCCCAGTCTGAGGCAGGAATGGTAGCATTCAGTTTATCAACAAGCAGTGGCGCATAAATATATCCCAGCGCCTTTTTCTCATTTCGCTCTGCCTGGGTCATGGGAAAAACGGCGTACCAGTCGTCTTTCAGAAAATCTACTTTGACAGGTTGGTCGGTTTTCAATTGACCTTCTAGCTTGGAAGCAGCCGATCTATTGGCCCTGATGTTTGTGTTGGCTTTGGGATACATGATCGTTCCCCATTCGGATGCAGTGCTGTCTGTTACATGTTCGAGTGTTGTCGAAGCCTCAGCATAATTTGCTTTTTGTCCAACGGTCAAAATAGTGCCTAAAACGGTTCCAGTTAGAAGTTCTAACACCATCACTGCAATTGTTATAATTATTCGCATATCAATATAATCCTGTGTCAACTCTTATAAAAAAACCTGCAAATTCAGAAAAACGAAATGTCGCTTTAGGTTTTTTGAGTGTTAACAACATAACCTTATAACGACCCTCATTTCTAGCGTAATTACTGGAGTGTTGCATTAATGCTTTCCCAAAGCCAGCGATTCAGGATCAAATTTCGTCCTCGAAGGCAACGACCGTTATACCAAAAACTTAAGAAAGAATTGGTCGATTGCATTACCGCAAGTGAAAAGAAAAGATAGACAAGATTCTGTTGTTTGGTTTGGAAGCCAGGGGAAATGCCGGGGCGGAAAGGGATATGCGTGGTATCCTCAGAGAAGCCATCCAACTCGCCTGAAGACCAACACCGCCGATTGGCTGAGATCAGCGCAGGCAGATCTTGATATCAACTTCTCAACTTCGTGACCTGACCCCACTTTTCTCTCCTGTTGGAATCACGCAATGTTTCCTCGGCATTCCCTTGAATTGGCTGAACACGATCTATCCTTGCTTTGCGTTTAGGAGTGTGCATTGCGACCCATATATCGTTTCTCTTTTGCAGGTTCAGCCAAAAATCGGCAGTATTTCCGAAAACTCTTGCCAGAATCAAAGCGGTATCAACGGTAAGCGTCCGTTTATTGTTGCAAAGTTCGTTGACCGTCTTTCGACTTACCATCATAGCTCTTGCCAGTCCATCTTGGGTAAGACTTAAAGGTTCCATAAACTCTGTGATTATCATTTCTCCAACCGTTACAGGTTGCTGCTTTGTTGTGATCATACATGATTCCTCATTTGTAGCTGTGGTTGTCAAGATACACGCTTTCAGCTTCTCCTCTGTCTTTGTCCCAATGGAAAATCAGTCTCCATTGGCCGTTGATTCTGATTGTGTGTCTGTTGTGAAGGTTTCCGGTCAATTTTTCAAAATGGTTGCTCGGCGGAGATCGTAGATCCGCATCGCAGGTGGAGTCGTCAAGAATTTGCAATTTCCCGAAAAGCCTTTCACTGATTGTTGGAGGAATTTTCTTGCTTTTTACCCCCTCAACAAAAAAGTTTTCCAGCCATTTATCCCGAAAGTTCTTTATCATGAACACAGTGTAACGCACACTGTTACAAATGACAAGTCGTTTACATCGAAACCTCTTGTTGGCCCTCAGGTCGACCCCTAAGTCAAGACATAAACCCTCGGAGAATAATCTGCAATCTCAGGTGGTAGAGCCTGACTGATACAGGCAGAGCAAGGATACAATGTCCTCTGGGCTTAACTCAATGCCGGCCCCTCTGGGGTCGGATTTTCACTAATCTGTCGAATCCGGTGCAATCAAAAGCAATTTTGGAAAATATGTACGATATCTAGCGGCATCACGAGTCAAAAGAGACATTCCCTGAACTGAGGCATGAGCGCCAATAAAGAAATCAGGAAGAGGAGAACGACGAATACCACCTGCCCGACGATACGCAAGAAAACATTTTCCGGCCAAGAATGCCGCTTCCCAAGGCAGCTGATGCCGTTCGAACATGTCTGGAGGCAATGCTTCCTCAAGCTCTTCCACCCGTTTGAAACCGATGGAAATCTCCGCATAGATAACGGGATTGATGGCAAGAATTGATGTGTCGGCACATTTAGTCAAGTGCTCGGACGACCAGGCAAACCATACAGGATCTTCTTCCATAATGTCTAAAATGACATTGCTGTCCACTAAAACCTTGTGAACCATCAGACCTTATCTCTTGTCAACGCCATTATTTCATCGGTAGACATGCGAACCGTTGCTCGACCTCGCATTTTTTCGACGATTTTCCCCCCCCGGCTTATCTTTTCACTAGATTTCCGCAAAATGATCACATTGCCTTCAATTAAAAATTCAACCTCAGAATGGGGAAAAAGCCCGGCTTTCTCTCGTATTTCCTGCGGGATGGTAACTTGTCCCTTGCTTGTAATTCGCATAAATGCACCCTCCTTGAGTATTACTTTTATAGTTATTACTGCTCAAAGGGGATGTCAAGGAAAAGATGCAAGACAAGGGCCTGAGGCTTCTGCCGGTTCAGGATCGTCCTCTGTGCCGGAGTGAAAAGTCTGGTTTTCGGCGATGGTGCGCTGCCTACGATTTTTGAAGTGAAAGAGGGATCTGGGCTTATAAGGTTTCGAGTCAACTTGAAAGCTCATTGGAAATATAATGTCGAAAACCGATGAGGGGAGCTTGATGTTGGCTGTATCTCAGGTTCATTTTGCTGAGATCAAGGCAACCCCTAACAATATAGAACGTATGGAGTTACTCAGCATTATCGAGCTGTGCGGGGTAATTCTGGATATTGATTTGGTCAGGGAGTTGGGGCCGGTTGAGGCGATGCGGTTCGTAAATTTTCCTTGCAAGCGGCGACAGGAAAGTGTGAAACGACATCGGGAATGGCAGAAGCTGCTGGATAAGGATCAGTTTTTCTCCTCTTTGTGACCAGATGGAGATAAATGAGCGCATACTTTCTGGCCACATTTCTGTCGATATCGATAATGCTTATCTGCAATCTGGTGATAATCTCCTGGAGCTTTCTTTCGTTATGTATTCTTGCTGGATGAGTTTGTCAATAGGAATTGTATGTTGGCCAGGTGTAGGGACAAGGCCCCGCTCTTTTTTGCAATATCTTGGATCATGTTATCAGTCGTCACTTGAATCATTTTTACATCTTTGGAGCCGCTTCTCAGGGATTCCAACAAAATTAAAATTTGAAATCACCCTTCATGGGTCTGGGCTCTCTTGTGGGGTGGTCGGCCATTTTGTGAAGGAACTAAATAAAGTCGGTAAATTCATTTGTTGCCTGGATTGTTCCGGGATTCTCCGCAAAAATCTTTTTCGCCAATGATTTGAATTCGTCAGCCTGGGAGAACTCTAGCAATTTTTTCTTGGTTTGATCGGAAAGTTTCATTAGAAGTCCTTTTTCAGGGTGGTTAGCAAGGCTTGTTTATTAAAGAGTGAGAAATACTCATCCAGAATTCCCAGTCATTAAGCCTTTTCCTTTGCAGCTGTTATTCAAGCAACAGCCGCATATCGCTATATATCGGTAGCCTCACTTTGCGCTGTTGGTTGCCGGATTTTTGGGGAGGGGAGAAGTGATTTTATGCCTGCCCCTCGGGTGTCAGCCAGTTTTCAACTATGAGCTCAGGAACACGAGAAAATTCTTTAACATTGCCGGTGACGACAATAAGGCCAAGGGCGGATGCTTGGGCAGCAATGAGTAAATCGTTGCTGCCGATAGGGGTGCCGGCACGTTCCAAAGCAACTCTCAGCATGGCATAATGCTCCTCAACATTTTGTTTGAGCGGAAGCACGGCTATTGTCTCAAGAAGTTTCTTTACCTTGGCCGTCAGGGTAGGAGATGCTTTTTTCTGAGCACCGTAGCGCAATTCGCAAGCGACTATTATGCTTGTGCAATACACGTCGTCATTTTCAAGAGCGGCTATTTTTCGAGCTGCATTGCCATCCGGTTGTTTGATGAGTTCCGAAAGAATATTTGTATCTAGAAGGTACTTGAGTTGAGCCATATTAAAAAATCTCCTCTATCTCGATTGGCGGATCGTCGATATCCGGCAAGCTGTCGGCAAGAGGTTCCCAGCCGGCCAGTAGTGAACGGAGGCTTTTTTTCTTTACAGGTTCGATAATTAACCGGCTGCCATCTTTGCGAATAATTGCTTCATTCCCTTCTAATTCAAACTCTTTTGGGATACGTATTGCCTGGCAGCGACCATTGCGGAATAAACGGACATGTCGTTCTATTTGCATAATTGTTACCTCCGGGAGTTTTTTTGGCATATGTTCTAGGATATGCCAACAAGGTTGCCTTGTCAAGTGGTGGGCTTCGAAGTTCGAGTGCGGTCTGCTTGATAAGATTGTACTAAAAAATAAGGAGATGGTTAAAAAAAACGAAAGGGGAGAAAGCTTGCGCTTTCTCCCCTTTAGAAAATCATCCTATTTGGCGGATGCGGCTATTTTCCGGCATGAGCACTCAGGTATGCAGCCACGCCCTCGGCCGTAGGTTTCATTGCATCATCACCCTTTTTCCAGTTGGCGGGACAGACATCTCCATACTTTTCGGTAAATTGCAAGGCATCGAGGACGCGCAAGGCCTCGTCGACACTTCTCCCGAGGGGTAGGTCGTTTACCACCTGATGGCGGATAATGCCCGCACGGTCAATAAGAAAGAGCCCACGCAGGGCGATGCCGGCATCCAGCAAGACTTCATAAGCTTTGGAAATCGATTTATCGAGATCGGCAACCAAAGGATATCGGATATCGCCGATTCCACCGTCATTGATCTTGGTTTTTTTCCAGGCCAGATGCGAAAAGGCGGAATCGATGGACACCCCGATCAACTGGCAATTGTTCTCCTTAAATTCGTTAACCGCCTTATCGAAGGCAAGGATCTCCGATGGGCAGACAAAGGTGAAGTTGAGGGGATAAAAGAACAGAAGAACATATTTGCCGCGATAATCGGCAAGGCGGAAATCTTCTTTGAAGGAGTTGTCGGGCATAACTGCCGTGGCTGTGAAATCAGGGGCCGGTTGGGTAACCAAGAGGCTCATAGGATATCTCCAAGATGGTATGTTGAATTAATCGGCCTTCCAGAAAGATTCCTTTTCCGCGCCGCAGAGCGGGCAGACCCAGTCTTCCGGAACATTTTCCCACGTTGTGCCGGCGGCTACTCCGTGATCGTCATCACCAACTGCCGGGTCATAGATATAGCCGCATGGACATTCCCACTTTTGCATTTTTTTCTCCTTTGTAATGTTTTAGACAATAATAATTATTATCACTTCGTCCTCAATATAGCAGTTCTTCAACAAGAGTCAACAGTAAATCAAAAAAAATGGCAAGCAAGGGGGAAAATTTTATGCATTCCGTTTGATGATTGTTTTTGCCGGTATCAAGGCGGTGGCCGTCGCCGACACAATATTACCGGCAACTCCGGGGCCATCGCCGGCAACAAACAGTCCGCGGACGGCAGTTTCCAAATTGTTGTCGGTGGTCACCTGGGTGGCAAAAAATTTGATCTCCGGGGCGTAGAGCAAGGTCTCGTCGTTGGCGACACCGGGAATGACCTGGTTAAGCTGATCGAGGCCGTCGATGAGATTGGTGAGAATCCGTTCCGGCAGGGCCATGGCGATGTCGCCGCAGGTGACGCTTTTCAAGGTCGGCTCGATATAGCTGTTTTTCACCCGGTTCCAGGTTGATCTGCGGCCGCGTTTCAGGTCTCCGTAGCGCTGCAGTATCGGTTTTCCACCGCCGATGAGGGTCGCCAGTTTGCCGATCGCTTCACCGTAGGCCTGATTGTCTTCAACCGGGTCGGTGAGCACGACCTTGGAGAGGAAGGCAAAATTGGCGTTATCGGATTTCTTGTCCATGTAAGCATGGCCGTTGACGCAGACGAAGTTCTGATAGTTTTCCAGGGCGACATAGCCGCCGAGGTTGGTACAGAAGGTTCTCGTCTGATCATCGTATTTTGTGGTGCGTACGAAAAAAGTGGGGTCGTAGATAATAGAGCAGAGATCCTGCATAATTTCATTGTGCACCTCCACCCGAACACCTACCTCGATTCCGCGCTGGGAGACCTCAATGCCATGATCCCTGGCAACACCTGCGATCCATTCGGCTCCCACCCGACCGGGGGCGAGGATGACGTTTTCCGCCCGGTAGGTGCCCCGGTTGGTTTTAACTCCTTCGACCACGCCATTGTTGACGATCAGTTCTTTAGCCTCCTCCGAATGATGGAAGGATACGCCTTTGTCGGCGATATAGTCGGCCATCTTGGTGATATGACCCGGAAGATTGTCGCTGCCGAGATGTTTCTGCTTGATGATGAGCAGATCAATACCCTGCTTTCGCGCTTCTTTGCGAATTGTCAGGGCCTTTTCCATGTCGGTCGGGAAGACCTTGCCATCCATGTTGAAGAGATTGAAAATAGCTTCCGTCTCGTCGATCAGGGCCATGGCCGCCGAGGTATCGAGGAACTGGGTGAGATCGGTTTTCCCAAGTTTATGGATGAAATTGAGTTTGCCGTCGGAAAACAGTCCGGCGCCGCCGATGCCGCAGAGGATGTTGCAGGGCCGACACTTTTGGCAACCACCGTCTTTAATCGGACATTTCCGCTTGAGCGAGGCCTTACCTTTTTCAATCACCAGAACCGTAAGCTTCGAGTGTTCACACAGGTAGTAGGCGGCAAAAAGACCGGCAGGTCCGCCCCCGACAATTATTACATCGTAGGTTGTTTCAGCTTTTTTTGTAATCACGGCAGTTGCGTGCGGAAGCAAGGCTTGCGGAGATCATGGTCGATAGGCCATGATCTCCGGGGAATGTGGATTTTTATTCAGCCGGAGGTACAAGCGTCGCGGCAGGCGGCACGGAAGCATCCGAAGGCACCGCAAGGTACGGTGTGGCCGGGGCGAGACCGTAGGCGAGTCGTACCTTGGTATCGATCTCAGTACACATCGCCGGATTGTCGGTAAGGAACTTTTTAGCGTTTTCCCGGCCTTGACCGATTCTTTCTTCCTTGTAGGAGTACCAGGAGCCGCTCTTCTCGACGATTTCCAGGGTGGCTGCCAGATCGAGCATATCGCCAACCTTGGAAATACCCTCGCCGTAGATAATATCGAATTCAGCCTCCTTGAAAGGCGGGGCCACCTTGTTTTTAACAACCTTGATTTTTGTTCTGTTGCCGATGATATCGTTGCCCTCTTTAATCTGGCCGATCTTCCTGATATCCAGGCGCAGCGAGGAATAGAACTTGAGGGCGTTGCCGCCGGTGGTGGTTTCGGGGTTGCCGAACATAACGCCGATCTTCATGCGTATCTGGTTGATGAAAATGAGGACGGTATTGCTGCGGTTGAGAACGCCGGTAAATTTTCGCATGGCCTGTGACATCAGACGGGCCTGGAGTCCGACATGGTGATCGCCGACGTTGCCGTCGATTTCCGCCTTGGGTACCAGGGCGGCGACGGAGTCGATGACGATAACATCAACCCCGTTTGAGCGGATGAGGATTTCGGCGATCTCCAGGGCCTGCTCACCGAAGTCCGGCTGGGAGATGAGGAGGTTGTCGATATCGACGCCGAGCCGCTTGGCATAACTGACGTCAAGGGCGTGTTCTGCGTCGATAAAGGCGGCGGAGCCTCCGATCTTTTGGGCCTCGGCGACAACCTGCAGGGCCAGGGTGGTTTTCCCGGAGGATTCTGGGCCATAGATCTCGGTGATTCGTCCTTTAGGCAAACCGCCCACACCAAGAGCAATATCAAGGCTTAAGGCACCGGTGGAAATTACCGGGATGTTCTCGATCTCTTTCGAGCCGAGGCGCATGATGGAGCCTTTACCGAATTGTCTCTGGATTTGGCTGATTGCGTTGTCGACACTGCTGATTCTATCCTTGCTAGGGTTAGGGCTTACGGCCATAATGTTCTCCAATTGAAAGAGTGAAAGTACTGTAAAGAGTGATTTCTGAGTTTTGTAACCGACTGTTCTTTACCATACACTGGAAAAGTTACAAAAATCTTAACGTAATACTCTTTTTAAAGAGTTTGTTGCTGTCGGTCGACTCTTTGTAATAAATATTTTCTGATTAGGTCGAGACCGCTCTCGGCAGTGATCTCCCGTATCTGTTCCCGGTCGCCGCGAAAGTGAAACTTGGTAACCCAATTTTCCTCGGCCGTGGCAATGGCAATATACACCGTGCCGATCGGTTTGTCTTCCGTGCCGCCGGCCGGCCCGGCAATGCCGGTCACCGCCAGGGCAATATCGGCACCGCTGCCAGTCCGCACCCCGACCGCCATCGCTTCGGCGGTTTCTCTACTCACCGCCCCGTGTTTCTCAAGGAGCTGCGGCGAAACCCCGAGGTAATGGGCTTTCATGCTGTTGGCATAGGAGACAATTCCTCCGAGAAAATAAGCAGAGCTGCCGGGGGTGTCGGTAATTTTCCGGCAGATTAGACCGCCGGTGCAGGATTCGGCAACGGCCAGTTGCAGATGGCGATCAACCAGCAATCTACCGACCACCGTTTCCATGCTGTCCCGGTCGTAGCCGTAAATCGAATCGCCGAGGACGGTTCCTATGGCTTGGCAGGAGGATTTGAACAACCGTCTGGCGTTATTATTTTTTTTGTCGCGAACGATAAGGCTCAGATGGACTTCGGGAAAGACCGGGTAATAGCCGATGTGCACGTCGGGGCTGAGATCAAGGGTGGTTATCCGGCGATTGACCTCCATCTCCGGCAGATCGAAGATGCGGAAGATGCGCTGGTAGGTGGTCAGGCGGTGGTCTTTTTGCCAGGTAGCAAGCTTCGGTAAGACCTGGTCAACGAGGAGGTGCTTCATCTGGCTGGGAATACCGGGCAGGAAGAAAATCGGTTTATCGTCATGGATGAGCTGGTAGCCGGCCATCTGCGATTTTGGGCTGAGCGCTTCGGCACCGGATGGCAGCCAGGCGAGTTTTTCCAGTTGACTTACCGGCGTGCTGGTTATTTCGTCGAGGTGGGAACGGATGTTGGAGAGGATCTCAAAATTGGGCATAGTTGGCCGATTGAGGGCCTTGGACACCGCTTCATTGGTGAGATCGTCGTCGGTTGAGCCGAGGCCGCCGGTGACGAGAACCGCATCCGCCCGGCCGAGAGCCTGTTTCAGCGCTTCGCCTATGAGATTGGGTGCATCGCCAATGGTGTTCATGCCATAAATCTCGTATCCGGCCTCAAACAGGTTCCTGGCGGCAAAACCGCTGGTGGTATTGAGGATTCTCCCGGAGGTCAGTTCGTCGCCGATGGCAATGATTTCTATCTTCATGCTCCTCTCTCTCCCCGTACGGAGGTTTCTTTTAGCTCAAGAAGTCTGACCGGGACAACCTGGTGCAGCAGATCGTCCGGCCCGGAAAAGGTGACGGCAATATAGTTGGCGGTGAACCCTTTCAACATGCCGTCTTCGTCCCGCCTGCCTTCTACCACTACCGGCCAGGTACGGCCGAGCTGACTGCGCCAGAAGGCGGTTTTTTTTTCTTCGCTTAATTGCCTGAGGTTTGCAACTCGTTCGTCTTTGACCCTTTTTGCCACCTGCTTGTCGAATCCGGCGGCCTTGGTGCCGGGACGGATGGAGTAGGGGAAGACATGCAGGTAGGTGAAGTCAAGCGACTGTAAAAAAGCCTTACTTGCCGCAAAATGGGCGTCGGTTTCACCGGGAAAGCCGACGAGGATGTCGATGCCGATGGCCGCATCCGGCAAATATTCTTTGCAGAGAGTGATAACCTCGCGGAACTGTTCGGTGTTGTAACGCCGGTTCATGCGGGTGAGGATTTCGTCATGGCCGCTTTGCAGCGGAATATGCAGATGCGGTTGGATGTTGCTCCGCCTCTGCATCAGGGTAAGGAGTGCCTCGCCGATCTCCAGCGGTTCCAGGGAACTTATCCGGTAGGCGACCTCCGGGGTGGTAAGCGTCAGCTGGTCAAGGAGGGCGACCAGGGTCGGCTTTTGCGGCAGATCTTTGCCGTAATTGCCGAGATGAATGCCGGTGAGGACAATTTCCTTATGGCCGACGTCTGCGAAGATTTTTGCCTGGTCGATGACTTCGGCAAGCGGCAGGCTGCGGCTCGGACCCCTGGTAAAGGGCACTATGCAGTAGGTGCAAAAACTCTCGCAACCGTCCTGGATACGCAGATAGGCGCGAACCCGGTCGCCGAACCGGCGAACCGGCAGGCGGCAGATTTCTTTGGCGTGGGCGATATCTCCGAGAATGATTTTCGGGCTGTCGGAGGGGCCGGCCAGGGCTCTGCTGACGAGCTGATCTTTTTCGCTGTTGCCGATCAGGGTATAGGCCCTGTCCTGCAACTCTTCGTCTGCCGCCAGTTCGCCGGCGGCGATTTCGGCATAGCAGCCGCAAATGATAATCTCGGCGCCGGGATTTTTCCGCAGGGCTTGATGGACTGCCTGACGGGACTGGGCGCCGGCGCTCCCGGTTACGGCGCAGGTGTTGATAACGACGATATCAGCCTTGCCGTTGCGGGCAACTACGGTCAAACCGGCATCTTCGAAGCCGGCCTTGAAGGCCGCTGATTCGTACTGGTTGACCTTGCAGCCAAGGGTGGTAATAAGCACCTTCTTCATCGTGGCGATTTGTCCCCAACTATGATGCCTGAACCAAGGAGTTCGGTGTCGTCATACACTACTGCAAACTGGCCGGGGGTAATGGCCCGCTGCGGTTCGGCAAAGAAGATTTCCCCGGCGCCGTCGTCCTGCAGGGCAAGTTGTGCCATTGAGCCGGAGTGACTGTAGCGGATGCGGACGGTGTACCTTTTATCGGTATCTGGCGCCGTCCCGGCAAGCCAGTGAAATTTTTCCGCGAGGATGCGGTCCTTCAGCAGATCCTGGTTGCTGCCGACGATTACCGCATTAGTCAGGGCATCGAGGCCTACGACATACAATGGTGCTTCCGAGGAGATTCCCAGGCCCCGCCTTTGGCCGATGGTATACCGAAAAAGTCCTCGGTGCCTGCCCAGGTGTTTGCCGGTGGTCGAGAGGATCGGTCCTCCAGCAATGCCTGCAGGTGCCCGGTCTTCGAGAAAATTGCCGATCTCATTATTGCTTAAGAAACAGACGTCTTGACTTTCCAGTCCGTGAAAATCATCAAAGCCGTGTTCTTCGACAAAGCGATAGGTGCTCTCCTTGGTACGTTCGCCCAAGGGCATGATAATCCTTGCCAACTGTTCCTGGGTGAGGCGAGAGAGAAAGTAGGATTGATCTTTTTTCGGATCGAGTCCCATATAAAGGCGATGGATATTGCCGGTTTTCAGGATTTTGGCATAGTGGCCGGTGGCCATTGCGGTCATGCCGAAAGAGAGCATGGCGTCCATGAAGAGGCCGAATTTGATCTCCCGGTTGCAGATCACGCAGGGATTGGGAGTCAGTCCTTTGAAATAGCTGTCGGAAAAATAATCGAGGACCTTTTCTGCAAAGGGCAGGCGTAGATCGATAACGTGGAGAGGAATGCCAAGGCGTACGGCAATTGATTGAACCCTTTCCTCTTGGGCGGCAAAACCAGGTTGGGCGAGGTGCATAAAAAAGCCCTCGACCTGGTAGTGGTCCCGGAGGAGTAGGGCGCAGGCCGTTGAATCAACGCCGCCGCTCATGGCTATGCCGATACGTGTCTTTTTCACTTGTCTTCTTGCAATCCCGAGCCCTGCTCTATGAGAGGGGTTGAAAAAAAATCCTTCGTACATACATGTCGGTGAACTGCCGCGATCCGGCAGTAGAATTCCAGATTGAACAGCAAAAAAACAACGATTCACAATACTCGACCATGAATAAAAATGAAAGCGGCAATGGCCTGCGTCCGGTGTTGCCGGAGCTGTTGGCACCGGCCGGGACCTATGAGAAACTGGTGACAGCCGTGCACTACGGTGCCGATGCGGTCTATCTTGGCGGCAAACAGTTCGGTCTTAGGGAAAAGGCCGGCAACTTCACCGAGGAAGGGATGCGGGCGGGGCTGCAATACGCCCACGCGCACGGTGCCAAGGTGTATGTGACGGTCAATATCTTTGCCCACAACCGGGATCTCGAAGGTCTTGATCAGTATCTGCTCGGCCTCGGCAGCATGGGTGTCGATGGTCTGATTATCTCCGATCCGGGGATTCTCATGATGGCCCGCAAGATCGTTCCGGACGTGCCGATCCATCTCTCTACCCAGGCCAACGTTACCAATTATGCGGCCGCCTCCTTCTGGCTTAGCCAGGGGGTTGTTCGGCTGAACCTGGCAAGGGAACTGTCTCTTGTCGAAATCTGCCAGATCCGGGGGCAAACGGCCGGCGAGCTGGAAGTTTTCGTGCACGGCGCCCTGTGTATTTCCTATTCGGGGCGGTGCATGCTCTCCAACTATATGACCGGCCGTGACGCCAATCGCGGCCACTGCGCCCATCCCTGCCGCTTCAGCTACGCCCTCGTCGAAGAAAAACGGCCCGGCGAATATTTTCCTGTCGAGGAGGACGAACGCGGCACCTATATTTTTAATTCCAAGGATCTCTGTCTTCTGGAAATGTTGCCGCAGCTGGTTGCCATCGGAGTCGACTCCCTGAAGATCGAAGGACGGATGAAATCGATATTCTATGTGGGTGGGGTGGTGCGGGTATACAGAGCCGCCCTTGATTATCTGTACAGCCTGCCGGTGGAAGTGTGGGAAAATCCGGCGGCAATTCGTCTGCCGGACTCGTTCATGGAAGAGATTCGCCGCACCGGCACACGCGGGGTAACCGAAAACTTCATTTCCGAGCGTCCGGGCAGCTCGGAAATGCTCTATCTGTCCTCCCGGGCGACGCAAAGCTATGAACCGGTGGCAGTCATTCTACAGCCTGGCAGCACCCCTTTAGTTGAATTGCGCAACCAGGTCATGGTCGGCGAACAGATAGAGTATATGCATCGTGGCATTGAGGTGCAGCCGCTGAAAATCACCGGCATGCAGGATGAGGAAGGCAACTCCCTGGAAAAGGCCAATCCGGGGAATCGGATACTCATCTTAACTGTGCCGGAACTGAAACCGGGTGAGGTAAACGGTATTCTCAGACGTAAGAAAGTTTGATCGGGTGTTGCAAAACAACGAACCGGGAAGAATGACAATACCTGGTTTCGTTAAGATCGATAACAACCCAAAGAAATGCCTAGGGATTTGGGGAAACTCTGGGAGATTACAACCTGTTCTGATGTTTTCAAGAGCTTTTTCTCAAGAAAATTGAGAAGATCTTTTGCGGTGTAGCAACCTCTATGTTGCAACCTGAATTCATTGAAGATTACCTGTTTCAGGTCTTCATCTGTGGAATTCCAACGAGAAAAAATGCAATCTCTTCTTGTAAGTGTTGTGCACATGGCTTTCTCCTCAAAAGTATTTTGGAAAGGCTTCTGCTTATACTTATAGGATACTGGCCAGTTCTTAAAAAAATCTTACAAAGGCTTAAGGAAGGAAAAAAATATCGTGTAATAAGAAAAAACCTCCTCTCCGGCAGCGGGCCATATTCGATTCCTGACCCGCTGCCGATTCGTCTCTACCCCTCACAAGGAGATAAGCACCTTAGCAATTCTTTTTAAAAAACAAGAAAAAAATTTCTAAGATACTAATTTTCTTTGTAGATCGCATCACTAGGGAATTTTTTGATAATATCCGGCCCGGTGACATCATACATACCGCTACCGACAACAAAATTTTTGCCGCCGTTTTTCACCAAAACCACATAAGAAACCTTGGGCGAACTCTCTTTCTGACCCGGTTTTGGCCAGGCATAAGCTACCCATCCTTCACCTTTTGCCTCAACAAGTTCGTTCATCGCGGCAAAGAGATAGACGCCGTTAATATCCCGCGAGTCGAGAACGCCCGTTCCATCAAGGGCCGGTTTAATAGGGTGCATAAGCATTTTCCCTTCAAGGTTATGAATCCAGATATAACCCTCTCCATCGGCAAATCGAAATTCTCCTTTCGGGTCTTTAATCTTGTCAAAGGCTGCTTCTCCTTCCGCTTTTACCAGTTCTGCTGCGGTTTTTGCCTTTGCCTTGCAGAGTTCAGGTGTAAGTGCTTCCGCATATCCCTTGGAGTGAAGAACAAGAAGCATAACGGCTGCAATAAGGAACGCATAGATTTTTCTGGTCATGTGTTTTCTCCTTTTTCTGGTGAGTTTCATTGTTGGTTACAGACTGAACTTGCCGACCAGGGTTTTCAACTCCCCAGCCAGCTTTTTAAGGTCATCGGCGCTCTTTCTAATTTGTGTACTGCCACTTTGTACCTGGTTGCTGGTCGCCTTGACGATTTTGACATCTTCCGACGTCGATTCTACATTTTCTGTGGCCGAGCTGACATCTTTGTTCATATCTTCAAGTCCTACAGCCACTAAAGCAACTATCTGGGAAATTTCGTTGGTGGTGACCGCCTGTTCTTCAACGGCACCGGCAATAACGACGACAATGGAATTAATGCTATCGATCACCTGCGATATCTCTTCAATAGCGGTAATAGTCATATCGCTTGATTTTTGGATTGCGGCGATTTTCTCCCGGATATCACCGGTTGCTTGATTGGTCTGTTTTGCCAGCTCCTTCACCTCATTGGCAACGACAGCAAAGCCTTTCCCCGCCTCACCCGCTCTGGCTGCTTCAATGGTTGCATTGAGAGAGAGAAGGTTGGTCTGATCGGCGATATTGACGATTACCTCAACCACCTTACCGATTTCCGTGGCCGCATGCGACAGCTCCGTCATCTTCATGGTCGTGCTGCCAACGGTGATAACTGCTTTGCTCGTCACCGTCCTCGCCTGTTCGGCATTAACAGCAATCTCTTTGATCGTGGCCGACATCTCCTCAGTGGCCATGGCGACATTCTGGACCTTTGCAGTTGAGTCATTGGCGATGGTGGCAATACCGGTCATTGAGGCAGCCATCCTTTCTGTGGAATCAGCTGTCTCGGTCGATTTTGCCGCAAGGGCTGCGGCATGATTATCGAGATTTTGCGAAATACCACCCAAATCGGTTGAGGCATCCGACAGATTGCCTGAGAAATTGCTGATCTGGCCAATGATTTCCTGGAGATTGTCGATCATTTTGTTTGTGTCGTCAGCGAGTTCTCCCAGTTCATCGCTTGAGGTCACCTGTATTTTTTTTCTGAGATCACCATGGGCGATGTCTTTTGTTGCATCGGCAAGAGCATGAATTCTGCGTGCCATGTAACGGCTCATGAAGATCCCCAAAAGAGAGGCAATTATTACCGCTGCGATGGTTAAAGATACCAGGATGGTTGTCCCGTTTTTCTTTACTGCCGCCGATACCTGCAAGGCATCTTTCATTTCCTGGGCGGCGCTGGTTATCAGGTCATTTAATTGCTTGTTGATTTTTGCGGCCGATTCCGTCATTGCCGCCAGTTTGGCTCGTTCGGTTGTCTCAAGATTGTGGTAGATAGTATCGCTTAAGGCGTGTAAGCCTTTGAAAGACTTTTCAATCTTCGAGGTGGTGATGACCGTTCGGTTAAAGCCGGTTACCTTATCCGTGGCGTTGCTTGCTTTATTTATTTCCGATGCTTGATTTCTAACTTTTTCTATATTGACGGAGAGTTGTTGGAAAAGCTTCATCAGTTCCGGATTTTCCACCTTATAGGTTGTCAGCCACTCTCCTATCAATCCGGCCTTCAAATCGGTTTCTCCTTGGAAAACCTGTTCCATATTGGCGGCATCCTTTAAGAGCTGAGTCCATTCCGATTGCAGTCTTTGGCTGAGATTGAGAAAGGACGGCAAGGGATAGATAATTTTATCCTTGGTGATCACCGCATAGGAAACGTATTCTTTATGGGCCTTGATAAGATCGGCAGTGTTCGATCTGAGATTGGTACTTTCCTGAAGGATATTTTCGATCACCTGAAGAACCTTTTCAGATCCTTTCGGTGTGGTGATGCCCAGCCCATTTTTGCTGTAAAGATCGCCGGATTTGCTGCTCTTGAAGTCCTTCGATTCGGTACCCTGCTGGAGCATGGCAACCCACATATCGAAATCGTCGAGGGCGGAGGAGAGCTTGTCTTCGAATCCCTGCAGATCGCTTGTCGCACTGCTGAATTTGGCTGTACTCTCCTGGAGTTTTTCAACAGCCAGGGCGGCATTCATCACAGCGTACTGAACGGGAGCTTTGTCGTTGCCGACGGTATCAGCGGAGTTTGATACCTGATACAGAATGATGATGCCTACGCTTCCGGAAAGAAGAACGAGAATTGCCAATCCCAAAAAACAAAAAATCAATTTTTTGCCAATAGTCATTTTCATGTGCGTCCTCGGAGGCTGCATGGTTGAATAAACATCTTTTTTCCTTGTTTTCGAAGAAGACTATCTTGTCATATGTTCGATCAATTATGGAATGTCTGGTAATGACTATCAAAACTGATAGTAAATCGAGCTATTATGAAAAATCATATAGCATTCCCGAAGGCTTTGTCAAATTGCCGAGACAATCTCCACGGAGGGAAGAATCTTGTCGTATCCGTGAGGGACAGGTGATCGTTTTCAATTTTTCATGCGTTTCTCAAAAAATCGGTGTATTCTGAAAGTTTTCCTGTGATTTTTCGAGATGGTCAAGGAAACCTGGGTGGTCAGCCGATGGAAAACAGTACGGAAGCTGTCAGATTGGACAAATGGTTGTGGGCCGCACGCTTCTTTAAAACGCGCTCTCTCGCCACCCAGGCGGTGAACGGCGGCAAGGTGCATGTCAATGGCAATCGAGGTAAGGCGGCGCACAGTGTTCTGGTTGGCGACAAACTGGTCATTACTATTGGTACCATGGAGTTTCAAATAGCGGTTCTGGCTACCAGTAAATTCCGGAGACCTGCCCCGGAAGCCCGGCTTCTCTATGCCGAATCGACAGAAAGTATCTCCGCCCGGGAAGAACAGCGGGAAATGAAGAAAATGCTCAGCGCCGGGTTTACTGCCCCTGCCGGGAAACCAGGGAAACGTGATCGAAGAAAGATCAGATCCTTTACGAGAAATGATTAAAAAGAGAGAAAACGATGCAGAAGATAGAGCGAGCACTGATAAGCCTCACCGATAAATCGGGAATCGAAGGTTTTGCCGGGGAGTTGGCAAAACTGGGCATTAACCTGCTTTCAACGGGCGGGACAGCCAAAAAACTGCGGGATGCCGGGCTTACGGTCATGGATGTCTCGGAGTTCACCGGTTTCCCCGAGATGCTTGACGGGCGGGTAAAAACCCTGCATCCCAAGGTGCATGGCGGCATCCTCAATCAGAGAGCCAACAGCGATCATCAGCAGCAATGCGCCGCCCACGGGTTGCGCAATATCGATCTTATTGCCGTCAATCTCTATGCCTTTGAAAAAACGGTTGCCGATCCGAACTGCAGTTTGGCCGATGCCATTGAAAATATCGATATCGGCGGACCCACCATGTTGCGGGCAGCTGCCAAGAATTTTCACGATGTGACGGTTATTGTCGATCCGGCAGACTATCCGCTGGTTCTTGCGGAAATCAAGGCAAGCGGTAATACCACCTTAAAGACCCGCTTCATGCTGATGAAGAAGGTCTTTGCCCTCACCGCCGTCTATGACACGACGATCTCCAGGTGGTTGGAAAAGGTCGAGGTGCAGGCAAACGACTATTTTTCGGAGAACAAACGATGCTGAAAATGGCCGTGTTACTGTCGGGCAGCGGGCGAACGCTTGACAACTTCCATGAGCGCATCGAAAAAGGCACTCTTGCCGCCCGGATCCAGGTGGTTGTTGCCAACGTCGAAGGTGTTCTCGGTCTCACCAAGGCAAAGAAATACGGCTACCCTGCCTTTTATAGCCGCGACAATGCCGGAATCAACACCATTCTGCAGGACTACGATGTCGATATCGTCTGCCTTGCCGGCTATCTGAAACTCTATACTCCGCCGCAAAAACTTGCCCGGGCGGTGATCAATATCCATCCTTCGCTTATTCCCAGCTTCTGCGGGGATGGCTTCTATGGTCATCATGTGCACAGTGCGGTCAAGGCGCGTGGCTGCACGGTGAGCGGTTGCACGGTACATTTCGCCGATGGACAATATGACGAGGGCCCCATCATCCTGCAAAAGTGCGTCGAACTCGCCTATGAAGATGATATCGATACCATTGCCACCAAGGTGTTTGCCATCGAGTGCGAGGCCTTCCCCGAGGCGATCAACAGGGTCGATGAACGGGGAATCGATTTCTTTTGGCAAAGGGTGAGAGGTTCCGTATGAGCAAAAGAGTTGTCATGTCGGCCGAGGATATCGATCTGGCCATTCAACGGATTGCCTTGCAGATTCTCGAAAAGAACCATGGCCGCGGCTCCCTGGCCATAGTCGGCATTCATACCTGCGGGGTGTATGTGGCCAGGAGGATTCATGCCTCTATCGAAAGCCAGCTTGCGGTGACCATCCCGTTTGGGTCGCTTGATATCAACCTGTATCGTGACGACTGGAGTCTCATCAGCCAGAACCCGGTGGTCAAGACCACGGAAATCACCTTTGATGTCGACAATACCAATCTCATCCTCGTCGACGACGTGATTTTTACCGGTCGCACCATCCGTGCGGCCATGGATGCGATCATGGATTATGGCCGTCCCAATACCATCCAACTGGCGGCACTTGTCGACCGGGGCGGCAGGGAGCTGCCTATTCAGCCCGATTTTACCGGGATGACCACCGGTATTCTGCAAAATGAACGGATTAAGGTTATGCTCAGTGCCGAGGGCGAGGATGGCGAGGTCATCATAGAAAGCTGATGGCGGCCGTCGAACTTCTTGCCCCGGTCGGCAGTGTGGAAACCTTCCGGGCGGCTCTCGATAGCGGGGCCGATGCCGTCTATGTCGGCGCCCCGGGCTTTAACGCCCGCAATCTGGCAAGGGATCTGCGCCTTGAAGAAATCGGCGCGATGATCCGTTCCTGCCATAAACTCGGCAAGAAACTCTTTGTTGCCGCCAATAGCCTTATCCTCGAAAAAGAGCTGCCGCTCGTCATTGAAAATCTGGCGTTACTCCAGGAACTGCAGCCGGACGGCCTGATTGTTCAGGATCTAGGCATAATCCGGCTGGTAAAGAACCATTTCCCCGCGCTGAAATTGCATGCCTCGACCCTGATGCTGGCCCACAACTCGGAGGCCGTCGAATTCCTGGCAAATCTCGGTTGTGGGCGGGTGGTTCTCGCCCGCGAACTCACCCTCAAAGAGATTGCGGCAATAACCGCCCGGCGTGGCGATACCGAGATTGAAGTATTCATCCATGGGGCCATGTGTTTTTCCTACTCCGGGCTTTGCCTCTTTTCTTCCTATCTCGGCGGCAAAAGCGGCTTGCGTGGACGCTGTGTGCAGCCGTGTCGGCGGGCGTATAGTGAGTCCGGCCAGGGCAGGGGGCATGGAAAAAAGGTCGATCCGGCCAGATATCTTTTTTCCATGAACGATTTGAGTGGTCTGGATGTCCTGCCGGATTTATTGCAAACCGGCATCACCTCGCTAAAAATTGAAGGGCGCTTACGATCGGCGCAGTATGTGCAGTGCATCGTCGGCGCCTATCGGCAGGTGCTCGATGCCGCTCCAGATGAGCAGCAGAGTGCCGTTGCATCGGCAAAAGCAATGGCCGAACGGGCGATGAGCCGCAAGACTTCTCCCGGCTATTTTCTCTCACCGCAGCCGCCCGAGGCTATTTCTCCATTTCATTCCGGCAATATGGGCATCCATCTGGGCCGCTTTACCACCATCAAGATGGCCGGAGAACAGCGGATCTGCAAGTTTGTCTTGAAGGGCGATTTAACGGTCGGCGACCGACTGCGGCTGCACCGGGAACCCTCCGGCGAGCGCATGCCCTATCGGTTGAAGGCCCTCTTTGTCTCCGGCGTCCAGCAGGATCAGGCCGGCAGCGGCCAAAAGGTGTCGATTGCCCTACCGGAAAACTTTGAGATGGCACCCGGTGGCCACGTCGAGGTGTATAAGATCGATAGCGCCTCCGGCGGGCCGGTCAACCCCAACTTTCTTGCCACGGGTGAAGTGGCCAGGGAACTTGCCGGGATACGCAAAAAGCTGTCTCGAACAATAGAGCGGATTACGGTAAAGATATGCGGCAGCGATGAACCTGACGCTACGCCCGAGGCCGACAGCAAAGGCGAAAAAGGGGGAAAACTCGGCGGGCGAAGCCTGCCGAAAAAAGGCCTGCCGCTTGAATGGTGGCTGAAAACCGATTCGGTCAAAACCTTATTGGGCGATATGCCTCTGGCACCCGACCGGTTTTTACTTACTTTTGACAAGCAGATCCTCAGCCAGGCCGGAAAAATAAAGAATACCCTCGGCCGAAAAACACGGATGGTGATCTGGGCCCTGCCGCCGATCATCATGGAAAGTGAGTTGAGCCGGTATCATAAGCAGATTGCTGTACTGATGCGTACCGGTTTCAGGAGTTTTCAGCTTGGACATATCAGCCAGGTGGCACTTTTTGGCAAGGAGAAAGTCCAGCTATTTGCCGATTATACCTTTAACCTGCTGAATAGCCAAGCGATGGCCTTGGTTGGCGATCTGCGACTTTCCAGGGCGCAGGCAGCAATTGAGATGGACCGGGAGGCGCTCCACCATCTTCTCGCCGCCAAAGGAGGGAAAATTCCCCTCGGCGAAGAGGACCGGGGAGATCGCAGCATTCCCATCGGCCTGACTGTTTATGGCGCCCCGGCCCTCTATACCTCGCGCCTTGCAGCAAGCCATTTTCATTATGATCGGCAGATCCTCAGTCCGAAAAACGAGGCCTATGTCATCAAAAAAATGGACGGTTGCACCCAGATCTTTCCGGAACGGCCTTTTTCGCTTCTTCCTTATCTCCAGGAACTGCGGGATCTGGGGGTCAAGTATGTGGTCGTCGATATCTCAGGCGGCAAGGTTTCCGGTCGCAATCTCCAGGAATTGCAAGATCGCCTAGCCAATACCGGGCGGTACGGCAAGCTCTCCACCTTCAACTACCTGGGAAGGCTTGAATAGGGCCGACCCCGTGAGCACCTGTTGCCTGTCTTCCGGCGAATCAGTTGGTTTTCTGGGGCTTGCCTTCGTCCAGACGGCGCATACCTTCCATGAGCAATTTCATGAAGAAGCCGATTTCCGGGGTGCTGAAATCCTCCGGGGCGATCCCCGGAGTAAAGCGGAAGCGCCCGGATTTTTCCTTGAGAATCTGATAAAAAGCCAGGTCTCCGGCATGGTCCGCGTATTTTGCCTTGATGAGCGAGCCCTGGCGAAAGGAGAAGCGGGCGGTACCCTTGCTGAGGTCGGTGATGGTCAGGATTCCGGTCTTGCTGTTCATGTTCAGGGTTTGGAAGAGCGCCTCGGCCGGGATCTCCGCAAGGTTGCCGTTTATGCCGGAGGAGAGGTCTTCGGCTCTGATTTTGTTGGATCTGTTCAGTCTTTCCGCCATGAGGCGGGAGAAATACAGCTGGATTGCCGGGTAAATATCTAATATTTTATGAAAATTCGGTTGATTTATGTAGAGTATGGAGCTTGCTTCCTTGACCTGAATAGTGGCGTTGACACTATCATTGCAGATGAGACTCATTTCCCCGAACACCTCGCCCTTGTCGAGGGTTGAAATGATGATGCCGGCATCGTTCAAAACATTGACACTGCCGGCAACGATGATAAAGAATCTGCCGCCCGGATCACCTTTACGAATGACAATGTCGCCGGTTTTGTATTTGTTCAGTTTGAAATAACTGATCACCGTGTCGAGGTGTTTTTCGTCAATATTCTTGAAAAAGGAGAAGCTGCTGAGCAGATGTACCATCGAGCCGAGTTCGTCGGACAAACTGCCTTCGTTGTTTTTTACCAGGTGTTCATCCTTGCTGTGTTCAAGCTTGATGGAGCCGGTGCAGCCGCTGCAGCTGATCATGCAGACCGGAATCTTGTCGGCACGCTCATATTGAATGACTATTTTGCCAAGATCGCCATTGAGGATTTTGCAGATTTTTCGGTCGGCGGGGTATTTTACTATTGTGGTGGTGATAAAGCTGTTCTCGGTTTCACTGGTGAGCGGGATGGCGATCCCGGAAAGCTCAAAGATATCGCTGTATTGGTAAAGCGGGCAACTGCGATTTTCAACAATTCGAAAGAGTATTTTGGGAAAACCCATACATTATGCCTTGCAAGTGAATAAGGTGATCAGGTTAATGAAAAAATATCGATCCGTTGCTTTCCTTAAGGTCTAAGCATAGCCTTCTTGGTTCCCGGTGTCAAATTGTCACGTCAATTGCCGGATGGCAATCGCAGGGAACTCCTGACGATATCTGTTGACATATCGTTTTTGTTGCATTATAAATTACGCTCTTTCCATGTGAAATGTTGCGGGTCGGTAGCGAAGTCGACATATGACCTGACCGGCACCTTGACAATACAAAAAACCAACAATTTGCAGAACTGATCGTTACAGGAGGAGTATCTACGTGGCTAATCATAAATCCGCTGAAAAAAGAAGTCGCCAGGCCCAGGCTCAACGTTTGCGTAATAGAATGAACAAAAGCAAAATTAAAACCGTGGTCACCAAGCTTGATGAAGCCGTTGCCTCCGGTTCGGCAGACGCAGCACAGGAAGCTCTGAAAAAGGCTATTTCAGTGGTTGCCAAAACAGCGAGCAAAGGCACTATTCACAAGAAAACCGCCTCCCGGAAGATTTCTCGGCTGACCAAGCGCGTCAATGCCATGAACACCGCCGCCTAGTTCGTCTGACACCTTGCCCGGGAACAGGGGCGCACACAGATCGATCAAGAGCCATGAAATCCTAAGATTTCATGGCTCTTTTTTTATTTCTGCCGCCGCTTGCGACTGGACAAGACCGGGAGACAGCTGGTATGTTGCCATATCGCAGGTTTTAGCGAAAAAAGAGAGAAATTTGACCTTCACAGGAACCATGGCAAAGAGAATTTTCCGTCCGGATAAAACGCAGTTCGAAAGTGACATGAAGGCCCACCGGCTGGTGCCGGTTTCCACCCAGATAGTGGCGGACCTCGACACCCCTTTGACCTTGTTTTCCAAAGTGGCCGACGGGCGAAGTCATGCATTTCTCTTTGAGAGTATGGAAGGTGGCGAAAAATGGGGTCGTTTTTCCTTTATCGGCTACGATCCCTTGGTGACCTTCACCTCGACAGGCGATTCGGTGACGATCAAGCACATGCACGACGGTGGCAGCTCGCGGACCTTCACCGCTAATCCGCTTACCTCCTTAAAATCGCTTATAGATGAAATCGGCGCCGCCGACTATGCGCATCTGCCGAGGTTTTGCGGCGGGGCGGTCGGCTTTCTCGGCTACGACATGGTCAGGTTCATGGAAGATCTCCCCGATGACCGACCGGCCACCGAGCTGCCCGACTCGTCGTTTATGCTGCCGAAGATTGTCCTCGTCCACGACAGTTTCAAACAAACGGTGACTGTCGTCACTTGGGTGCAGACCGATGGCGGGGATGGAGATACCCTGTATGCAGGGGCGCTGGTGCTGATAAACGAGGTAATTGACAAGATCAAGCGACCGGTGGCGCCAGCCCTCTTTCAGGAAAGCAGCGAGGGTTGTGAGCCGCATATTTTCACCTCGAACATGGAGAGAGATCAATTTACGGCGATGGTCGAACGGGCAAAGGAATATATCCTGGCCGGCGACATCATCCAGGTCGTCCTTTCCCAGAGGTTTCATACCCTTACCCGTTTGCCCCCCCTGGTGCTTTACCGGGCCTTACGACACATCAATCCCAGCCCGTATCTTTTTTATCTGCGTCTAGGAGATGTCATTCAGATCGGATCGTCACCGGAGATACTGGTGCGCAAAGACGGCAGCAATATTGAACTGCGGCCCATTGCCGGAACGAGAAGGCGGGGTATGACGCCGGAGGAAGATGCGGCCCTTGAAAAAGAACTGCTGGCCGACCCGAAAGAGACGGCGGAGCATCTGATGCTCGTCGATCTCGGCCGCAACGATGTCGGGCGCGTCGCCAAGGGCGGCCATGTTCATGTCGAGGATCTATTAGTAATTGAACGTTACAGTCATGTCATGCACATCGTCTCCGGAGTGCATGGCGAGATTGCCGACGGTAAAGACCAATTCGATGTCATGGCCGCCTGCTTTCCGGCCGGAACCGTTAGCGGGGCACCGAAGATCCGGGCCATGCAGATTATCGACGAGTTGGAACCCGACAAGCGTGGCGCCTATGCCGGTTCCGTCGGTTATTTCGGCTTTTCCGGCAATATGGATTTCTGTATAACCATCAGGACATTCATTATGCACGGTCAGCATCTGTGGATTCAGGCCGGGGCGGGGATTGTTGCCGATTCCCAGCCGGATAAGGAGTTTGAGGAAACGATCAACAAATCCTTGGCCTTGCGCCGGGCGGTTGAACTGGCTGAAAAGGGATTTTAAAAATGCTTGTTATTATAGACAATTACGATTCTTTCACCTACAATATCGTACAGACTGTTGCCGCCAATGCCCTAGCCGAAGGACGCATTGAGGATATTAGGGTCTTTCGCAACGATAAGATCAGCGTACAGGAGATTGGCGCAATGCAGCCTGATCGGCTGCTGATTTCCCCAGGACCCTGCACCCCGAGAGAGGCCGGTATTTCCATTGAGGCCATCAAATATTTTGGCGGCAAACTCCCCATTCTCGGGGTCTGTCTCGGTCATCAGGCCCTTGGTGAGGCCTTTGGCGGCACGGTACTCCGGGCGCGGCGAATCATGCACGGCAAGACCAGTCCGATGTTCCATGACGGAATCGGCGTGTTTACCGGTCTTCCCAGTCCCTTTGACGGCATGCGCTATCATTCCCTGGTGGTTGAAGATAGTGATCTTCCATCCTGCCTGGAGGTGACCTGTCGAACCGATGAAGGGGAGTTGATGGGCCTCAGGCATCGGGAGTTGGCTATCGAAGGGGTGCAGTTTCATCCCGAGTCGATCATGACCCCGGCCGGCATACAGCTGCTTAAAAACTTTATGAGCTCCGAATACTTAAAGATGCTTCGGCCGTGAGAAACCTGCCATGAAAAGAGAATGGGGGAAGGGATCATGAATATCAAACAAGCGATAAGTAAAGTCGTCACCGGCGATAATCTGACCGAGTCGGAGATGATTGCCGTTATGAATGAGATTATGGGCGGGCTTGCCACCGACGCTCAGATAGGCTCCTTTATCACTGCTCTTCGCATGAAAGGGGAAACGATCGACGAAATCGTCGGAGCGGTTCGGGTTATGCGGGAAAAGGCCACCTTTGTCGATGCCGGGATTGATACCACAGCCGGACAAGTGCTCATGGATATCGTCGGTACCGGTGGCGATGGCTCCGGAACCTTTAACGTCTCGACGACCACCGCCTTTGTTGTCGCCGCCGCCGGTATTCCCGTCGCCAAACACGGCAACCGGGCGGTTTCCTCGCATTGCGGCAGTGCCGATGTCCTTGAGGCCCTCGGCGTCAATTTAAGTATGCCCCCGGAGACCGTTGCCACCTGTGTTAGGTCGGTGGGTATTGGCTTTCTCTTTGCCCCTATGCTGCATGGGGCGATGAAGTACGCCATCGGCCCGCGTCGGGAGATCGGCATCCGCTCCATCTTTAATATCCTCGGGCCGATGACCAATCCGGCCAGAGCAAACGTCCAACTCACCGGGGTGTTTGCGAGAGAGCTGACGACGGTCCTGGCCGAGGTGCTGGTTCGACTGGGGATGAAACGGACCTTGGTTGTCTGGGGCGAAGGCAATCTCGACGAGTTGACCATTACCGGGACCTCACATGTCGCCGACGGCCATGATGGCAAGGTGACCAGCTACACCCTCGTGCCGGAAGATGTCGGTCTTGCCAGAGCGACACTTGCCGAGATACGTGGCGGTGCGACTGCCGCCGAAGCGGCGCAGCAGGTGCGACAAGTGCTCGGCGGGGCGCCGGGGCCGAAACTCAATATGGTCCTGCTGAATGCCGGAGCAGCTTTCCATGCTGCCGGCAAGTGCAACGATATCAAGTCGGGCGTTGTCTTTGCCCGTGAGATTATACACTCTGGGGCCGCCCTTGGAAAGCTCGAACAATTGCTAGGCTTTTGCCGTTCTGTCGGACCCTCATAAACGCTCTGTCACCCTTTTTATTATGATCCTCGACTCTATAGTTGCAAAAAAAAGGCTGGAAGTTGCTGCGCTGCGGTCTCAAGGCATTTCCCTGCCGGTTCAGTTTCGGGACAAAAAAATCGATTCCCCGCGTGGGTTTCGCAGCACTTTGATCACCTATCCCGGAGTGGCGGTGATTGCCGAGGTGAAAAAGGCCTCTCCCTCAAAGGGTGTTATCTGTACCGATTTTCAACCGGTAGATATTGCCCGTAATTACCATCTGCATGGGGCCCAGGCCATTTCCGTTCTCACCGATGCGGACTTCTTCCAAGGTTCGCTGCTCTATCTCATGCAGGTGCGGGAAGCCGTACCGTTGCCGATTCTGAGAAAGGATTTCATCATCGATGAATTGCAGATCAAGGAGGCAAGCCTGCACGGAGCCGATGCCATCCTCCTCATTGCGGCAATCCTCGACTGTCGGCAAATGAAGGATTATCAAGCCTATGCCCGCGAATGCGGGATGGATGTTCTGGTAGAGGTCCATGATGAAGGGGAGACCGAACAGGCTCTTGAAGCGGGCAGTGAACTCATCGGCATAAACAACCGTAACCTGAAGACCTTTGCTGTCGATCTGGAGACGACCTTTCGCTTAAAAAGGCTCATCCCCCCTGAAATTCCGGTGGTCAGCGAGTCGGGACTGAAGACGGTGGAGGATTTTCGTCGTCTTAAAGAGGAAGGTATTCAAGCGGCACTCATCGGCGAAACGCTGATGCGGGCCGGTGCCGACAGTGACCTGCTACGATGTTTGCGGCAGTAGCGGCAATGGCGACTACGACTCTCGGCCCCGAATGAACCCGGGTGAAAATGTGCGGCACTACCAGGGTTGATCTCAGCTGTCATCTGGCAATGACAAAGGCCCCTTTATAACCACTTTCCAGCAGGGCTTTTTCGGCAATTTTGGCACTTTGCAAAGTCTTGCCGACGTAGACGTGGACGCGGTAGAGAATTTCCCCCGGATCAAAAGATTGATGGATAACCGTCATTTGGCCGGCATCGGCAAAACGCTGCTGCAACCTCATTGCATTGTTTTTCTTGGCGAAGGATCCTATTTGTACATAAAACTCTCCTAATGCTAAATCCTTGTAGTTCAAAGTTGGCGCTTCACCTGTGTTTTTCACCTCCCCCTCGGCGAGGGCAACAATCTGTACCTTGGCCATGCCATTATCGATAACCCCAAGCGCTCTCGCTGCCTTATAACTTAAATCTATAATTCTTCCGCCGGCGAACGGACCCCGATCATTCACCCGGACAAGGGTGTCTTTGCCGTTATCGAGGTTTTTCACCAGGAGTACAGTGCCCATCGGCAGAGTCTTGTGGGCTGCAGTCAGCGTATGCATATTGTACGGTTCGCCGTTTGAGGTCTTACAGCCATGGAAGGTTGGGCCATACCAGGAAGCCATACCTTTCTGGATGAAACCGTTGGGAGAAGGAATTTGGTAGTAGGTCTTTTTGTCAATGATATAAGGTTCCTGGGTTATCGACCATGAATCCGTTGCGTAAATGTTGGAGGCGAGAGAAAGAGATGGGCTGGTCAGGAGGAGAAAAATGGCCAGCAATCTGAATGCCTCGCGAGACAAGGCCATCTGCAAAATTCTTCTCTTGCGGGAGTATCCGGATCGTTGGTAAAGAGATTGCAGAAAACGGGATATGCAGGTCATCAGGTCATAGAAGAACGTTTTGAATAAGAGGAAATCGATTATTTTCAGATAGAACTTTACTTTTATCAGACCAGACAAATATTTCAACCCCGGATTACAGTTCAACTGCTTGACGAAATAACCTTCTTTTTCATAATGGTTGAATTTTCAAGAATTACCTGATATATACCCCTACTGAAAACTGCAAACGACTTGATATACAAGCACTTGTCAACTCCCCTCCCATTTCAGCCAGCATAGCTCAGTTGGTAGAGCGGCGCTCTCGTAAAGCGCAGGCCAGCGGTTCGATTCCGCTTGCTGGCTCCATGAATTCAAGGACTTATGGCTTTTTTGCTGTAAGTCCTTTTTTGTTGCAGGACAGTTATGGGGGAGTTGGCGTGGATGTTCTCAGGAGTTTCTTCAGTATCGATTTTATGGTCATTACCGCATTGCCTACATTATCACAGACGATTACATTGACATCTTGGGTGTCTTTCATGGAGCGCTGGATATAGAGAGGTGTTTGCCTTAGTTCGATGAAGTTGCACAGCCTGGAAGAGACTGTGCGGGAAAGCGGTTGCGTTCCAGCCCTGCCGGACGTTGCTTCATCTGTCGCAAAGCCTGGTAAGACCTTCACTCCACCGCTTATAAACTCCCGCCCGCCCGTACGCGTAAAGGCCGGTGATATTCTGGAGGGTGCAATGGAAGCTCCCTGCCTGTCCACTGTTTGCCGGGGGAAAAGAACTCTTCAACAGTCTGCCAATCAGTCCGCTCGCATAACGTAACTTTGATGTCGCGTGGAATTCCAAGGTGGTTGCCAAGAATGCGTGCGGCTCCATGTCTGATGACTTGTTTCATCTTAACATCTTGGAAGCCTGACACTGTTTCTCTGTTTTTTTCCGGCAACGGCTGAGATGAAACTCGACTGCTTTTGTCAACAATGAAGACCCTAGTTTCTACTTTTGATGATTCTCAGGCTTTTGTATTGATGAGGGAATCTGTATCTGCTCGGCTTCTTTTGAGCACTGCGGTCAAGGGGTCTTCGCCATTTTCGGTAAAACTCACCCCATGGACAATTGTGTCGGTAAGGGCATTGTCGAGTTGATCTTTGAAGGTGGCGAGAAAATTGGCCACCTCTTTTGACTCACAGTTGAAGCGGATATAAACGCCATCGCCACTGGCGAGAAAATCTATCTTCAGATTGCCGAGAGGTGCGAGTTTCAGGAACAGAGAAAAGTGTTTTGGCATTTCCCCTTCCTTCCAGTCCTTGCCCGATTGATCCTTGTAGTCCTCGATAACGAGGTAGCCCTGTTCAAGAAAAGGCAAAGGGAGCGGCACAACTAGGGCACCCTGGCGAGCTGCCTGCAGTTGCGTCAACTGGAAAAACTCCAGGGCGTTCAGGGCATGTTTGCCGTTTTCGGCCAGATGGCTCTGCTCGGCAAGGTTTTGCACCAGCTCCATCAGGGCGAATTTAACCGTTTTAACCGCTTCTTCCTTGTTCCCCACAGCCAGCATGCTTTCCAGATTCAAACCAATCTTGTTGACAAGCTGCTGTAGCAATTTCCCGCCCTTGTTTTCGGTACTACCCGCCCCGCCCTGCGAGCTGGTTATGGCCTCTGTCTGCGATTGGGTCAACAGACCGCTTTGCAGACTGCCGGTTGAAAAAAGCTGGAGGAGGCCTTCCGGTTCCTTCAAAAAGAAAGCGAGTTCGGCCAAACCGGACTTGAGCGTATTCAGGGCATTCGCTGCAGTCAATGGGGTATCCGTTTGCAGTTGTACTTGTTGAAATAACTGATTGAAAATTGCCTCCTTTGCTCCTTGGCCCGCATTGCTGTTTTGTTGCAGCGAAGAGATACTATCGAACAACTGCTTGTTCGCTGCAGTGAGTTGGCCAATTTGCGATAAGGCAGTTTGGGAGAGTTGATCCTTACCTTGAAAAAGAAGGGCAATATCCTCAACGGCGGATTTTACCGAGGCAAGAACAGCCTGATCTTTGCCTTCGGCGAAAAGATTTTCAATCTGTGCCCCTAATTGTGCGAAAATCTGTTGCAAAAGCTTCGGGCCATAATCACTCGCCGACATGTGGCCGGTCGCGCTCTGTTGCAGAAGAGCGAACTGCTGGAGAGTCTGGAAGCTTGAGTCGCTTAGATTCGGCACCTGGGGTGGCGTAACCTCCTGCAAGAGTGTGAAAAATGAAGTAAAATCCTGGCTGTTTCCCGTTGACGCCAGGGAACGATTAAAGAATCGGCTGAGCGTATCCTCGGTTATCTGCAGCTCAATTTTCGGGTTTGTCGACAGCACCTGCAGGTTCAGGGATTGGCCGAGGGAAAGGGGAACTCTCGATTGCACCACAAAGCGGCTGCCGCCAGTCTCCAAAGTAAACTGATTTCCAGCGTTTGCTGCCACGACAACCGCCCGAAGCGTTTGTCCCTGTGAAATGGCAGGAAAATCGGGCTCTGTTATTACCGGTTTTGGCCCGGCTCCGGTTTGTATCCCAGTTGAGATGGGACGGTTAATAGCGGATAACGGAGGAAGTGTCTTCATGGCCATAATCCCCAACAGCAAAAGAGCGGGTGCCGTATCAAGATTTGCAAAATGCTGGATCCGAGATACGAGACGGTTGTTCTCTCATATTTTTAAATATATGCTCATAGTAGGGGTTTACCGAAACAATGTAAAGTTTCCCATTATGCCCAAACGCCAACAACCTTCCCCCGGAGGGAAAAGATGAATCAGATACGCCGTTTTGTTGCATTCGAGAAGTAACAGCGGATATAGCGCATGCGTCTCTCGCCATCGTCGACGATAACCTCCTGGGCATACAGGTTATCCTTGAATTTTGGTGTCGCGACCACGCTTACTGAGAACCTCCGGTTGAAATCAGTTTGCGTCAACGATTGGGAGAAACACCTTGAAGTCAGGCGGTGGAAAGGATATCTTTTTCCCTGTTCTTACAATATGATGACAGAACATACTCATGCCAGTCTTATAAGGATTATTAATGGTCAAGGAAAAAGCAGCCCCGAAAAACGATAAAGGCTTCGAAGAATCCCTGTGGGATTCCGCCAACCGGTTGCGGGGCAGCGTTGAGTCTTCCGAATACAAACATGTTGTCCTCAGTCTGATCTTCCTCAAGTTCGTTTCGGACAAATTCGAGGAGCGCCGGGCGGAACTGCTCGCCGAGGGTAAGGAAAAATACACCGACATGGTGGAGTTCTACACCATGAAGAACATCTTCTATTTGCCGGAGACGTCCCGCTGGAGCCATATTCAGCAACACGCCAAGCAGGACGACATCGCCATCAAGATCGACTCGGCGCTCGCGGCGGTCGAAAAGAGCAATGCCTCGCTGAAGGGCGCCTTGCCGGACAACTATTTCTCCCGCATCGGCCTCGATGGCAGCAAGCTCTCGGCCCTGATCGATGCGATCAATAATATCGACACGGTGGTGGACAAGGAAGAGGACGTGGTTGGCCGGGTGTACGAGTATTTCCTCGGCAAGTTTGCCGCCTCCGAGGGCAAGCTGGGCGGCGAGTTCTATACGCCCAAGTGCGTGGTCAACCTGATCGCCGAAATGATCGAACCCTACAAGGGCAAGATCTACGACCCCTGCTGCGGCTCGGGCGGCATGTTCGTGCAGTCGCTCAAGTTTGTGCAGAGCCACCACGGCAACACCAAAGACATCTCGGTCTACGGCCAGGAGTACACCGCAACTACCTACAAGCTGGCTAAGATGAATCTGGCGGTACGCGGGCTCTCGGCCAATCTCGGCGAAGTCCCCGCCGACAGCTTCTTTAAGGATCAGCACCCCGATTTGAAGGCCGACTACATCATGGCCAATCCGCCCTTCAACATGAAAGACTGGCGGGCCGTAAGCGAGCTGGTCCACGACTCCCGCTGGAGCGGCTACGAAACCCCGCCCACCGGCAATGCCAATTACGCCTGGATTCTCCATATGGTCTCCAAGCTCTCCGAGCATGGCGTGGCGGGCTTTGTGCTGGCCAATGGTTCGATGTCGACCAATACCAGCGGTGAAGGCACTATCCGCCAAAAACTGGTGGAAAATGATTTGGTGGACTGCATGATTGCTCTGCCCGGCCAACTCTTCTATACCACCCAGATTCCTGTCTGTCTGTGGTTTTTGAGCAAGTCGAAAAAGACCGATAGCGAGCGCGGCTACCGGAACCGCGAGGGCGAGACGCTCTTTATCGATGCCCGGAAGATGGGCTCGATGATCAGCCGCACGCAAAAGGAACTCCTCTTGGAGGATATTGCGACCATTGCGGCAACCTATCATGCTTGGAGAAGTGAAGAGGGGAGCTATCGTGCACGGGCCGGGAGCGCGGGCGTCCCGCCCGCATTACACGTCGAAGATGCAGGCGAGACGCCTGCGCTCCCGGGGTATAAAGACGTTGCCGGCTATTGCAAATCGGCCACGCTTGAAGAGATGCGCAAGCACGATTTCGTGCTCACCCCTGGGCGCTATGTCGGTGCGGCAGACCTTGAAGACGACGGCATCCCCTTTGAGACCAAGATGACCGAGATGAGCCAGGCGCTTTATGGGCAGATGGAGGAATCGGTGAGGCTGGATGAGGTGATTCGGAAGAACTTGGAGGGGTTGGGGTATGTCAAGTGAGGTATCCCCAGCATACTTGCCCCTTTTTGAATGTTCGTCCGATGGGAATATTTCATATGGCATCGTTCAGCCTGGGCCGCACTTTGAACAAGGGGTGCCAATTATCCGCGTTAACAATGTCAATAATGGAAACCTAGACATCTCGTCTCCAATTAAAGTTCACCCTGACATTGAAGAAAAACATCGTAGAACACGATTAGCAGGAGGTGAAATCTTACTGACCTTAGTCGGTTCTACCGGACAGACAGTAATAGCAGGTCCAGAACTCGCAGGTTGGAATGTGGCACGAGCTATTGCTGTGATAAGGCCGTCCTCAGAAATCAGTGCAACTTGGATTAAAATCTGCCTGCAATCAGACGAAGTCCAGCACTTCCTAGACACTAGGGCGAATACTACCGTCCAAAAAACTCTAAACCTAAAAGATGTTCGAAACATTCCAATCCTCAACTCTCCGAAAGAAGATAGACGATTCATTGAGGGCTGCTGGAATTCAATAAATGATAAGATTGAATTGAATCGGCGGATGAATGCGACGCTGGAAGGGATGGCGCAGGCGCTCTTCAAAAGCTGGTTTGTGGATTTTGACCCGGTGATCGACAATGCCCTCGCCGCTGGCAATCCGATCCCCGAGGAACTCACCGACCGCGCCGAAATCCGCCGCCAAGCCCTCGCCGATGGCACCTCCAATCGCGAAGCCGCCAAGCAATTTCCCGCTGCCTTTCAATTCACCGAATCCATGGGCTGGATTCCTGAGGGATGGGCGGCGGCCACGTTAGGAGACTACCTGGAAATTAAACGCGGAGGCTCCCCAAGGCCTATCCACGACTTTATTAGTCCAGCAGGTTTCCCTTGGGTTAAAATTGCGGATGCGACTGCTTCTACCTCTCGCTTCTTATTTGCGACCAAAGAGTTTATCAAACCAGAGGGTTTAAAGAAAACCGTTCTAATGAAGAAAGGATCACTGATACTCTCTAATAGCGCAACACCAGGCTTGCCGATTTTTCTAGAACTAGAAGCATGCATTCATGACGGTTGGTTACATTTTCCGGCAAAGAGACATTTCGGTGATTTGTATCTTTACCAACTTTTCTTGGTTATACGAGAAGAGTTGGTGGCGCAAGGAAACGGTAGCGTTTTCACAAATTTAAAAACTGACATTTTACGCGCCCAGCGAATTGCTGCCCCGCCATCGTCCGTGCTCGATTTTTTCGAAGGTTGGATGGAGCCAAACTTCGAAAAAATTCTAACTCTGAATGTTCAAACCAGATCGCTGTCTAATCTCCGCGACACCCTTCTCCCCAAACTCATCTCCGGAGAACTCCACATCCTCGAGGCCGAAAAACTCGCAGAGGAAGCGCTGGTATGAAAGAGAGCGCGGCAATGCTTGCGGCAACGAAGCGGGCGGGGACGCCCGCGCTCCTAGGGTGGCGTTCGCGAGGGTATTTGCCGCATTTCGATGTGAGTGGACTCTATCAAGCCATCACCTATCGTTTGGGTGATTCCTTACCCGGGAGCGCGGGCGTCCCGCCCGCTTCACCATCCCAAAGCGTTGCCGAAAAAGCAGAGCGGCGCAACCACATAGAACGGGAGCTCAATAAGGGATACGGTTCGTGCATTTTGCGCGATAAGGAAATAGCCAAAATCATTGTGGATGCATGGAAGTATTTTGATGGCAAGCGTTATGGTCTGGTGGCCTATGTGGTGATGCCCAATCATGTGCATGTGTTGATCAAAACGTACGAGGGTTTTCCTTTATCGCAGGTGATTCATTCGTGGAAGTCTTTTACTGCGCATGAGATTAACAAGTTTTTGAAAATATGCGGGCGGGACGCCCGCGCTCCCAATCGTCCAATTGGTGGAGAGGACGGGTGCGCTTCGGTGTGGCAAAATGAATACTTTGATCGTTTTATCCGTGATGAGAACCATTTCGCTCAAGCCATTGCTTACATTCATGAAAACCCTGTCAAAGCCGGCTTATGCGGTCACGCAAGTGAGTGGCCATGGTCCAGTGTAAATGAGGAGTGTCATGTCTAAGACCTTCACCGAAGCCCAACTCGAAGCAGCAATACTAGAACTCCTCGGCGAGGCGGGTTACCCCCATGTTCTCGGTGAAACCATTGACCGTCAGCCGCAGGAGGTGTTGATCAAGGCCGACCTGCGGGCATTCTTGGCCAAGCAGTATGCGATAGACGGGATCACTCCAGCAGAAATCGAGTCGATAATCCGCCAGCTGGAAGCCTATTCGGCGGCGGATCTCTACGAGAGCAATAAGGCAATCATGAAGCTGGTCTCGGACGGCTTTCTGCTGAAGCGGGAAGACCGCGACCGGAAAGACCTCTATGTACAGCTGATCGATTATTCGGACCTGGCCGCGTATCGACTACCGCAGGCGGGCGAGGTGCCGTGGATTGTAGCAGAGAAAGCGGCGGTTTACCGAACCGACGGCAATATCTTTAAACTGGTGAACCAGCTGGAGGTCATCGGCTACGAGAAGCGGATACCGGATGGGATTCTCTATATCAACGGCCTGCCTCTGGTGGTCTTTGAATTTAAGAGCGCGATCCGTGAGGAGGCGACGATCCACGACGCCTTTGTCCAACTGACCCTGCGCTACAAGCGCGACATCCCCGAGCTCTTTAAATACAATGGGTTTTGCGTGATCAGCGACGGGGTGAATAATAAGGCGGGTTCGTTCTTCGCGCCCTATGAATTCTTCTACGCCTGGCGCAAGACCGACGGCGGCGACCTGATCGAAAAGGACGGGATCGACTCGCTCTATTCGATGATCAAGGGGCTGTTTCAGCCGACCCGCCTCTGCGATGTGCTCCGCAATTTCGTCTATCTGCCGGACACCTCGCGGCGGGAGGAGAAAATCCTCTGCCGCTATCCGCAATACTACGCGGCAACCAAGCTGTATCGCAACATCTTGCTGCATATGCGACCCGCAGGCGACGGCAGGGGCGGCACCTACTTTGGTGCGACCGGTTGCGGCAAGAGCTTTACCATGCTGTTCCTGGCGCGGCTGTTGATGAAGAGCGTGGCGCTGTCGAGCCCGACCATAATCTTGATTACCGACCGCACCGATCTGGATGATCAGCTGTCGGGCCTCTTTACCGGTGGCAAGGGCTTTATCGGCGATGAGTCGGTGATCAGTGTGGAGAGCCGCACGCAGCTACGCGATCTGCTGAAGGGGCGTAACAGCGGCGGGGTTTTTCTCACCACGATTCATAAGTTTACCGAGGACACGGAGCTGCTGACCGAGCGCAACAATGTGATCTGCATCTCGGATGAGGCGCACCGCAGCCAGGTGAACCTGGACCAGAAGGTGAAAATCACGGCAGAGGGGGTAACGCGAACCTACGGCTTTGCCAAGTATCTGCATGACTCGCTGCCGAACGCGACCTATGTAGGCTTTACCGGCACGCCGATCGATGCGACGCTGGATGTCTTCGGCCCGGTGGTTGATGCCTACACCATGACCGAATCGGTGGCCGACGAGATCACGGTGCGCATCGTCTACGAAGGGCGGGCGGCCAAGGTGCTGCTCGACAACAGCAAGCTTGCCGAGATTGAAAACTACTACGCTGAGTGTGCCGATGACGGGGCCACTGACTACGCCATTGATGCGAGCAAACGCGCTAACCTGCAGATGAACGCCATTCTCGGCGACCCTGACCGGTTGAAGGCCTTGGCTTCGGACTTCGTCGCCCATTATGAGGCACGCGTCGCAGAAGGCGCCACGGTTGCCGGCAAGGCGATGTTCGTCAGCAGCAACCGGACCATCGCCTACAATTTCTACAGGGAAGCGATTGCTCTGCGTCCCGAATGGGCGGAAATAAAGGTCTGTGCCGACGGGGAGGAGCTGACGGAACAGGAAAAGAAACAGATCATGCCCATGGAACGCATCAAACTGGTGATGACCCGTGGCCAGGATGATGAAAAAGCTTTGTACGATATGCTGGGGAGCAAAGAATACCGAAAAGAATTGGATCGGCAGTTCAAAACCGCCAAATCGAATTTTAAAATCGCCATCGTGGTGGATATGTGGCTCACCGGCTTTGACGTGCCCTTTCTCGACAGCATGTATATCGACAAACCGGTCAAACGGCATAACCTGATCCAGACCATTTCCCGGGTGAACCGCAAGTATCAGCAGAAAGAAAAAGGCTTGATCATCGATTATATCGGCATCAAGAAGCAGATGAACCTGGCTCTGGCCCATTACTCCAAGGCCGACACCGCCAACTTTGAGGAAATCAGCCAATCCATTGTGGTGGTCAAGGACCATCTGGACCTGATGCGGGCGATCTTCCACAGGTTTGATGCCACCCCGTATTTCTCCGGGCAGTCCATCCAGCAACTGCACTGCCTCAACATGGCCGCGGAGTATGTGCAGATTACCGAGGAGTTCGAGAAGCGCTTCATGTTTCTGGCCAAACGCATAAAAGCCGCCTATGACATCTGCGTCGGCTGCGATGAATTTACCCAGGACGAGCGGGACCATGTCCATTTTTATCTGGCGGTCCGCTCCATAGTCTTCAAGCTCACCAGGGGTGATGCCCCGGATCTTGCGCAAATGAACGCCAAGGTGCAAAAGATGATTGCCGAGGCCCTGCAGAGTGATGGAGTGGAGGAAATCTTCAAGATGGGGCAAGGGGATACCTCTGAGGTGGATATCTTCGATCCGAACTACATGGCGAAGATCGAAAAGATCAAGCTGCCGAACACCAGAATCAAGCTGCTGCAGCAGCTACTGGCCAAAGTGATTGAGACGTTCAAGAAGGTCAATAAAATGAAGGGCGTTGACTTCTCCAAACAGTTCAAGGCCCTGGTGGATAAATACAATGACCGGAGTGAGCAGGACGTCCTCAGGAGCGAGGTGCTGGAAGAATTCACCGATGAGATTATCGACCTGTACCACGCCATAAAAAAGGAGAGGGAATCCTTTGCCGAGTTGGGCATCGATTTTGAAGAAAAGGCTTTCTACGACATCCTCAAAGCCCTCACCATCAAGTACGATTTTGTCTACCCCGAGGAGAAGCTCCTCGATCTTGCAAAAAAAGTGAAAGTCATCGTCGACGACAAGGCCAGATACACCGACTGGAGCCAGCGCAGCGACATCAAGGCCGAGCTGAAGGTGGACCTTATTATTTTACTGGCCGAGAATGACTATCCGCCGGTAGACAGGGATGAGGTGTACAAGGAGATTTTTGAACAGGCGGAGAACTTTAAGAAACACCGAAGTGTAATGAAGGGGTAACATATCAGTGCACCAGGAGCCTTGGCCACTGGAATTATTTACCTACCCAGCCTGTGAACTGTCTCGATTTCTCGTGATTGATAACTCGGTACGATTCCTGGATGAATTGGTGGTATACAAAAATAAATGTTGTGATTCAGTCTCAAACTCGATGAATGGAGGAAAGAATGCTGTCGGATGAGATGCAGGAAAAGGCAATGGATCTCTTCAAACAAGGGATGCACTGCAGTCAGGTAATAGCCATGGTTGGCCTGGAAAAACTGGGCATCAATGATCCCTCGGTAATCAAGGCTCTCGGCGCATTTGGCGGCGGTATCGCTGGAACTGGCAACATTTGCGGTACTCTGGTGGGCGCCGTCAGTGTAATAGGTAGCCTTTACAGCCGGGGAAGCGTCGAGGAAAAAGAAAACCCCCGAATGTGGGGCGCTACCAAGATAGTCCTGAAAAATTTTGAAGCATTGGCTATGCCGCACGGCGGCATCAACTGTTGCCAGATTGCCCGAGTTGACTGGATGGATCGAGATCAGGTTAAGAATTTTTATAGAAATCCCGAGAGCCGCCGTCAGCATTGCATCACCATCGTCGGAGAAACCGCCAAAGCTTTGTGTGAATTGCTGGATCAGGAATTGAAAATCATGGCCGATAAAAGCGAAGGCAAGAATTAAGCAAAAATTGAATGTGATACCTCTGGGATATAGGCAGTCAAGGAAGTCTGCCTATGGCTGTCTTCTTGTGTGAATTCAGAGAGTTTGCATGCTTTCAACATGTACTGTGTAGAACAGCGGATGATCGCGGACGGCAAACCGCTTTTCACCTGAAGCGATCAGTCCGTTTAAAAGAAAATCGGAGTTAAAATGGAACAACCAATATTGCAAATCATCGGTATGTTGCATGGCGATATCATCAGTCGTGAGGACGCTCCAAAAAATTATGATGAGTCACATCGAATTGGAACCCTGGAGATCTATCCTGAATTTCAGGATGGGCTTGACGGGATAGTTGTCGGACAGACCATTGTCGTGCTTTTTTGGCTGCACAAGTCAACACGGGATGTTCTCAAGGTTTATCCGAGAGGAGATAAATCAAAGGGATTGCGAGGTGTTTTTGCCACTCGCAGCCCGGTAAGGCCAAACCCCATTGCGATTTCCGAACTGCAAGTTTTGGCAATCAACGGCAATCAGCTGGAGGTGTCGGGGTTGGACATTCTGGATGGTACGCCTATCATTGATATCAAGAAAAAGATTGGCCGTTGAGCAACAGATCCCGTTATGGCAGCTCAGTAGCGTTTCGGAAATAAAAGGCATCATGTCTAACTAATAATGACAGTCAATATTCAGTTTTTCCCCTGAGGCTGATTATTCTCCACGTTTTTTCGGCACATCTCCTTGTGGAAAGGTAGTGTTAGTCAATTTTTGGATAGAGTAGTCCATCCACCCTGTATAGAAGGGGCTGTTTTTTCCTCGATATTCTTCTCGCCAAGCACCCATCCGGCCAGCCATCGCTCGGATATCATCCTCTTTTCTGTTGCTCCCCCTGGACCGGTACCCTGACCGTATGGGCGGACCGCAGCATGCCCAGGAAAGTGCCGTTTCTCCTCCGAAGAAATGGAGCTGATCATTGATGAGTGTTGCGACCGGCTTGCAAGGGTCAATGATGAGGTGAGTCGGCTTCTTCCGCCGGGGTTTCCTGAGGAAACGGCGGTATCGGTATTTTCTGGGATGCAGGGAGTGCGGGAACGCCTTGGGTGATTGGGGAAGAAGGAAAGAGATATGTCCCCAGCAGGTTTCCTGGAATGGAACAAGAAAAAGTGTACGTCTTTGCTATCTGTTAGCGACTCGCGACACTATTGAGTGACACTCATATGGCACGCTTTAGTGTCGCGTCTCAGGATGAGGATTTGCCCATGCGCATTGGCGATCAGCGCCCGGACAGCCGGGATGGGGTGGAGTTGCGGCATTTCAGTGGTCGGTTGCATGACTTTCTCCTCAGATCTTGCTTATCGTCCGGTCGAAGAGGACGAGATTTTTGGCCGGGCGAATGCGGTAGAGCTGCGCCGGGCGGTGCACCCCCGTCCGCGCCTTGGACGTGGCATCGAGGAAATCGAGCTCGCCGATTTTTCGCCGAAAGGCGCTTTTGTCCAGCTTGCAGCCCAGGACCTTTTCGTAGGTTTGCTGCAGGTCGGAAAGGGTGAATAGCTCGGGCAGGAGATAACACGGCACCGCCGAATAGGTCGATTTATTGCGAAGCCGCTGTACGGCGCTGTCGATAATACGGTTGTGATCAAAGGGCAGCTGCGGCAGATCGTCGACCGGATGCAGCAGAAAACGGTCGGACCCCTGGGACATCAGGGTCTCAATATCGAGTAGGGCATAGTAGCTAATGCTCACCGACCAGCCTCGCGGATCGCGGGTTGCGCTGGCGAAGGTATAGAGCTGTTCAAGATATGGCGAAACGAGGGCAGTTTTATCTTTCAGCACCCTTTTGGCGGCGGCGAGGCTGTCGAGATCCTCTTCGGTGTGGACATAGCCGCCGGGCAGGGCCGGAAAACCTTTGTAGGGATCCCATGTCCTTTTCTGTAAAACTACCTGTAAAGCATTGTCCTTCAAGGTCAGAAGAACAACATCGACGGTCAGGATAATGTTTTGTTCCATCTCTTTTTGCCTCACATATATACTTTGTACAAATTAACGTGGAAATCTAAAAATAGAGATAACACGTTAATAAAACGTGTCAACTGAATATTTGTAATTCACATAGTTGCATAATGAATATAAGTGTTGTATCCTTTGTTATAAGAAGGGAAGAGCGAACGGCAAGGAGTCGTAGGGAAGGTGTGACGCCGGGCCGGCCCGCTTGAGAAAAGCACATTCAACACAAGGAGGACACTATGCTCGGATTCAAATTCGCCAAATTTCAACCAACCGATTATGTGCTGCAGTACAAAGGCGGGAAGCTGGTCCGCGAAGGCATCGGCCAGTCCTTTTTCTATTTTGCCCCGACCTCGTCCCTTGTGCGGGTGCCGGTGGCCAGCGTCGATGTTCCTTTCATCTTCCTGGAAGTGACCGCCGACTTCCAGGAGGTGACGGTGCAGGGACAGTTGACCTACCGCATTGCCGATCCGGGAAAGGTGGCGCAGTTGATGGATTTCAGTATTGCCGAGGACGGCAAGAAATACGCCACCGACGACCCGAAGAGCCTGCCGCAGCGGTTGATCAACCATGCCCAGGTCCTGACCCGCGCTTCCCTGCAGGCCATGCCGCTGCGTCAGGCTTTGGGCAGTTCAAGCGATCTTGTCACCGGCATTCGGGAAGGGATGCGCCAGGCCGAGGCGATCACCTCCCTTGGTGTGGAGATTTTGGGCTTTTCCATCCTCGCTATCAAGCCGACACCGGAAACCTCGCGGGCCCTGGAGGCAGAGGCGCGGGAGCAGATCCTGAAAGAATCCGACGAGGCCATCTACGCCCGGCGCAATGCCGCAGTGGAGCAGGAGCGGGCGATAAAGGAAAATGAGCTGAACACCGAGATCGCCATCGAAAACAAAAAACGGCAGATCAAGGAAGCCCAGATGGAGGCGGAGAAGTCGGTGCAGCAAAAGAAAAGGGAGATTAAAGAAGCGGAGATGGCGACGCGCATCGCCCTGGAAGAAAAGAATAAGGAATTGGTCGAGTTGTCGGTACAAAACGAACGGCATCAGGCCGACAGCAAGGCCTACGGCATCTCGGCGACGCTTAAGGCCCTTGCCGCCACCGACCCGAAGGTGCTACAGTCGCTGACCAATGTCGGCATGGATCCGGGCCGCCTGCTGGCCCTGGCATTTAAGGAAATGGCTGAAAGTACCGGCAAGATCGGGCAGTTGAATATCTCCCCGGATCTCCTTCGGGAAATGATGGCTGAACGTAAATAGGTGGCCTATGTCTCCGCAAAGCGAAAACAAGATCATCCTCATTGTCCGCAAAACCCGTCTGGACGAACTGATTTTTCGGTACAATACCGAGGCCCAGGCGAAATTTTACATCGAGCATCTCGGCGCCGATTTTTCCGACTACAAACGGGAAGACGAACAGTATAAGGCGGCAGTGACAGAGACGCGGCAGCATCTCGAGGAGTTGGGGCGGGTCCAGACCGTCGACCGGACCTTTGTTCCCAACTTCATTTTCGGCGCAAGGGATACGGTGGTCGTGCTCGGCCAGGACGGACTGGTGGCCAATACCCTGAAATACCTTAGCGAGCAACCGGTGGTTGGCGTCAATCCCGATCCGGCCCGCTGGGAGGGGGTGCTGTTACCCTTTGTGGTGCGGGATATCCCGAAGATTCTGCCCCAGGTCTTTAAGGAAAAACGGGCGATCTCCGAGGTGACTATGGCACGGGTCGAGTTGAATAATGGCCTCAGTCTGCATGCGGTGAATGACCTCTTCATCGGTGCCCGTTCGCATATCTCGGCTCGGTATTTGATCAGGTCGGGGGCAAGGGAGGAGGAGCATTCCTCAAGCGGCATTATTGTCTCGACTGGTTTGGGTGCCACCGGCTGGTATAAAAGCCTGATGGCTGGGGCTCTGGCTATTGCCTCGGCTGTTGCCGGACGGGAGATTAAGGCAGCTCCCGCTGCCTTTCCGCGGGATGCCGAGTATCTGCAGTTTACCGTGCGCGAGCCCTTTCCCAGCACAACCTCCCAGGCAACGCTGGTAGTGGGGAGGGTAACGGCTAAAAAGCCGTTAAGCCTAGTGTCACACATGGCCGGTGCCGGAGTCATTTTTAGCGACGGAATCGAAAGCGACTATCTTGAGTTCAATTCCGGGGCACGGGCAACAATTACTCCTGCGGCAAAGAAGGGGCGGTTGGTGGTTTGAGGTGGCGGTTTCAAACCATCCAGTCGATTGAGATCAAATTCAAGGACTTATGGCTTTTTGCTGTAAGGAGCTCAGAAACCATCACAATGATGGTTTTGCGGTAAAACGCAAGAAACCCCCGAAGAGCAACGCTCAACGGGGGTTTTTGTTTTTAAAGAAAGGAAATCGGCGGCGACCTACTCTCCCACACAGTTACCCATGCAGTACCATCGGCGCAGAAGAGCTTAACTTCCGTGTTCGGAATGGGAACGGGTGGATCCTCTTCGCTATGACCGCCGATAAAGC
>Ga0209697_10000817_pt1 | contig 50884 bp, 39 predicted proteins | sample AliMusrvi5mmetaG_FD_184115 | JGI IMG/M metagenome (GOLD analysis project Ga0209697, IMG submission 184115) | Freshwater lake bacterial and archeal communities from Alinen Mustajarvi, Finland, to study Microbial Dark Matter (Phase II) - Alinen... | ecosystem: Environmental > Aquatic > Freshwater...
GGCGACTCTTTTTCGCCTGGCAGCTGATATTTGTAGGTTTCCAGTTCGGGCCGAGGTTCCTTCAGAACATTGATGACCCACAAATCCTTTACTTTTCGGCTGTCTTCCCGGATCAGGGCAAATTTTTTGGAGTCGTGCGACCAGCTGACATAGGCACCTTTTCGCTTTTTCTTCTCCTCCTTGATCTTTTTTGCATCGTCGTTGTCTGTTGCAGTAAACCCTCCGCCGTAGGCGTAATCCTTCACCCCGTCGGTGGTCATCTGGTGTTCGACGACGGTGCTGTCCTTGTCATCTTTTTTTGCCTTCAGGTAGTTCTCCTTGTCCATCCACCAGAGGTTGTAATCACGTGCGAAGATAACGCACTCCCCGTTGGGGGAGATATTGGCCCATTCGGGATCATCCTTTTCTTCTTTCCAGTCTTTTATCTCGGCGAGTTCCCCTGTTTTCAGGTTGTATTCCAGGTGGAATACTTTTTTCTTTACCTTGTCCTTGTCGCTTTCATCTACAGCTTTGGACCCCCTTCTCATTTGCGGGTCGTCGAAAGGGGAAGTGATCGTATCGTTCTTTTGCTTTCCGGTTTTTGAATCGTTTTTCGTTCCGGCAGCCTCCTTTTTCTTCTTCTCCTCATCCTGACTGCTGGTCACGTCGAACTGAAAAACTGAGTCGTTTTTCTTGAATTTTATCCGCAAGGGAGGCAGGTGTTGCCAATCGTAGGGATCCCTCGTAATTTTGGTCAGCATGGCAGCCATTTTGTGGTTGTCAAAAAGGAAGGACTTCGTCCGTTTGTCCATGTCCACCAGGTAAAAGGAGATTCCCTCCGAGGTGGTGTCTGAATACCAGAATTGATCCCCTGTTTTCAGCCATTTCGGAACGACGGAAGTGCTAAAAACCATCTTGCTGATCTTGGTAGGAGAAAATCTTTCTGCCAATCTGTAATCGGCATTTTCAACGGGTTTGTTTTGTGCACAAAGTCCATAACCCAGGACAGACAAAATAGAGGCTACAAACAAGGGAAGCAGATTTTTTTTCATCTCAGTTCTAAATTTGTTCGGTAATGATTATCCGGACAGGTGAGTGGACGGGAATTGACATTTCATCGACCGGAATGCCAAAAATATCCAAAAAACTGATCAGATGCTAATACTTTTTGAGGAAGGTAAATTTAGCCAACTGACCGGCAGCAGGCACAAGCAAAAACAACAAACCCCATCATTACCTATGAAGGGGATTGTTTGTATGAACAGTGAAAATGAATTATTTGGAGACAAATTCGTGGATCTGCAAGGCGGCATCCCTACCTGACCGGATGGCATGGACCACGAGGCTTGCACCGCGTGTGGCATCCCCTGCAACAAAAATTTTATCTACATTGGTAGCAAAATCTTTTGCATTTACGTTTCCACGTGCATCGTACGCCACCTTCAGACTATCCAGCAAACCTTCGTGAACCGGAGAAAGGAATCCCAATGACAACATGACCAGATCGGCCTCGATGATCTCCTCCGTACCCGGAATCTCCCTCATCGACATTTGTCCGTTGGACTTGGTCCATTCAACCTTGACCACTTCAACGGCTTTTAATACCCCATTTTCACCGATAAAACGACGTGTATTCAGCGACCAGCGTCTTTCGCAACCTTCGAGGTGCGAACTGGAGGTCCGCAGGGTATTTGGCCAGAAGGGCCATGGATTATCCTCCGCTCTTTTGTCAGAAGGTTTTTCCAAAATTTCAATTTGCGTTACGGCAGTGGCTTTCTGACGGATGGCCGTTCCGACGCAGTCAGAACCGGTATCCCCACCTCCGATCACCAAAACTTTCTTGTCTTTTGCCAGAATGCGGATGTCTTCGGAAATCGTCTCCCCCCTGACCACTTTGTTCTGCTGTCTGAGGTAGTCCATGGCGAAATAGACCCCTTTCAGTTCGCGGCCTGGCGTTGTCTTGAGATCACGTGGCTGCATCGCACCACAGGCCAAACATACTGCATCAAATTGAGTCAACAGCTCCTGTTCGGATATTTGTTCCCCAACTTTAACGTTGGTTTTGAAAAGAACCCCCTCCTTGACGAATAGTTCCACTCTTCTGTCGATCACCCCTTTGTTAAGTTTGAAGTCAGGAATTCCGTACCTGAGCAATCCGCCGATGGCATTGTCCTGCTCAAAAACTGTCACGCTGTGACCGGCCTGATTGAGCAGATCGGCAACCGATAAACCTGCAGGACCAGAACCCACTACCGCAATTTTTTTGCCGGTACGTTTTTCGGGGATATTTGGATGAACCAGATTCAAATCAAAGGCGTGTTCCACCACCGCACACTCATTCTCCCGAATGGTGACAGATTCGTCGTGGATGGCAAGGACGCAGGATTTTTCGCAAGGTGCCGGACAAACCCTTCCCGTAAATTCAGGAAAGCTGTTGGTCTTGTTCAATATTTGGTAGGCTTCGTCCCATTTTCCACGGTAAACGGCATCCTGCCACTCGGGAATGTTACTTCCCACGGGGCAGGCCCAGTGGCAGAATGGAACGCCGCAATCCATGCACCTGGAGGCCTGGTTCACACGATCCTGGTCGTCGAGCGTTTGTTCGACCTCGCCAAAATCACCAATACGTTCACTCACAGGGCGGTATCCGCCTAATTTTTTCTCTATCTCTATAAAACCCTTTGGATTTCCCATGTCGTTAATTGTTGATATTTATTCCCTGATATTGGGGGCGTCCTCCGCCATTTCAAGCTTCCGTTTTACCTCCTTTAATTTTGCTTCGTTCAGTACTTTCTTGTATTCCAGTGGTATAACCTTGACGAATTTGTGAAGATATTCCTCCCAGTTGGTCAATATTTTTTCTGCCTGTTGACTTTGTGTGTAAAGCAGGTGTCTTTGGATCAGTTCCTGAAGTTCCTGAATATCGGCCCTGTCTTCGACTGGTCCAAGTTCTACGAGCCCTTTGTTGCAGTAATAATCGAAGTCGCCATTTTCATCGAGAACGTAGGCGATTCCTCCACTCATTCCGGCGGCGAAATTTCGTCCGGTAGTACCGAGTACCACGGTGCGGCCTCCTGTCATGTATTCGCAGCAATGGTCGCCCGTTCCTTCCACCACGGCTTTTGCGCCGGAATTTCGGACACAAAAGCGTTCACCGGCAACTCCCTTGATGTAGACTTCTCCACCTGTAGCTCCGTAGAGCGTGGTGTTACCTACGATGATGTTGTTCTGTGGTTCAAAGGTCGAACCTGAAGGTGGCACCACCACGATTTTTCCTCCCGAGAGCCCTTTGCCCAGGTAGTCGTTGGAATCACCTTCCAGTCTGAAAGAGACCCCCTTGACTAGGAACCCGCCAAAGCTTTGGCCGGCAGAGCCCTTGAAGGTACAATTGATGGTATCCTTTGGCAGACCGGTCTCTCCGTATCTTTTGGAAATCTCGCCCGAAAGCATGGCTCCGGTGGTACGCATCACATTGTTGATGTTGTGACCTATCCACACTTTTTCGCTGCTCTTGATGGCCTTGTTTGCCTCTTTGATCAGCGTACGGTCCAGTACATCATCCAGATCCTTGGTGTTGGGATGTGTATTGCGAATTGGATAAATAGCAGCTTCTTCCGGCAGATGGAGGAATTTGGAGAAGTTGACATTCTTCATTTTCCAGTTGGTGACTGCCGGATTGACTTCCAGCAGGTCGTTACGGCCTACCAGCTCATCAAAGGTACGAACCCCAATTTCAGCCATGTATTCTCGGATCTCCCTGGCAATGAATTGAAAATAATTGATTACATATTGGGATCTGCCGAGGAATCTCTTTCGAAGGTTTTTATTTTGTGTGGCAATCCCGGCAGGGCAGGTATTGAGGTGACATTTCCGCATCATGATGCATCCCAGTGAGATAAGCGCTCCGGTAGAAAAACCGAACTCTTCTGCTCCGAGCATGCCCATGATAACCACATCCCGACCTGTCTTCAACTGACCGTCGACCTGAAGTTTTACCCGTCCACGCAGATTGTTCATCACCAGGGTCTGCTGCGTTTCGGCGATGCCAAATTCGGCTGGCAGTCCGGCATGTTTGATCGAACTGGCCGGGGATGCTCCTGTACCACCCTCGCATCCGCTCAGGATGATGATATCGGCAAATCCTTTGGCTACCCCTGCGGCAATGGTGCCAACACCCGTCTCAGAAACCAGTTTGACGGAGACCTTTGCCCTTGGATTGACATTCTTAAGGTCGAAGATAAGTTGGGCCAGATCCTCAATCGAATAGATATCATGATGAGGAGGAGGCGATATCAGGGTAATTCCCGGTGTTGAATTTCGTGTTTTGGCAATGATCTTGTTTACTTTAAAGCCCGGTAACTGACCGCCCTCGCCCGGTTTTGCACCCTGGGCAATTTTGATCTGGAGCTCCTCTGCATTCATCAGGTAGTTGTTGGTGACCCCAAAACGTCCGGATGCGATCTGTTTGATTTTTGAGTTCCGGTTCGTTCCGAAACGCTCCGGATCTTCGCCACCTTCTCCGGTATTGCTTCTTCCGCCAATCTCGTTCATCGCAACAGCCAATGCTTCATGTGCTTCGCGGGAGATGGATCCGTAGGACATGGCACCCGTAACAAATCGTTTCAGAATGGCTTCTGCAGGTTCGACCTCTTCAATTGGAATTGGATTGCATTTCCATTGCAAGGCTCCCCGCACAAAGGCAGGCTTCCTGTTTTGTTCATCTACCAGCGAACTGAATTTTTTAAAGACTTCATAGCTGTCGGTTTTGGTTGCCCATTGCAGCAAGGCGATGGACTGGGGATTCCAGGCATGGTGTTCCCCATTGTTCCGGTAGTGGTATTCCCCGTTGGTGTCAAAAATGACTTTTGTCTGGTCTTTGCTGTAAGCTTCCTTGTGGAACAGGATGGCTTCTTCGCACAACTCTTTGTAGCCCACACCGCTGATGCGAGATGAAGTACCCTTGAAATATTCCTCTATCAGTTCATCACCAACCCCAACTGCCTCGAAAAGTTCGGAGCCGTGGTACGAACGAAGGGTGGAGATTCCCATTTTGGAGAGTACCTTCAGCAACCCTTTATCGATGGCTTTGATGTAATTTTTTCTGGCCTCGGCATATGGAAGTTTGATTTCATCTTTTTTCACCAGGTGGCTGATGGCGGCAAAGGCGAGATAAGGATTGATGGCACTGGCGCCATAACCCAGCAGCAGGGCAAAATGCATGATCTCCCGTGGCTCGGCACTCTCCACCAGAATACCGATTTGCATCCGTTTCTTGGTCTTGATCAGGTGGTGATGCACCGCAGCCACTGAAAGCAAAGACGGGATAGGAACCAGGTCCTCGGAGATGGTACGGTCGGTGAGGATGATAAAATTTTTCTTTTCATCTACTGCTTTTTCTGCATCATCCAGCATCTTTTTGAAGGCTTTTTTGAACCCTTCGACCCCCTCCTTGATGGGAAAAACCATTGGTATGGTCGCATGGTTAAAGACCTCGTGCTTCAAATCCTTGATTTTGCCAAGGTCTGTATTGGTGATGATGGGACTATCGAATTTGATCAGCTTGCAATGGTTTGGCGTCTCATCCAGGATGTTGCTGCTGAGGGAGCCGATGTAGTTGGTCAACGACATCACCAGACCTTCGCGGATCGGATCAATCGGTGGATTGGTCACCTGTGCAAAGAGCTGGCGGAAATAGCTGAAAAAGCGCTTTGGCTTGTCTGAAAATACAGCCAGCGGCGTATCATTTCCCATCGAACTGGTGGGTTCATTGGCAGTTTCTGCCATCTCCTTGATAACGACCTGCATCTCCTCCTTGCTGTAACCGAATACTTTGCTATAGACGCCAAACTGGTCTCCCATGTTGGAGGGGACACGCTGCTTGACCACGATGTCCTCGAGCATCAGCCTGTTCTCCTTCAGCCAGTTGATATAGGGATTTCGGCGACTCAGATCTGCCTTTACCTCCTTGTCGGGAATCAGAATTCCCAATTGGGTATCTACCAACAAAAGTTTACCCGGACGAAGACGCCCCTTTTCCTTGATCTCTTCGGGTTTGAAAACCTGAACGCCGACTTCGGATCCCATGACAATCAGGTCGTTCTTGGTGATCACATACCTGGAAGGCCGTAAGCCGTTTCTGTCGAGCGTGCCGCCAATGTAGCGGCCATCTGAAAATACCATAGAGGCTGGGCCGTCCCAGGGTTCCATCAGGGTGGAATGGTACTCGTAGAATGCCTTCAGACTCTCCGGAATCGGATTCTTTTCGTTGAAGGATTCGGGTATCATCATGCAGAGGGAATGAGGCATGCTTCGACCGGTCATGTTTAGAAATTCCAGGGTATTGTCGAAGGAGGCGGAATCAGATTTTCCGGGTTCAATGATTGGGTAGAGCTTGTCAATTTCATCACCAAAAAGTGCAGAATCAAGCAGCGATTCGCGTGCATGCATCCATTGACGATTTCCCTTTATGGTGTTGATCTCACCGTTGTGGGCAATCATACGGAAAGGCTGGGCCAGATCCCAGGTTGGGAAAGTATTGGTGCTAAAACGGGAATGTACCAGGGCAATGGCACTCTTCATTTCGGGATGTGTCAGGTCTTTGAAGTAATCCCTCAGCTGACTGGGTGTAAACATCCCCTTGTATATCATTATTTTACTGGAGAAACTAGGTAGGTAGAAACTGTTCTTACCGGCGAGTTTCGACTCCCTGACGGTTCTTTCAGCCTGCTTTCTAGCAAGATAGAGTTTTCTTTCGAGCACATCCTGCTCGTAATTCCCTTTCACAAAAATCTGTCGGATCAGTGGTTCTGTGCTTCGTGCAATTTCTCCGATGACAGAGCCATCTACCGGCACTTTGCGCCAACCGATCAGTTTTAACCCTTCTGCTTCCACATATCGGTTAAGAACTTCCACGCAATAGTCGGCCTCCTCTTCCGCTACAGGAAGAAACACGAGCCCTGCGCCATAGCGGCCTGTTTCGGGCAGATCAATCCCTTGAGAAAGGAAAAAATCGTGCGGCATTTGCAGCAGAATGCCTGCGCCGTCCCCTGTTTTATTGTCGGAGCTCGTTGCACCCCGATGGTCCATGTTGAGCAAAACAGTCAAACCACGCTGGACTATGTCATGCGATTTGGCTCCCTTGATGTGGGCGACGAAACCAATTCCACAGGCATCGTGCTCAAAAGCCGGATCATACAAACCTACCGGAGTTGGAAATTTCTTGTGTTCCATACCAATTACTAAATTGAGTTGGTGTTTATCAAACAGCGTTGTATTTTAATTATCTCGTTATTTGCCTAAAAAAATAATAAGATGTAAGAAAAATAGCTCTAAAAATTAATATTCGAAAGCAAAAATAGCTTTTTATTTTATTTTTCCAACTAAATCAACCTCCTGAAATGACGAATCTTTTGCCATAAAAAGGAAATATAGCAAAAAAATATATTTAAGCTGTTGGAATTGAATAATTTAATATTCAGGTTAAAAGAATATTAAATTTAAAACTTTTCAGTAGGAGGAAAAGGTGCAACCCAAGCCAAGATGTCGCCTAGCGTTTCAGTAACGCGGTCACTGCATTGGTGGCGGTTTCAAAATGAAACTGGTCTGTCACCTGTTTCATTTTATTGGCAATCTTGTCGAGGCATAAATTGCCGATGCTGCCTTCATGGGTATGGTGAACTGTCTTATCCGGTATGAAGCGGTTCTCATCTATATCTTTCCCGATAGCTTTGTAGGCATCCCGAAAGGGAACACCTGCCAGAACCAGTTTGTTTACTGCTTCGACGCTGTATAGAAAACGGTATTTTTCGTCATCGAGAATGTTTTCATTGATGGTGATGTTTGCAATGGCAAAGGCAGCGATTTCGAGACAACCATTCAACTCGCCGAAGGCAGGAAGAAAGAGCTCCTTTGTGAGCTGCATATCCCGGAAATAGCCACTTGGCAGATTGTTGGTGATCGTCAGCATCTGGGAAGGGAGGGACTGAATCTTGTTGCAATGGGCCCTCAGCAATTCGAATACATCCGGATTTTTTTTGTGCGGCATGATGCTCGAACCCGTGGTCAGCTCATCCGGCAATCTGACAAAGTTGAAATTCTGACTCATGTAGAGACAAACGTCATAGGCCAAACGGGAAAGGGTAGAGGCGATGGAAGCCAGCGCAAACAGGACGGTTCGTTCCATTTTTCCGCGTCCCATCTGCGCATAAACCACGTTGAAATTCATGGATTCAAAGCCCAATAGGTCGGTAGTCATCTGACGGTCGAGCGGAAAGGAGGAGCCATAACCGGCAGCAGACCCGAGCGGATTTTGATCCGCCACCCGATAGGCAGCCTGGAGCAGCGCCAAATCATCGGTCAGGCTTTCTGCATAGGCACCGAACCATAAGCCGAAAGAAGAGGGCATGGCTACCTGTAAATGTGTGTAGCCGGGCAGCAGCACCTCCTTGTATCGTTCACTTTGGTTCATCAGGATATCAAAAAGACGGAGAGTATTTTCAGCGACTGTTTGGATGGCATCCCTGGTGAAGAGTTTCAAGTCGAGCAGTACCTGGTCGTTCCTCGACCTTCCACTGTGGATCTTTTTCCCCAGATCACCCAGCCGGGTAGTTAAGAGTAGCTCGATCTGGGAGTGAATGTCTTCCACTCCTTCCTCCATGACAAAATTCCCGGCGACAATATCTGCATGGATATTTTTCAACTCTCCGGAAAGGGAAGTAAACTCTTGAGTCGAAAGCAATCCAATGTGCTCAAGCATTTGAATATGGGCCAAAGAACCTATGACATCAAATTCCGCCAGAAAAAAATCCATTTCCGGATCTTTTCCGATGGTGAAGGCTGCTATCAGATCATTGATTTTTTTCCCTTTTTCCCAAAGTTTCATCTGTCTCTTTTTTTTAGTTGCGGATGGAATGCCCTTGTGGTAAAAATCATCTAGGTTTGTGATTCCGAAATCCCGGAAATATCATTTGCAAATAATTTTTTCTGTGCCCCATACAACCGAAGACCGGCAAAGCCAAAGGCCATTGGCCGATTTCCGCTTGTGCGAACTATATTTTCACGGGAAAATTACGGTTTTTTTTTCAAAAACCACCTGCGAAACCATATTATAACGGGGGGAGAAGGTCAAGGGGGAACTCTAAGTTGTTATAATTTAGAGTGATAACAATTTATGCTTGAATTTTATTGGCGCAAAATGAGCAGACTCCCTTGAGGTAAAAATGTTGTTCATCGATGCGAAATCCATCCAGCATTGGAGTTGGCAGTTCTTCCTTCTTGATCCTGAAATCAATCACACCGGTGCAGATTTTGCATTTAAAATGGCCGTGCGTAGAGGTGTCCGCATCGTATCTGACTTCATTTCCCTCGATGTTAAGTGCCAGTGCAACACCGGATTGTACGAATAAATTCAATACATTGTATATCGTTGTCTTCGACAATCCATTGATTTCGTGAATGAGATCGCTGTAAATCATATCTACAGTCGGATGATTTCGTTTAGAAACCAAATAACTCATGATTTTTACACGCTTCTGAAGGGGTCTTACCCCGTTTTTTAGCAGGTATGCTGAAATTTGTTGCTGATCCATCTAATGTTTCTGAATTCAATACAAATATGGTTTATTTTTTTCATAGATCAAATAGGTAGGGTCACTGTTTAATAGTTTAGCAGCAATATAAATTGTATATTAAATTACCGATTATTTTTTGTAACTTGACGGAAGAAATTTGTTGGAATTAATTTAAATCCATATTTTTGTAATCATTACAAAATAATTAATTAAGATTTTAGATATGTGTACATTAGTTGGTAAAAAAGCGCCTTCATTTAAGGCCACCGCCGTAGTAAATGGCAATGACATTGTGAACGATTTCTCACTTGATCAGTTCGTCGGAGAGAAATTTGTACTTTTCTTTTTCTATCCGCTTGATTTTACCTTTGTTTGTCCAACGGAGATTCTTGCTTTTCAGGCAAAATTGACCGAATTTGAGAAACGCAACGTCGCCGTGGTTGGATGTTCTGTTGATTCAGAATTTTCTCATTGGGCCTGGTTGAATACGGAAAAGAACAACGGTGGAATCAAGGGTGTTAAATTCCCATTGGTTTCAGACTTGTCCAAAACTATTTCTGAGAACTATGGTGTTTTGGCTGGCGAATACGAAGTAAATGAGGATGGGCAATCGAGTTTTGTAGGCGCTCCTGTTGCTTACAGAGGACTGTTCCTGATCGACAAAAAGGGTGTTGTACGTCACCAGCTGGTCAATGATCTTCCGCTTGGTCGCAGTGTTGACGAGGCCATTCGCACGGTGGATGCGTTGATTCATTTTGAGGAATTTGGTGAAGTTTGTCCGGCAAACTGGAAAGAGGGAGAAGACGCCATGCAGGCCACCGCAGCAGGAGTAGCCGGTTATCTTTCAAAACATTGATATTTTGAACGTTAATAGCAGAATTTTACATCTATAATTCAAATTTAAAATGAAGATCAATCGTTACGAAGACATTTCCCAGATCGAAAGGGAAGCAAAACGCGATTACATTGACAGGCACTCGGCATTCGTTCATTGCGATACCACTGCTGTCAAAGGCGAAAAATTCAAGGTAAAAGTCAAGGTTGGAGAAGAGTACAAGCATCCTGATGATTTTGACCATTACATCAGCTACGTCCAATTGTGGGATGGCGAAAAGATGCTGGCTCAGGCCGCACTTTCGGCAGGCACCATGGGCAGCGCACCAAGCCAGGTGGAAATAGATTTTTACATCGTTCCCTTAAAAAGCCTGAAGTTGATTGCACAAGCCTATTGCACCAAACACGGCTTGTGGCAGAGCAACGAAGTGGCTGTAGAAGTTGCTGAATAAATTTTAGACGAAACGGTAATTTATTTACCTTTTGAAGTTGTTAGAGAGAATAAGCTGTTGGCCGTTTTTGGTTAACAGCTTTTTTTTTGAAATCAGGATCGTGAGGCCTTTTGATAGGGGTATATTTTTGGACAGAATTATTCAAACAATCCCTCCTCCCTGACCAGCATCAGGATGGCAGAGTGGGGAAGGATCAGGTATTTTTCGTTTTTGAACTCTACCTCAACGCCAGTTTTATGCAGGTAAACAGCCAGGTCACCTTCGTGAGCCTGAAGGGGCACATATTTGTTTTCCTCCTTTACCTCTTTCCATGGTTCGTCTTCATCCGTCAACGCGGGAATCGGGAAGCCAGGTCCGGTTTTGATGACATACCCCGCCTGTACACTCTCTTTTTCCATGGCAGCAGGTGGAAGATAGAGTCCTGAACTTGTTTGCTGATTTGGGTTTTTAGGTTTGACAAGCACCCGGTCACCAATAAGGATGATCTTCTGCAAATCTTTTTCAGTGAGATTTAATGCCATGCAATTTTGCGTTTAGTCCTTTCTGCAAATATCCCTAATTCTTGGGAGTTTATCGAATTCAAGCCTCTCTTTTTGCTTATTATTTTGCATGACCCGAAGGCAACGAAGCAATTTATTACTTTTGCTTAACTTTAGTTCTTTCTGGTATTTTTTAAGTAGAAGAAATGGAATCGATCAAAGAGATTTACAAGATTGGGTTCGGTCCCTCATCCAGTCATACCATGGGACCCAAAAAAGCAGCAGAGCTGTTTCTGCAACGCAACAGCAGCGCTGCATCCTTTCGGGTAACCCTGTATGGTAGCCTGGCTGCCACAGGTAAAGGGCATCTTACGGATCAGGCAATCGGGAAGACCTTTTTCCCGGTTTCCGTGGAGTTTGAGTGGTTGCCTGCTGTCTTTCTGCCACGGCATCCCAATGCCATGAAATTTGAGGCGCTAGATGGCAACAAGCAAGTGACAGACCGATGGATTGCTTATTCTGTTGGCGGCGGGACCATCATCGATGATCATACCGTTTCTGAAACCAGACTCATCTATCCAGAGAACAACCTGGAGACCATCCTTGACTGGTGTTATCAAAACGGGAAGAGCATCTGGGAATATGTAGCAGAGCACGAGGAGACCGATATCTGGGATTATTTGAATGAAGTTTGGCGGGTCATGCAGGAAGCCATTAAACGGGGACTGGAGGCCGAAGGTCCCCTGCCGGGAGTGCTCAATTATCCGAGAAAAGCCTCTGCCTATTTTGAAAAGGCCCGCTATTTCGAACCCGACATCAAGAAGCGCGGGATGATTTATGCCTATGCCCTGGCGGTCTCCGAGGAGAATGCGGCCGGCGGACTAATCGTGACTGCCCCCACCTGCGGAGCTTGCGGAGTGATGCCTTCCGTACTCAAGTATGCCAGCAAGTTTTACAAGATGTCGGATAAAAAGATTTTGAAGGCATTGGCCACTGCTGGAATCATCGGAAATCTGGTCAAAACCAATGCATCCATCTCTGGTGCGGAAGTTGGATGCCAGGGGGAAGTGGGTACCGCTTGTGCCATGGCTTCGGCCGCAGCTACCCAAATGAGCGGAGGAAGTATCTACCAGGTGGAATATGCTGCAGAAATGGGATTGGAACATCATCTTGGGTTAACCTGCGATCCCGTGGCCGGACTGGTGCAGGTTCCCTGCATCGAGCGAAATGCCTTTGCAGCGGCACGCGCCATCAACCACAACAACTACGCCATGCTTTCCGATGGAAGGCACATGATCAGTTTCGACAAGATTGTGCAGACGATGGCACAAACCGGTCACGACCTTCCCTCCATCTACAAGGAGACCTCAGAAGGTGGATTGGCGCATTTTCACCTCTTTACCTAAAGAAAGCTCACCGGGTGACTCTGAGTCACCCGGTGAGCTTTTTATGTAAAATAGTAACGATTACTGAATCAGTTCGATACTGCGTTTGACGAAGTTGGCAAGTGCTTCTCCTTTCAACATGTTGTTGGCCAGGAAAGCAAGGTCAACCAATTGGTTGGCTAGAGGATTTGTGCTCCCAAACTGCTCGAGTTTGGTCCGTTTTTCTCCTTCGACCCTGGAGATGGACTCTCTGGTTTCATTCAACAGATCCTTCTCCTCCTGTGGTATCTCTTCTTCTTTTTTTCCCTCTTTCAGCTTCTCCAGGTTAGCCTTTTGTTCATTCAGTTTGGCAAATTCAAGCTGGAAGCCAGTAAGAACATGCTGCAACTGGACATCTTTCTCACCAATGACCTTTTTTACCAAGGGGTGCGAAAGATTGACCACCAGGTTGTAACTATCTGGCATTTCACCATAGAAGCTCATTCCTGATTGCATTTTGGACATGTCTTTCATGCGCCGCATGAATTCATTCTGGGTGATGACCATGGGTGAAGCCGTTTCGCCAAGGGTCTGGAAATCGATGATGAATTGTCCGCGTTCCTTGGGAATGATGGACTGGAAGATGGGGCTCAGTTCATTTTTCTCCTCGGTGGTCAGCGACGAATGATCTTCATCCCCTTTGACAATCAGTTTTTCTACCACATCTGCGTCCACCCTTACAAAGTGAGATTCCGGGTACTTTTGTTCGAAGAGATTCAACAAGGGCGTTGCCAAAACATCGTCCATCAGCAAAACATCATAGCCTTTGTTTCGGGCGGCCTCTATGAAGCTGAACTGCGACTCTGCATTGGTAGCGTAGAGGTAGACCAACTTGTTGTTTTTATCGGTCTGTGAGGGCTCAATCAGGGCCTTGTACTCGTCCCAGGTGAAGAGTTTATGTTCGGTATTTCCAAAGAAGAAAAATTTCAGCGCTTTCTCATAAAATTTCTCATCTGTCAGCATTCCATATTCAATGAAAAGCTTCAGATCGTTCCATTTTTCCTCCAGTTCATTCCGTTTGTCCTTGAAAATCTCGGATAGACGGTCGGCTACCTTTTTGGTGATGTGGCTGCTGATTTTTCTGACATTGGAGTCGTTCTGCAGGTAGGATCGGGATACGTTCAGCGGAATGTCTGGCGAATCGATAACGCCATGCAGCAAAGTGAGGAATTCAGGAACTATTCCTTCGACCGAATCCGTTACAAAAACCTGGTTGCTGTAAAGCTGGATTTTATTTTTTTGAACCTCGAAATTATTTTTCAATTTGGGGAAATAAAGAATCCCCGTCAGGTTGAAAGGATAATCTACGTTCAAATGAATATTGAAGAGCGGCTCATCGGCCATGGGGTACAACTGATGGTAAAAATTGTTGTAATCCTCCTCTTTCAGGTCAACAGGTTTTTTTGTCCAGGCAGGAGCCGTATCGTTGATTTGTTTCTCCTCCTCCGTATCCTCATATTTCCCATCTTTCCACTCTTTCTTTTTTCCAAAAAGCACGGGGATTGGTAGGAATTTGCAATACTTGTTCAGCAGTTCGGATATCCTGGCCTCTTCCAGAAATTCAAGTGAATCCGCATTGAGGTGCATGATGATCTCCGTACCAACCTCTTCTTTCTCCGTCTCCTCCATCATGTATTCAGGAGAACCATCGCATACCCATCGAACTGCCTTGGCATCCTTGGTATAGGATTTTGAAATCACCTCCACCTCCTCTGAAACCATGAAGGAGGAGTAAAAACCCAATCCGAAATGTCCGATGATGGCATTTGCATCGTTTTTGTATTTTTCCAGGAATTCATTGGCGCCCGAAAAAGCAATCTGGTTGATGTACTTTTCGACCTCTTCTGCGGTCATTCCGATGCCATTGTCCGACACTGTAAGCGTTTTTTGCGCCTTGTCGATGCTTACACGAACCGATAAAGCATCAATTTGGCCGCTGTATTTGCCCGCAGAGGCCAGCGTTTTCAGTTTTTGGGAGGCATCTACTGCATTGGAAACGATCTCACGAAGAAAAATATCGTGATCAGAGTAAAGAAATTTCTTGATAATGGGGAAGAGGTTCTCGCTGGTAACCCCAATTTTTCCTTTCATATTCAATTTTATTTTAAGTTAAAGATTTCAAGAGATAACTTGTTCGATCAAAGCTTGTGCCAATCCATGGCGGCTGACTATATGGCAGTTTTGCCGCGCCGGAACTGGCCGGTTCCCGACAGCCTACTGAAATTTTGACAAGACCATTGGCATCCTTGGACGATGGAGGAATTTTTGCGGTTCCACTGCGTTGGGAGAATATATAAATGCAGAGAAACTTCGGAAAAATGATCTTCCTAAGAAGAAAAATGAAACATAATTAATTGATATAAAGAATAATATATTAGCTGGATTTTTGCTGTGGCCGCCCGGATTCACGGATAGAGGGAGAACCTAAACAGAGCTTTCGGATCTCCTTGAAAGGGGGACGAGACCGTAAAAATGAATAAAATGTGGTGGGGGAATTTGCACGGGAGGAGCGACTCGAACGCCCGACACCTGGTTTTGGAGACCAGTGCTCTACCGACTGAGCTACACCCGTATCTGCGGAGAGAGAGGGATTCGAACCCCCGGTACCTCACGGTACAACGGTTTTCAAGACCGCCGCAATCGACCACTCTGCCATCTCTCCTTGTTTGCGACTGCAAAAGTAAACCTTTTTTCCAATCGGCAAAAATTTATAAAAAAAAATAATCCGCTGTTTTATGATAAAAAGTGTAGGAAAATTTTGATATTTAGAAAATTGTGGTGAAATTAGTCCGAATAAATCATTTGATTCAATTTTTAATTAAAACTGGCCAAATGTGGGTTCTTTAGAGGGTTTTTGTACTGATTACAAATTTCTGAAAGAGATTTGATTTTTTGGAAAACAGGAGCTTTTACCGGGGAATCTAAAGTATTAACCAATTATTATCCTTATTAGTTATGAACAAAGCGCAATTAATTGACGCAGTCGCTGCTGAGGCAGGCGTGACCAAAGCTGATGCAAAAAAAGCCATCGAAGCTTTCGTTAAAACAACAACAGAAGCCTTGAAACAAGGTGATCGTCTGGCTCTTGTCGGATTTGGATCTTTCTCAGTTTCTGATCGTCCTGCCCGTACTGGTCGTAACCCACAAACCGGTGCAACCATTAAGATTGCCGGTAAAAAAGTAGTTAAGTTCAAAGCCGGTAATGAATTAACCGACGCTGTACAGTAACGATGACCGCCTAACGAAAAAAAGGGAGCAACTGCTCCCTTTTTTTATGCTTTTCAATCAGAGATTTTGCATCGAATGAAGTTTTCTGTAGATGCCTGCAATGGCCAAGAGTTCCTCGTGTGTGCCGCGCTCGACGATCTCTCCTTCGTGAAAGACGCAGATCAGATCTGCCTTTTTGATGGTCGATAATCTATGAGCGATAACGATGGAAGTACGGTTCATCATCAGGTTTTCGAGGGCTTCCTGCACCAGTTTTTCGGATTCGGTGTCGAGGGCCGAGGTAGCCTCATCGAGGATCAGAATGGGAGGGTTCTTCAGTACCGCCCGGGCAATGGAGATTCGTTGGCGCTGGCCACCTGATAGTTTGCCTCCACGGTCTCCAATGTTGGTCTGGTAGCCGTCTGGTGATGCAGCGATGAAGTCGTGGGCATTGGCCACTTTAGCGGCTGCCATCACCTGGTCGATGGTGGCTGTTTCCACCCCAAACGAGATGTTGTTGAAGAAGGTGTCGTTGAAAAGGATGGGATCCTGGTTCACGTTTCCCATCAGTCCGCGCAGATCTGCGATCTTGTAATCCCGGATATCGATCCCGTCAACCAAGATGTTTCCAGACTGAATATCCCAGAATCTGGGTAGGAGATCTACAAAGGTGGACTTTCCGGATCCTGACTGACCTACCAGTGCAATCGTTTTGCCTTTTTCAATGGTGAGCGATACGTTTTTCAGGACCTCCTCCTCGATGTACTTGAATCGTACATTTCGGTATTCAATGGAATGTTTGAATTCCTTCACAGAAACAGCATCAGGTTTGTTGACGATGTTGTTTTCTGCCAACATGACCTTGTCGATGCGATCCATAGAAGCGAGGCCTTTCTGAATGGCATAAAATGCGGTTGTAAAGGATTTTGCCGGATTGATAATGCTATAAAAGAAAACAAGATAGGTGATAAATCCTTCCGGCGTCAAATTACTGTTGTGGTTTAAAACCAATCTTCCTCCATACCACAATACGATGACGATTACGCCGGTTCCCAGAAATTCACTCATTGGATGTGCCAGGTATCTTCTCCACATCAGGCCATTCATAATGTTGTAGTACTCGGAATTTTGTTTCTTGAAATACTCCTTGACTTTGTTTTCTGCATTGAATGCCTTGATGATTCTCAGACCAGACAGTGTTTCTTCGATGGTAGAAAGTAATTCTCCCATCTTATTTTGACCGCGCATGGAGGGCTTTTTCAAACTTTTACCAACTTTGCCAATCAAATATCCGACAACTGGTAAGAGGATGAATACGAAAAGGGTGAGGGACCAGGACATATAAATCATAAACATCAGGGAAAAGATGATTATCATGGGTTCCTTCAGCAACATCTCGAGCGAGCTCATGATGGAGTTGTCAATTTCCTGAACGTCACCCGTCATGCGGGCAATGATGTCTCCTTTTCGCTCTTCTGAGAAGAAACCGATCGGAAGATGTAGAATTTTCAGATAGATCTGATTCCTGATATCCCGAACCACTCCATTGCGCAAAGGAACAAGTGCATACAATGCAAGGTAGGTAAAGAGGACTTTCAGAAAAACCATGATGATCAGAAATATTCCAATATAAATAAGTGCTTTTTCTGCCCCGAAATTCTGGATGATGTTTCCCAATTGGTAAAGGATGTTGTCTTTGATACTCCCAATTGACAAAGCCCATTCCGCTGGTTTTGCTACTATGTTTTGTGTTTTGAAGAGAACACCCAAAACAGGTTGAATGGTGGCAAACTGAAATGCACCGAATAATGCGCCAAGAACATTGAATACAAATGCTGCAACCACATAACGTTTGTAGGGATGGACAAATCGTTTTAAAAGCAGGTAAAGACCTTTCACATTAAAATATTTAGATGATTCAGGAAATTATTCCTGTGTAGTTTTGTGGAGTAATTTTTCTTAGCTCTGATTTCAGTTCCTCAGAAACCATTAATCCGTCAATAAATTCCTGAAATACAGCCTGATCAATTTTGCGGTTGACACGGGTCAGGTCCTTCAGCGCTTCGTATGGGTTGGGATAGGCTTCCCTGCGGAGGATGGTCTGTATGGCTTCCGCGATAACGATCCAGTTCTCCTCCAGATCCCTGTTGATCATCTCTTCATTGAGCAGCAATTTTCCTAACCCTTTCAGCGTTGATTTGACAGAAAGCAGGGTATGTGCAAAGGGGACACCCACGTTGCGGAGTACTGTCGAGTCGGTCAGGTCACGTTGCAGTCGGGAGATGGGCAGTTTGGCCGAAAGATGCTCGAAAAGGGCATTGGCAACGCCCAGGTTTCCTTCTGAATTTTCGAAATCGATAGGATTTACCTTGTGCGGCATGGCGGAAGAGCCAATCTCCCCTTTTTTGATTTTTTGTTTGAAGTAACCCATCGAGACGTAACTCCAAAAATCCCGGTCAAGGTCAATCAGGATGGTATTGATTCTTTTCAGACAGTCAAAAATGGCGGCATAATTGTCGTAATGGGCAATCTGGGTCGTCGTTTGCGATCTTTCTAGCTGCAACGCATTTTTTACGAAGTTATTGGAGAAGGCGACCCAATCGACGGACGGATAGGCCACGTGGTGGGCATTGAGATTGCCCGTTGCTCCTCCAAACTTGGCATAGCAGGGTAGGACAGTCAATTGTTGCAGCTGGATTTCGAGCCTTTCGATGAAGACCCTGATCTCCTTCCCAAGCAGGGTGGGAGAAGCAGGCTGACCATGGGTTTTTGCCAGCATGGGGATCTCCTTCCAGACAGTTGCGAGCTCCTTCAGTTTGGACAACAATTCATCCATGATTGGAAAGTAAACCTCCCGGATGGCCTCCTGAATGGAGCAGGGAACGGCGGTATTGTTGATGTCCTGGGAAGTCAGACCAAAGTGGATAAACTCCTTCTGCGTGGAGAGCCCGATTTTGTCAAATTTTTCCTTCAGAAAATATTCGACGGCCTTCACATCGTGGTTGGTGACTTTTTCGATCTCCTTGATGCGGCTGGCATCTTCGAGCGAAAAATGATGGTATAGATTGCGGAGCTCTGTTAATGCAGGATCCTGGAGTCGAGTCAGCTGAGGCAGCGGAATCTCCGTCAGGGCAATAAAGTATTCTACTTCAACAAACAACCTGTATTTGATCAGGGCAAATTCCGAAAAATAATTACCAAGCTCGTCGACTTTGTCGCGGTATCGTCCGTCGACAGGCGAAATGGCTGTTAACATCTGCAATTCCATCAGAAATGTATTTCGATTCAGTTGCAAAAGTAACAATTTCCTCGGTGTGAAAGAAGTTCAATTTTCGCAACTCCTTTTAGGAATACCATGACAAACTTTCCTAAATTTGCGGATCATAAAACGAATATGAGCAAAGTCAGAATATCTGCCATCACCTATCTGAATACCAAACCATTTCTTTACGGAATTACCCATTCTCCACTGATGCAGGAGATTGAACTGTCGCTGGATGTGCCCTCCGTTTGCGCGGATAAGCTGAAAGCGGGTATCGTGGATATCGGAATTATCCCGGTGGCCGAGATGGGTGAAATTGAGGGTGCCAATATTGTGACTGATTTCTGTATTTCTGCTTCTGGCAAGGTCAGAACGGTCGTTCTCGTGAGCCAGGTTCCCCTGGGCCAGATTGAAACCATTGTTTTGGATTACCAGTCCAGAACCTCTGTTCAACTGGTGAAAATCCTGGCAAGGGAATATTGGCAAATCAGGCCGGAGTGGCGAAATGGGGGGGAGCAATACATCCAGGAAGATATTAAAGGAACGACTGCCGGAGTCATCATTGGCGACCGGGTTTTTATCGCCGAGAAAAAGTTCAAATTTGTATATGATCTGAGTGAGGCCTGGAAGGACTACACGGGTCTGGATTTTGTATTTGCCTGCTGGGTGGCCAACAAACCGCTGAATGCCACTTTCGAGGAAAAATTTGCGGCAGCATTGGAAGATGGCATTGTCCATATCCCCGAAGTGATCAGCGAATACCAGCAAATTTATCCGGATTATCCGTTTGAAGCCTATTTCCGGGAGAATATTTTTTATCACCTCGATGATTCCAAGAGGAAGGGAATGGAGTTATTCCTGAAGAAGATAAAGAAAGGCTAAAGGATAAAGTAAGAACGCTATTATCATGTTTTTAATTCTCAACTCTTAACACTTAACTCTTAACACTTAACTCTCAACTCTCAACTTTTTTTGTAATTTCGTCCATGCTTAAAACTTTGCTATACATCGGTACCGGAAGTTTTATTGGAGGTATTGCCAGATATCTCACGGCGAGAGCAGTGCAGAACAGCATTGCCTCGGCTTTTCCCTATGGGACTATGGTGGTTAATATTTTGGGTTGTTTGCTGATTGGCCTGATATTTGGGATCTCCGAACGAACAAACCTGATCAATGATGAGTGGCGGATTTTTTTGACGGTTGGTTTTTGCGGAGGATTCACCACTTTCTCTACTTTTGCCAATGAGAACATGAACCTCCTGCGGGATGGAAATTTCTTTCATTTTGCATTGTATACTGGTTTAAGTGTCTTCCTTGGATTGATTGCAGTATTTTTCGGGAATGCCCTCACTAAAATATTTTAGTCATGGAGAACAATACAGAAGTCAGAAGATTGAGGATTTATGTCAGTTCAACAGACAAATTTAAACATGGGTTGTTGTACGAAACCCTTGTATATGCCGCCAAACGTTATGGAATTTCGGGTGCCACCGTACTGAAGGGAGTGATGGGATTCGGTTCAAGCAGTGTGGTACGTTCTACCAGATTTTGGGAGATCACGGAGAAAATGCCCGTTGTTATCGAAATAGTAGATGAGGCTTCCAAGATTGATCTCTTCACCCAGAAGATTCTTCCCTGGTTTGACAAAATCCCTACGGGATGCCTGATTACCTCAGAGAAGGCAGAGGTTGTCCTTTTCAAACAGGGGAAAAAGAAAAAAAGTTTTTTTCATTTTTGATCGTCCATTGCGACGATCGCAGATTTTGCCATCCTGGTAAAGTTAACTTCCGGCTTTTTCTTTCGTAAAAGGTTCATAAAGTCTATATACATTATGAGCAAGAAATCCATTCTATTTACGTTTTGCCTGGCAACTGTAATGCTTCTTTTTGTCCTGGCAGGCGGGGCAGGCAATGCCGTCCGGCTGATGTCACCCGGTTATCCTTCCTCCAATTTAAACAATTTTTTAAATACGACGACCATGAATACTCCTTCTGATAAAAAGCCCGGTAATCCTTATTATTCCAGAACAGACCAATCCCGGCTGCATGTTTCCGACGCCGAATGGAAAAAAGTGCTTTCCCCGGATTTGTATGAAGTTTCCAGAAACAAAGGGACCGAACGTTCTTTTACCGGCAAATACTGGAATTATACAGGCAAAGGAACCTATTACTGTGCTGCATGTGGTTTTAAACTGTTCCGGTCAGATGCCAAATTTGCCAGTGAGTGTGGCTGGCCCAGCTTCTTCGAACAGATAGATCCCAACAGTATTACTTTTCACGAAGACCATAGTTTTGGCATGAACCGCACGGAGGCATTGTGCGGAAGATGCGGCGGCCACCTCGGTCATCTCTTTGACGACGGTCCGCTCCCTACCGGGAAACGCTATTGCATGAATTCCATTGCACTTGATTTTGAGCCGGATGGATCCGCAATGAATACCAACAAAATACATGAATCGGAAACCATTGTTCTCGGTGGAGGCTGTTTCTGGTGCATCGAAGCAATTTACAAGAGCCTGAAAGGGGTGAAAACAGTTACTTCCGGTTATGCAGGCGGTAAATTGGCCAATCCCACCTACCGGGAGGTCTGCACCGGAGAGACGGGTCATGCGGAGGTAGTTCAAATCATATTTGATCCTTCGGAAACCAGCTGCGAAGAGATCCTCAAGGTCTTTTTCACTGTTCATGATCCGACCACTTTGAACAGACAGGGAGCAGATGTAGGCACACAGTACCGCTCCGTGATCTTTTTTGAAAATGAAGCGCAGAAAACCATAGCCAGTCAGTTGATTGATGCACTCAACAAGGCCAAAGTCTACGACAGCCCCGTTGTAACCACGGTCGAACCAGCGCCAAAATTTTGGGTGGCCGAAGATTACCACCAGGAGTACTATCGTCTCCACAAAAATGAACCTTACTGCAGAATGGTGATCCAGCCAAAGGTGGAAAAATTCGAGAAGGTATTCAAGGAGCGGATCAGGTAGGGACTGGGAAGAATGATGAGTGAAGAGTGAAAAGTGAAAAATGAATAGATAAGAGTGAATAACTGAGCATTGAAATAGGTGAAAATGAGACTAAATTTTTGATGTGGAAATCGGACCCTGAGCGAAGCCGAAGGGCCAAAATCGAAAATCAGAAGGTTGTTTCATCCATTTTATTTCCTGTATATTTTGTTCAATGAATGAAAAAATGTAATTTTCTATCTTGTTTGCCGTCTTATTTGCTGATACCCGAAAGTGAATCATTTAAAAGGAATTTCTAACCAATAAAACCTTAAAAGATGGATGCTCAAAATGTAGATTATTTTTTGATGGCCAATGCTAAATTTTTGGAAGATCATCAAATTTTTCATATCCGCGAACGTTTGCTGGCGATGGATGAATCACAGTGGCGGATGCTTCAGTTCATGCAGTTTACGGATCCTGTCGTCGTATTGATCGTTTCCATTTTAACCGGTCCTCTGGCCATCGACCGGTTTTTGATCGGCGATGTCGGATTGGGAGTCATCAAGTTGTTGACCTGTGGCGGCCTTGGGATCTGGGTAGTGGTCGACTGGATTTTGATCATGGGGATCACACGCCGGAAGAATACAGAAAAATTGATGATGGCCATCTATTGATGTCCCTAACACGCAACCGTTTTAATCTCTTTGTTTCCCTGTCCTGCCTGGTCGGTTATGGCTGGTTGATCCTTATCGGCAGATTAAAGCCGGAAGAGGTTGGCTCGAGCTACGATGTGTGTCTCATCAGACATTTTGCGCATATTCCTTGTCCTTCCTGCGGTTCAACCAGATCGGTACTTGCCTTGATTCACGGAGATCTGGCAGGTGGGTTGTATTGGAATCCTTTGGGTCTTCTGATATTTTCTGCCCTGCTGGTTGTTCCATTTTGGATGGGTTATGACCTGCTTTTAAAAAAGGAGACCTTGTTCCGGGCATTTGGATTTTTTGAAGAGAACCTTCGCAGAAAATGGGTGGCAATACCTGCCATCGTCTTGATATTGCTCAACTGGGTGTGGAATATTTATAAAAATGTGTGAACACTGCCATCGTGTAGTTTTATTTTTGCTATTTAATCCGGTCTCCAGTTCCTGACAGTTGGACATGGAGGTAGATACTAACAATTGTTCCATGCAAGCAAAAGCGGTTTCAATGTTCGTCACTGAAACCGCTTTTTAACTGGAATGATTTTTTTTGCCAGCTTAATCAGATCTTGATAAAGAGCTCTTCCGCACAGCGTCTAACCTTAGCCAGATGCTGGTATCCATCTTCGGAAGAACGATATCCAACGGCCAGGATGACCCCTGCATGCAATCCCTTCTCTTTCAATCCAAGAATTTCATCGTATTGGCTGGCATCGAAACCCTCCATCGGACAAGAGTCAATGTTCAGTTCTGCAGCTGCCACCAGACCAAAGCCCAGTGCAATGTACAACTGTTTGGTCAACCAGGCTTGTACCTCTTCAGTGGGTCTCTTAAGGGAACCTTTCATCATGTCTGCGTAACCAGCAAGTGCACTGACCTCAATGTTGCGTGTTTTGGCCGTGTTTTCCACAAATTTGTCGACCCCTTTTTCATCGAAGTTGGTCTCTACCGCAAAAACAAGTAGTTGCGAGGCATCTGTGATCTGAGACTGGTCCCAGGAAGCTGCACGCAGTTGCTTGCGGATTGCTTCGTTCTCAACCACCAGAACCTTGTAGGCTTGAAGTCCGTACGAAGATGCAGAGAGGCGAATTGCTTCCAACAGGGTAGTTAAATCAGCGGACGCTATTTTTTTTGATGCGTCAAACTTCTTTGTCGCGTAACGTTTGTTCAATTGTTCTAAAAGTGCCATATCTAAATTTTATTGTGTTAACTGTTCAAGGGATACTGTTATCCACCATCCAATGTTTCGGATGTTGCCCGGATTTAACAATTAGTTAAGAATGGAACAAAAATTTTGGATTTTCGATTTTGGAATACCTGACAACCTTGATTGGCAACAAATGAAAAATGACTAATTCTCTGTTCTCCACTCTTCATTTTTCACACAGTTTTCAACTCTTAACTTCTTTTGTTCCTTCCGTCCGATCCCAACCTACTCTAATTTCCCAATATTTGTTAGCGAACGGCACATCCAATTCATTCGCAACTCCGGCTACAATCCCTTAACCGCTACGCGGTAGACCAGGATTGTTTTTCACTCATCACTCTTCCTAGTCCTCCCAGTCATTCCACCGGTCTGGCGATCATCACCCCTGTCGTTTTTTTGCTTTTGACCAGGTATTGTACAAAAGGTTCTGTAGTGACAACCACCTTCTGCATGGCCAAAGAGGCGTGTAGGAAATAGACCTTTCCCTCTTTTTTAAGAAGGATTCCTACGTGAGATACATCAATGCCGGGAATGGAGGTGGTCAACGTGACGATATCGCCGTCGTTTACCTGTGCTTCGATGCTTTCGAATTGGCTGACTGGAATGTAATAGAATTTTTGTGCGGAGACCTTCTCTTCTATGGCTTTTATTTCAGCGGTGATGGCGGGTGCATTGATTAGTTGCGGATATTCCTGGGGATGGGTACTCATGAAGTTGAGGGCGATGGGCAACTCTTTTCCCCCCATTTGTTTGGCCATGGATTGGACATGCTGACGTGCTTCATTGTCCGAAATCCATTCGCAGAAATAGTGCAGGCGGCTTGAATATCCGTTCATCTTCCCTCCGCGGTAGCGGATACCCTCCAGTTCGGTGCAGAATTTCTCTGCATCCGGGTGAGCACCCTTAACAGTTCTGGCCAGTGCCAGACAGTTTTCGGCGAAGGTGGTACAGTCGAGCTGGTGCAGGTTAATCACCAGCTTCTCCTCTTTGGATTTGTCGAGGGTCTTGCCCACATAAGGCGTATTGAGAAAATCAAGACCAATTTTAAGCACCAGATCCCCCATTGGAAGTGCGCTATCCTTGGAAAACTTGTCGAGCTTATTCTTGATCATGGCTTTGTCCATGGCGGATAATACCGGATCTGCAGCAACCATCGTACCACTGAAAGCACAAAGGGCCAAAAGAATAAATGTTATTTTTGAAATCATTGTGTAAATTTTGGATTTTCGATTTTGGAATACCTGACAACCTTGATTTGTAATAAATGTAAAATGACTAATTCTTAGTTCTACACTCTTAATTTTTCACTTTTCATTTTTCACTCATCTTCCCCGTCCCAAGGTCCAACTGCCCCATCGTCTCTAAGTCCTTCACTTGTGCCGTTTCTTCAGCTCCGTAGCGAGGTCCGATATGGAAAAACCCTTGTGTGCAAGCAGTACCATCAGGTGGTAGACGAGGTCGGAGGCTTCATAAAGGAGCCGTTCGTCGTTGTTGGCCATTGCTTCTATGACTGTCTCAACTGCTTCCTCGCCGACCTTCTGGGCAATTTTGGCGGTGCCGGACTCAAAGAGAGAGGTGGTATAGGAACCTTTTGGCATTTCGGCTTTCCGCTTTGCGATGAAATTCTGCAGCGTCTTTAGAAAGTAGAAGTCATCCGTAGGGTTCTGTTCATCCCAACAGGTATCCGCTCCTGTATGACAGACGGGACCTACCGGGATGGCCTTGATCAGCAGGGTATCCTGGTCGCAGTCTTCGGTAATGGAGACCACATCCAGAAAATTTCCGGACTCTTCCCCTTTGGTCCAAAGGCGTTTCCGGGTACGGCTGAAAAAGGTCACCTGACCAGTCAGAACCGTCTTGTCGTAGGCCTCTTTGTTCATGAAACCCAGCATCAATACCTTGTTCGAATGCTGATCCTGGATGATGGCCGGTACCAAGCCCGAACTCTCTTTATTGAAATTAATATCCATTTAACTAATATGCTAATGTGTTAATGTGCTAATATGCTAATTTGTAGTCTTATATCTCAAATTTTATATCTCATAACTCCTATCTCACACTGATTCCTTCCTTGCGAAGATAGCTCTTTAAATCAGGAATTGCGATTTCACCGAAGTGGAAAATGCTGGCGGCCAATCCGGCATCGGCCTTGCCGTATTTGAAAAGGTCTGCGAAATGCTCCATCGTTCCAGCTCCGCCGGAGGCGATCAGGGGAATTGTCAGCAGGTCGGAGAGATGAGTCAATGCCTCATTTGCAAAGCCGTTTTTGGTGCCGTCGTGGTTCATCGAGGTGAAGAGAATTTCGCCAGCTCCTCGATTTTCGGCCTCCTTGGCCCAGGTGAAGAGCTCTTTCCCGGTAGGGAGTCTTCCTCCGTGCATGGTGGCTTCCCAATGGTTGTTCTCTTCCTTCGCATCGATGGCCACCACCACGAACTGACTGCCAAAATGAAGCGCCAGGTCGTCAATCAATTTTGGATTTTTGATGGCTGAGGAGTTGATGGAAATCTTATCGGCACCGGCAGCGAGCAAGGCATCGGCATCTTTCAGTTCACTGATGCCCCCTCCTACCGTGAAGGGGATGTTGAGGTTGAAGGCAATGCGCTTAACCAATTCGACGAAGGTCTTTCTGCCCTCGTGGGTGGCAGTGATGTCGAGAAATACCAGCTCGTCGGCACCCTGTTCGGAATAAAGTTTGCCCAGTTCTATTGGGTCACCGACTTCCCGGATGTTGATGAAATTGATCCCCTTTACGGTTTGACCGTTCCGGATATCGAGGCAAGGGATGATGCGTTTGCTTAACATGCTTTTTTTATTCAGGAAGTTTTGCCGTATTGATTTTTCCAATCTCCTCCAGGGTAATCTTCCCTTCGTAGATGGCTTTGCCTACAATCACGGCGGGGACACCTATCCTTTCCAGATCCAGCAAGTCCTGCAGTGATCCGACTCCCCCACTGGCAATCAGGTAGATGCCCGGAATTTTTGCCAGAATCTCCTGGTAAAGTGCAATGGACGGTCCCGTGAGCATTCCATCGCGGCTGATATCGGTACTGATTACCTTGTTGATTCCTTTTCCCTTCCAATGCTCTATAAACTGGAAAAGATCCAGTCCGCTATCTTCTGTCCAGCCACTCACGGCTATTTTCCGGTTCACGGCATCGGCCCCAAGAATGATTCGGTCTGATCCGTAGGTTTCGATCCACCTGTGCATCACAGCGGGAGATTTGACGGCTATGCTGCCACCTGTAATCATGTCTGCACCAGACTCAAAGGCGATGTCCAGGTCCCTGTCACTTTTGAGCCCGCCACCAAAGTCGATGGTCAGCGTCGTGTGCAGGGCAATTTTTTCGAGTACCTTGTGGTTGACAATGTGATGGGCCCTGGCACCATCCAGATCGACCAGGTGTACTCGCTGAAGCCCATAGGCTTCAAACAGTTTGGCCACTTCCAGGGGATCTTCGTTGTAGATGGTCTTCCGATCGTAGTCGCCCTGACTGAGTCTGACACATTTTCCGTCGAGGATGTCGATGGCAGGTATAATTTCGATGCTCATAGGTTGATTTTAAGTTGAAGGAAGTTCTCCAGAATTTTTGCCCCAACGGGACCACTCTTCTCGGGATGAAACTGAACGGCAAAGAAATTGTCCTTCTGAAGTGCTGCACTGAACGGAGTGGGGTAGCTGCAGAAGGCAGCCGTGTCAGGTCCTGTTTCGGCATAGTAGGAATGGACAAAATAGCAATGCTGCCCCTCAATGGAAGAATCAAAAAGGCTGCTCTTCAATCCTTCGATGGTGTTCCATCCCATGTGCGGAATCTTCATAGCGGGGAGCATGGTGTGTTGTAAAATGAATTTCTTGACGGTTTCGCTGAATATCCCCAAACATTCAACGTCACCTTCTTCCGAGTGACGGCACATTAATTGCAGTCCCAAACAGATACCCAGCACCGGTTGTTTCAGTTCCGTGATCAGCTTATCGAGTCCGTGTGCATGCAAATAAGCCATCGTGGTGGAGGCTTCCCCGACGCCGGGGAAGATCACCCTATCGGCCGACCGGATCTCGTCGTGATCTGCTGTGATGGAGGCCTCCACACCGAGCCGTTGCAAGGCATAGTCGACAGACTGGATGTTTCCGGCATTGTATTTGATGATGGCGACTTTCATTTAAGAGGTAATTTTCGAAGGTTTGAATTTTTCGAAGGGTTTGAAATGTTAAGGCTAAACAAAGGTCCTTTGCACACAAACACAACAGAGAAAAATAAGCTTGATCTTGACTCTATTTTTTAAGAAGCGTTTCGATGACCTTGACCATTTCTGCGAACTCATCTTCCTTGTAGAGACGGGTCAGGTATGCGATTTTGCCTGTTTTATCCAATATGACATTTCTGGTTACGCCTGCCTTTTTTTCGGCAACGAGTCCGAAGATCTTTCCACCAGGATCCAGTGCCATCGGGTAGGTAATTTTGATATCCTTTTGGAATTGTGTTACTTTTTCGAGCGGTTCATCAAGGTCGAAGGCGGTCAGCACAAACTGACTGTTGCTTTTGTTTTTGAGCCAAATATCCTTTTCGATAAAGGGCATCTCTTTCCTGCATACACTGCACCAACTGGCTGTGAATTGCAGCATGACCACTTTTCCCTTGAGATCAACGTTGGAAAATGTTTTGCCGTTGAGAAGTGTGGTGGAAAATTGGGGCATTTGATCGCCAATTTTGACAACATAGCCATAATCGGCAGGAACCACCTTGGCAGGAATCTGGGCAAAAGAGGAGGCTGACAGAAATATCAGGGAAAGGACAATATTTTTGAGAGGATTAAAATTTTTCATGTTTTTTTCTTCCGGGGATGTTGCCAATTGAAAAGAATATTTGGAATGCATATTTACGGATTGCTTGTGATTAATTGAAGATAATGGTTCTATTGTTAAATACCAGAATCTTGCGTTGCAGGTGTTTGTAGACGGCTTCGCTGAGAACGATCTTCTCCAGGTCGCGACCCTTGCGTACGAGGTTTTCGATGCTGTCGACGTGCGAAATCCTTACAACATCCTGGGCAATGATCGGACCCGCATCCAGATCGGCTGTCACGTAATGGCTGGTGGCCCCGATGATTTTCACCCCACGTTCGTGCGCTGCGTGATAGGGTTTGGCACCGGCAAAGGCAGGCAGGAAGGAGTGGTGTATGTTGATGATTCTGTTGGGGAACCGGGAGACGAAATTGTTGCTAAGTACTTGCATGTAACGGCCCAGGACAATCAGGTCGATAGTTTTCTCCTTCAGCAGGGCGACCTCTTTCAGCTCCTGCTCCTCCTTGTTGGCACCGTTTTTCTCGAAACAGTAAAATTCGATTCCGAAACGATCGGCTACCGGTTTTAAGTCGGGGTGGTTACTGATGATCAGCGGGATGTCGACCACCCATTCGCCGGCCATGTGCCTGGAGAGAATGTCGAAGAGACAATGTGACATTTTTGAAACAAAGAGGGCCATTCGGGGACGTTCGTCCGAAAAATGGAGGGTAAACAGGATGTTATATTTTTTTGCAATCAGGGTAATGAAATAGTCTGCAATCTTCTCGCGGGGGATGGCAAACTGGTCGAGTTCCCATTCTACACGCATAAAAAAGATGGACTCCGCACGGTCTACATTCTGATCCAGGTAGATGATGTTTCCGTTGTTCTCGTTCAGAAACTGGGTCACAGCAGCCAGGATTCCCTGCTGGTCGGGACAGTGAATCAATAAAATGGCAGTTTTTTTGTCGGAAGATTTAAACATAACTTATAATTTTCGATTTTCGAATTTTGATTTTCGATTGGTTCGTTTACCAGTATTTCTATTATTGTTTATCAGGGAACGTATCCCATGGTTTTAAAATTTTTGGGTCGAAACCCTTCAGACAACTTTGACTAGAATACTATAACCGCTACGCGGTATATCATGAATCTGCAGGCTTTATTTTTCACTTTTCACTTTTCATTTTTCACACAGTTCTCAACACTCTTCACTCTTAACTCTTCACTCTTCCAGGTCCTATAGTCCCCCAGTCTCCTGGTACCAAAGTCTTCTCCGTCTTTTCTAAAGCGTCCCCTTCGAGCTGGGCAGCGTATCCTGGAATGGATCCTTTCGGACGGCCATCTTGATGGATCGGGCAAATGCCTTGAAGATTCCCTCTATCTTGTGGTGTTCGTTGGTGCCTTCTGCCCAGATATTCAGGTTGCAACGTGCGGCATCGGAGAAGGATTTGAAGAAATGGTGAAAGAGCTCAGTCGGCACATCGCCCACATATTCCCGCTGAAATTCGGCTTCCCACACCAGCCAGGGCCGGCCTCCAAAATCGAGGGCCACCTGCGCCAGACAGTCATCCATCGGAAGACAATATCCGTACCTTTCGATGCCCCGCTTGTTGCCAAGGGCTTTCAGGACCACCTCTCCCAGGGCGATGGCGGTATCCTCGACGGTATGGTGTTCATCCACTTCCAAATCACCAATCACCTGAATCGTCAGGTCACAGCCCGAGTGGGTGGATATTTGCTGGAGCATGTGATCAAAAAAATGCAGCCCGGTAGAGATTCTTCCAACCCCTTTCCCCGCTAAATTGATCTCTACGAAGATATTGGTCTCCTTGGTCTCTCTTTTTACGGAGGCTTTCCGTTCGCTCTCCGACAGAAAGATGAAGATATCCTCCCAACTGTCGGTTACCATCGCGCAGGAAGCGGAGAGGTTGCTGTCGATCAGGTCATCGGCGCGGGTCTCGGGTGCAAAATAGATAGCCTTGGCTCCCAGATTTTTGGCCATCTGGACATCCGTGAGCCGATCACCGATCACGAAGGAGTTGGCCAGGTCGTACGACCCGTCGAGGTACTCCTGCAGCAGGCCAATCTCGGGTTTGCGTGTCGGAGCCAGGTCTTCCGGAAAGGAGCAGTCAATAAAAATGCGCTTAAAGGTAATTCCCTCGTTTTCAAATGCTTTTAGCACTTTTCCTTGAACCAGGTGGAAGTTTTCTTCGGGATAGGCTTCGCTGCCCATTCCATCCTGATTGGAGACCATCACCAGTTCGTAATCAAGATACTTGCTAATAGCAAATAAATTCCTGAATACGCCGGGAAGGAATTCCAGTTTTTCGAGCGAGTCGACCTGAAAATCTTCGGGGGGTTCAACGATCAATGTGCCGTCGCGGTCTATAAAAAGTGCCTTTTTCATAAGGAATAAATTTTTGTTTTCGAATTGGTTCCTGTGCTTGCCGAAGGGTCGATTTTGGATTTTCCAAACAAAATTTAGGTTAGTAATTTACCGATTTCTTTCAATGCCTGTATCAGCAAACCATTTTCAGCGGCTGTACCGACCGTGATTCTGAGTGCCTCACCGCAGAGAGCCACCTTGGACCTGTCGCGGACAATGATTTTTCGTTCGACAAGCGCTTCGTATATTTTCTTTGCTGCGATGGTTTTGATTAGGATGAAATTGGCATCGCTGGGATAGAGCAGGGTAACCAGGGGTAGCCTGACCAGTTCATTTTTCAGCAGCTCTTTTTGCTGAAGGATGGTCTCCACCCATTCGTCCTTTTGCCTGGCCAATCCGAGCATTTCAAGTGCTTTTTCCTGTGTCAGCAAATTGATGTTGTAGGGATATTTGATTTTACTGAGCACCGCAACGATTTCGGGAGAGGCAAAAGCCATGCCGAGTCTGATACCGGCCAGTCCCCACGCCTTTGAAAGCGTCTGCAGGATGACCAGATTGGGATATTGTGCCAAATTGGAAAGCAGCGATTTCTCCGGACAGAAGTCGATGTAGGCTTCATCCAGTACCACCAATCCCTTAAATTCCCCGATGATCCGAAGTATCTCACCCGACTGAAGGGCATTCCCGGTAGGGTTGTTGGGTGAACAGAGGAAGATCAGTTTTGTGGAGGTATCCGTGGCGGCAAGCAACTTGCAGGCGTTGAGGGTAAAATCCTCCTCCAATGAGACTTCCCGGTAGGCAATGTCGTTGGTATCGGCTGCCACGCGATACATCCCGTAAGTGGGTGAGATGGCCACCACGTTGTCGGTCCCGGGTTCACAGAAAGCGCGGAAGAGCAGATCGATGGGTTCGTCGCTGCCGTTACCAAAAAAAATATGGTCGGGGGTAATGTTTTTCAGCTTGCCCAGCCGGGTTTTAAGCGCCAGCTGCCGCGGATCGGGATACCTGTTCCAGGGCGCATTGAAGGGATTTTCGTTGGCATCCAGGAAAACGGAGGCCTCCCCGGTAAATTCATCCCGCGCACTGGAATAGGGTTGCAGGGCCTGGATGTTTTTTCGGGTGATATTTTGAAGCGAGAATTCCATAATGTGCTAATTTGCTAATGTGCTAATTAAAGGGATTTTGGTCAAATTGCAATTGGGTTTTCCATGGCAATCAGATTAGTCCTTGTGGCTGAGCCGAAGGGTGATGGCATTTTTATGTGCCTGAAGCAGTTCGGCTTCGGCCATGGTTTCGATCACTGGTCCAAGTAGCTGCAAACCCTCTTTGGAGATTTCCTGGTAAGTGATTTTTTTGCAAAAACTGTCCAGGTTCAATCCACTGACCGATCGTGCCCAACCATTAGTGGGAAGCGTATGGTTGGTGCCTGAAGCGTAATCGCCCGCACTTTCCGGGGTGTAATGACCGATGAAGACGGATCCAGCATTGGTGACTTTTGCAGCCAGTGCAGAGGCATCATCCGACTGAAGAATCAGGTGTTCTGGCGCATAGCTGTTTACAAATTCCATCACCTCTTCCATGGAAGAGAGCACCACGGTTCTGCTGTGGGCGAGTGCGGCCGACGCAATCTCCTTCCGGGGAAGTTGTTCCAGTTGCCGTGTGAGTTCGATTTCAACTTGCACTGCTACTGATTCCTCCGTTGTGATCAGCAGCACCTGACTGTCGGGTCCGTGTTCAGCCTGGGAGAGCAGATCGGATGCCACGAAGGCAGGATTGGCCGAAAGGTCTGCCACCACGGCCAGTTCGGAGGGTCCGGCGGGCATATCGATGGAGCAGGTGTTGAGCGAGACATATTGTTTGGCTGCGGTGACCCAAGAGTTACCCGGACCGAAGATTTTGTTGACTTTTGGAACGGATTCGCTTCCGTAAGCCAAGGCTCCGATGGCCTGTATTCCCCCGATTTTAAAGATTCGGGACACGTTGCAAAGTCTTGCGGCGAAGAGGATGGCCGGATGGATTTTCCCGGCAGGGTTTGGTGGAGTGCAGAGGACAACCTCCTTGCATCCGGCGATCTGGGCCGGCAGGGCGAGCATCAAAACGGTTGAAAAGAGGGGGGCCGATCCGCCAGGGATGTAAAGTCCCACCGTTTCGATGGGAAGGCTCTTTTGCCAGCAGCTCACACCCGGAGAAGTCTCGATCCTGACTATCTGTGTGATTTGTGCTTCGTGAAAGGTTCGGATGTTCGCAGCAGCGACTCGAATGGCTTGTGCCAGCAAGGGATCCAGTTCTATTTCAGCCTCATTCATTTCGGTTTCTTTCACCTGCAGCCATTCAATGGATACCCGATCGAACTTTGCAGTATATTCCCGGATGGCGGCATCTCCGTGCAGCCGGATGTTCTGCATCACCTCCTCCACGACAGGAAGCTTTTCCGAATAGTCGGAAGTCGCCCTGAGGGTCAGTTGATTCCAGATATCCCTGGATGGATGGCGGTAGATTTGCATGCGGTCGATTAAAAGATGATCTTTTCAATGGGTAATACGAGAATTCCCTCTGCTCCGTTTCTTTTCAGGTTACCAATTACCTCCCAGAATTCGGATTCGGTGATGACGGAGTGAAGTGAACTCCAGCCCGGTTTGGCCAATGGCATCAGGGTCGGGGAGGTCATTCCCGGCAATACCTTGATGATCTGTTCCATTTTTTCGTTGGGGGCGTTGAGAAGGATGTATTTTTTCCCTCTGCCGTTCTCGACGGATTCGATTCTGAAGATCAGTTCATCCAGAATGGCCTGTTTCTCTTTGGAGAGCAATGGATTGGCAATCATGACAGCCTCAGATTTCATCACCACTTCCACCTCTTTGAGCCTGTTGCTGACCAGCGTGCTGCCTGAGCTGACGATGTCAAAAATGGCATCCGCCAGTCCGATGCCCGGAGCGATCTCTACGGAACCTGCAATGAAATGAATGTCCGCGCGGATTCCGTTTTTGTCCAGAAAATCCTTCAGGATGGCCGGATAGGAGGTGGCAATCTTCTTGTCGTTAAACCACAGGAGACCGGGATATTCGATGTCTTTTGGCACGGCAAGGGAGAGGCGGCATTTGCTGAAGCCAAGGTATTTGATCACCTCGACCACCTTTTTCTGTTCGTCCATTTCGTTCTTGCCCACAATACCGACGTCGGCCACCCCGTCTGCCACACACTGTGGAATATCGTCGTCGCGCAGGTACAGTACCTCAAGCGGAAAATTTTTCGCAGAGGAGATCAGTCTTCTTTTTCCGTCGATTAGTTTAATCCCGGACTCATTGAGCAGGAGGATCGAGTCTTCGTTCAATCTTCCTTTTGTTTGAATGGCGATGCGCAGCGTTGTTTCCATAGTTTAAAATGAGAGCAGGCTTACCTTTTCGTGGTAAGCCTGCCAATGAATTGTTCAATATTTTTAGAATGATCAACTCCAGCTTACCTTATGGCAAGAGATGGTGATGGCCGGTATGCAGGTTGATCGTTGTCATTTTACAATGTTTTTGCAATATTAAGTAAAAAAATGATAGGTACGAAGGGGAAATGTGAATTATTTGTTATCAAAGGAAGTACTTCAAGTACTTAGTGTACTTAGAGGACTTAGCGTTATGGACTCCAGACAGATTTTCATTTTCTGCAAGTACTTTAGTCACTATAGCTCATTTTAGCTCAATCCAGTCACTTCTTCTCATCTTGTCTAACTACAAGTGTATTCCTGAAACGACCTAATCCGGCAAGAAAATCCGGAGTACATCCTGCCTACCTTAACCGGCAGATGCCAACCATTCCAAAAGATGATTATTTTCCTGAATTATAGCTTCATATAATACAAGTTGAACAATAAATAGCTATATTTAATACCTCTTGCAAATTGGGTTTTGACCCTTTTGGCAGGGTGTGATTGTTTGTCCCTTTCAAACAGATGACTCTGCCAATGCAAATTACTATTATTGAAGTAAATTTCCGTTATTTGTTGCTAGCCTGATGGCAGGCGAAATATACCTGAGGAATGGCTTCGCCGATTATCGGTCCCAACTGACTTATAAAAAATTATTGACATGAAATCAAGGAGAACTCCGATGGAGCCAGCAGAGCTAAAAGCTTCCAAAGGGCAGGAGGCAACTAAACTGGATTTTCCAATTGTGGGCATCGGTGCTTCGGCCGGTGGTCTGGAGGCTTTGGAACTGTTTTTTGAGAATGTACCGGCAGATAGTGGAATGGCTTTCGTGGTCATTCAACACCTGGATCCCAACTATGTGGGCATTCTTCCCGAGTTGCTGCAACGCACCACAGAGTTGAACGTAACATTGGTTACGGATCATTTGTTGGTTAAGCCCAACCAGGTATATGTCATTCCCCGGAACAAGAGTATGTCGATTCAGAATGGCTACCTGAATCTTTTGGTTCCGGTGGAGGTTCACGGTCTGCGTCTGCCGATCGATTATTTTTTCTACTCTCTGGCCGAAGACAAGCGTGAAAAAAGCATTGGAGTAATCCTTTCGGGGATGGGTTCCGACGGAAGTCTGGGGATGAAGGCAATTAAGGAGCGAAATGGTACTACGGTAGTGCAGGATCCATTAACGACGAAATTCGATGGAATGCCCCAAAGTGCCCTCCGGGAGACCAACATCGATATATTGGGTCCCGCCCAGGAACTTCCTTCAAAACTGATCTCCTACCTATTTGAGAGTCATTCATTGAATGCTGACAATGAAATGGACGACAAGAAAAGAAGCAATCTTGGAAAGATTATCCTGCTACTTCGGTCTCAAACGGGGCACGACTTCGCGCTTTACAAAAAAAATACCTTGATCAGGAGGATTGAACGCCGAATGAATGTTCATCAAATTGAGAAACTGGCCAGCTACGTCCGCTTTTTGCAGGAAAATCCGGGGGAACTGGATGTCCTGTTCGATGAGTTGCTGATAGGTGTAACCAATTTTTTCAGGGATGCCTCCGTTTGGGAAAAATTGAAGGCGGAGGTCTTGCCCGAATTGTTTAAAGAACTTCCCGATAATTATGTCATTCGCGTTTGGGTGACCGGATGTTCTACCGGAGAGGAGGCCTATTCTATGGCCATAATCTTTTTGGAAGTCATTGAAAAATTAAAGATCCAAAAGGGTTTGAAACTTCAGATCTTTGCCACCGATATCGACAGCGATGCCATAGACATCGCCAGAAAGGGAGTCTATGCCGGAAACATTATTACGGACGTTTCTTCGGAGCGTCTTGATCATTTTTTTTCAAGGGAGGGAACTGGATTTCGTGTCAATGCCGTTATCCGGGAAATGGTGGTGTTTGCGACACACAACGTGATCAAGGATCCGCCATTCACCAAGCTGGATATGGTGATGTGCAGGAATATGCTCATATACATGGAGGCAGAACTGCAAAAGAAATTGTTCAACCTGTTTCACTACAGCCTGAATGCCGGAGGTATCATGCTGCTCGGCAGTGCCGAAAGCGACAATTCCCAAAGTTTAAGGTTTACCCCCATAGATAGCAAACTGAAACTTTACAAACGATCGATAGTGCCTATTTCTACGGAGCTGGTGGATTTTCCCAGTGCCTTCATCCACTCCCCGAGAAGAAAAACAGAGGAGGTTAAAGTATATAAACGCACCGATATTCAAACCATAGCGGATCAAATCGTGTTGCAGCGTTTTGCCCCCGCAAGTGTGCTAATCAACTCTGAAGGCGATATTTTGTACATCACAGGACGAACCGGCAAATACCTTGAACCTGCTGCTGGCCGTGCGAATATGAACATCTACGACATGGCGAGGGAGGGTTTGCGCAATGTACTTCCGGGTGCCATCCGAAATGTGAAGCAGAATTATGAGCCCATCAAGTTTCAGCGGCTGAAAGTGGCCACCGGGGAGAAAATCCAGTTGGTAGATGTTACCCTCCAGCTGCTCGACAGGCCCGATGCCGTCAAGAGTACGATCATGATCGTTTTTGCCGATGTGGAGGATCTCCATCGCGCTACGGCCAGAAAATTAATCCAGGAGAACCAGGATTTTACTTTTCACGAACAAAAACTGGAACTGGAACTGCAACGGGCGAACGAAGAGCTTCAAAGCACGCGTGAAGAGATGCAGACCACCCAGGAAGAGTTGATATCGACCAACGAAGAGATGCAATCGACCAACGAGGAGCTGCAATCTGCCAACGAAGAGCTGACCACCTCCAAGGAGGAGATGCAGAGTCTCAACGAAGAGCTGCAGACCGTTAACATCGAGCTGCAAAGTAAGATCGCCGATTATATGGTCGCACAGAACGACATGAAAAACCTGCTGAACAGCACTGACATCGCTACTTTGTTTTTAGACAAAGAATTGAAGATAAGGAGATTTACGGATCAGATGGTGAAGCTCTTCAAATTCAGGCAAAGTGATGTGGGTCGACCTTTTACCGATCTGGTCAACGATCTGCAGTACCCAGAAATGGTTGAACATTCTTTGGATGTATTGCGCACCCTGGTGTTCCGGGAGACAGACATTCCAACCCATGATAACCGGTGGTACACTGTTCGCATCATGCCCTACCGAACCTTCAACGACCACATTGATGGCCTGGTGATTACCTTTATCGACATCACCCACGCAAAAAATCTGGAAATGGAGTTGAATAATGCTATTTTAATTCTGACAAAGCACAAAATTTATCCAAATGACAAGTGAAGAGCGTAGTTTGTCCTTGGTAAAAGACCTTCGTACAAGGGCGGAGGAAAAAATCAGCAGTAAACTTTCCTTTCAGAACTTGCACCAGGAATCCACAGATCCGGCCAGGCTTCTTTTGGAATTGGAAATCCATCAGATAGAACTGGAGATGCAAAACGAGGAACTTCTGCTTGCCAAGCAATTTGCAGAAAGTGCGGAAGAAAAATATTCCGAATTGTATGATTTTGCTCCCACGGGCTATTTATCCCTTGACAAGAGAGGTGTTATAACCCAACTTAATTTTGCTGCGGCCGCTATGCTGGGTAAGGAACGGATAAATGTAAAAAATGCCAGATTGGAAGAGTTCCTTTCCAATCCTAGCCGTTCTATTTTCAACTCGTTCTTAAGGGATGTGTTTCTGTCAAAGGTGAAAACGACTTGTGAGGTAGTCATTCAAAAAGAGGATCATTTGCCTGTCTTTGTTCATCTGGGTGGAGTTTTGAACCAGGATGAATCTTTGTGCTTGTTGTCCTTGACCAATGTAACAAAACTAATCACCTCAAACAAGGCACTAATTGATAGTGAAGCAAAAAATGATATCACAGAAAGTGATTTGCGCAAGGCCCAGTCTACGGCTCATCTTGGAAACTGGAAATGGAACCTCAAAACACAACAGGTGATCTGGTCGGAGGAGATGTACCATATATTTAATATTAACAAGGAATCTTATACAGGAGCATTGGGCGATGCTATTTCCAGCGTCATTCATCCGGATGACCTGTACCTGGTTTTGCCCTCCAATGCGGGTGAATTTGCGGCAAGGAAGCACATTGAATACCGGATCATCTGGCCGGATAAATCCGTTCGATATATTTGGGCAGAATCGGGTGAGGTTGTGCTGGACGAAAATGGATTTCCTTCATTTATGATTGGTATTGCCCAGGATATTACGGAGCGTAAACTGGCAGAAATTGAATTGCACAATGCCATGGAGAAGGCGGAAGAGAGCAACAGGTTGAAATCTGCCTTCCTGGCCAACATGAGTCACGAAATCCGCACACCGATGAACGGCATCCTGGGATTTGCCAGTCTGCTACAGGAATCGGACCTTTCCATCGACACCCAAAAGGAGTTTATCCAGATGATCAACAGGAGCGGTATCCGGATGCTGAACATCATCAACGACATTGTGGATATTTCGAAAATCGAGGCCGGGTTAATGGTGCGTGAAGAGTTAGAGATGAATGTCAATGAGCTTGTCGAATTTGTAGCGCTTTTCTTTGGACCGGAGATTGTAGCCAAGGGACTCAAGCTTAGCTGCATCAATTTGCTTCGGGATAGTGATTCGCTCATCATTTCTGACTACAAAAAAATGTACGCCATCCTGTCCAATCTTCTTAAGAATGCGCTCAAATTTACTCCTCATGGCTCCATTGAAATAGGATGTACCCTTAAAAACAGGATTACCGGAAAACAGTCTGACGCGAGTGCCTACCTTGAATTTTATGTGAAAGATACCGGCATCGGAATTCCTCCTGACAGGCAGGGACCGATATTTGAACGTTTCATTCAGTCTGATATTTCCGATGCAAGGGCCTACCAAGGGGCCGGCCTGGGATTGTCCATCTCCAAATCCTTTGTGGAGTTGTTGGGGGGTGAAATTTGGGTGGAAAGCGAGGTGAATAAAGGTTCCACATTTTGGTTCACGATTCCCTATAGTCCAGTCCCGAATAAATCCCGGAAGCATCTGGTTGAAAGAACAGAGGTTGAAATCGAAAGCCTGAAAAAAAGCTTGAATATCCTGATTGTGGAGGATGATGAAACATCCGCCATGTTGCTGAAGCTGGATATCAAAGCTTACGGCAAAGAAATTCTGGTGGCGAAAAATGGGGCTGAAGGGGTTGAGCTTTGTCGCAATCATCCCGAACTTGATCTGGTGCTGATGGATATCAAATTACCCGTAATGGATGGATACGTTGCAACCAGGTTGATCCGTACTTTCAACACCGAGATCGTCATCCTTGCCCAAACGGCCTATGGTCTGGCGGGAGACCGAAAAAAAGCCATCGATGCTGGGTGTAATGACTACCTTTCAAAGCCTTACTCCTCCGTTCAATTGAAGAAGTTGATTTACCATTACTTTGGCCAGCCTGTAGCAAAGGATGAAGTGAAATGATTTATTGGTTCATTTTCAATCTTTTCCTGTCAGGATTTTGGCACGGATACCTGTGTCAGGTTATTTGGGGAGTAGGTGCTCAGAATCAACAACTCTCACTATAGGAATAAAGGCAGGGTCATCATCCTGATTTTATACTAATTAACGTCTGGTATTTGAACCTGAAGAAATGAATTCGAACGGAAATCAGGTCATTGTACAGCTAACAAATTATGAAAAAGAGAATTTTGTTTTTTTGCTCACTTTTGCTGCTCGTCCAGGTCAGTTTTGGCCAATCTGCCAAGTTGGAGGGAAATATTCCGAAGGAGTTATCCATTTTGTATACCAACGATCTTCATGCAAATTTTGAACCCATCCTTGTTGGTTGGGTCAGTCCAACCAGAAAAGTTGGCGGATTTGCAAAAATTGCTGCCAGGGTGAAACAGGAAAAAAAGGCAAATCCAAATACGCTTTATCTGGATGCGGGAGATTTTTTTACTGGACCGGATATTTGTTCGCTGACCAAAGGCGAGGCTGTTATTGATGCAATGAACCATATGTCACTCGATGCTACCTGCATTGGCAACCACGAGTTTGATTACGGTTGGCGGAACTTGGTGTCGCAGTTTGAGAAAGCGACTTTTCCGATTCTGAATGGAAATCTTTTTATCCAAAATACGGGCAAACTGATTTGGAACCATCCCTTTAAAATACTGCAAAAAAGCGGACTGAAAATAGGCATAATAGGACTGCACGGCAAATTTGCCTTTTATGATACGGTATCGGATACAATGCGGCAAGGAATAGAAGCGAGAGATGAGGAATTGTACCTACAGCAGTACGTTGATCTGCTCAGACCTCAGGTTGATCTTGTTGTCTTGCTGGTGCATCAGGGAATTCCCGGACGTCAATCCTCCAAGGGATCGGTGGATATCCAAAGGAACCTGCAGAAGGACATTGACCTGGCTTCCAGAATAAAAGGGGTCGACATCATGATTACAGGTCACGCGCACCAGGGAACTCCCCAGCCACTTACCAGCAAAGGGACGCTCATTGTTTCGACAGATGCGCTGGGCATTGAGATTGGCAAACTGGTGGTGCTTTACGACCTGCAAAACAAGAAGATGATAGGGTACCAGAATACCCTGAATTTCCTTTATGCAGATGAAACGCCCGATGATCCTGCCACCAGACAGTGCATCGACAAGTGGAAGGAGCGCGTTGACAAGGTTTCAGGACAAAAGATTGGTTGCATTTCTGAACCTTTGACGAGGTCTTACGGAGAAGAATCGACTTTGGGTAATATGGTTGCGGATGGGATGCTGCATGCTTTTCCGGATTACGAGCTGGCGCTTGTCAACAGTGGCGGGCTGCGCGAAGATATTTTAGGTCCCAATGTGACTACCGGGGACCTGATCTCGGCTTTTCCATTCCCCAACACGGTGGTAAAGCTTGAATTGAAAGGGGTCTTTCTTCGTGAAATCTTTGAACATGCTGCCGACCAGACCAATGGGGTGTTGCAAGTTTCAGCGGGTTTGGTACTTCAATACAACGATTCCCTGCCGTTGGGAAATAGGGTGGTAAGTTGCACCCTAAATGGGAAAGCCCTGGAAGACGAGAGGATTTACAAGGTGCTGGCCAATAATTTTCTGGTCAAGGGCGGCGATGGTTTTCTTTCCTTCAGCAAGGCATCAGCGAATATTGAAACTCATTTGGGGGTAGTTCAAACCATGATCAGCTATTTGAAAACTTTCCCGGTTTATCCTCCCAAGCTGGAGGGAAGAGTGGTCAAATTGAACAAATAGCATCGCCTCATCCTGATTCCGTAAATCCAAAATCGAAAACCGAAAATTCGAAATTGCAAAATTGCAGTCAATTGCCACCATTCCCCACAGGATTATTCCAGTTTTCTTGTTTTCAGCCTCAGGCTGTTGCTGACCACAGAAACGGAACTCAAGGCCATTGCTGCACCTGCGATCATTGGGTTCAGCATAAATCCCCAAATGGGATAGAGAATTCCGGCAGCAACCGGAATGCCGATCAGGTTGTAGATAAATGCCCAGAACAGATTCTGGTGAATGGTATTCACGGTAATCCTGGAGAGACGGATGGCCTTTGCGATGAGCAGCAGGTCGGAGGAGATGATGGTCATCTTGGCCACATCCATGGCAATGTCTGACCCTTTTCCCATGGCAATGCTCACATCGGCTTGAGCAAGAGCTTGTGAATCATTGATTCCGTCGCCCACCATGGCGACTATTTTACCTTTTTGCTGAAGTTGCTTCACAAATTCAGCCTTTTCGGATGGCATCACCCCGGCTTTGAAATTCTGCAATCCCACCTGATCTGCCACCGCGCTTGCGGTTTGCTGATTGTCGCCTGTCAGCATGTACACTTCAATACCGTCGGCAAGCAGTCCGGAGATGGCCTTTGCCGCGCTCTCCTTGATTTTGTCGGCCAGGGCGATGAGGGCAATAACTGCATGGTTTGCCGTAAAATAGACTACCGTACTAGCCTCCTTTTCCCATTTTCGGATGATGTTTTCACAGGATTCGGGGACCACCACGGCACGATCATCGACCAGCCTTCTGTTGCCGATCGTATAGGTAACCTGTTCAAGAACTGCCTCCACACCTTTGCCTGTCAGACTCTCAAAGTGATCAAAAGAAAGACGCTTATCCGGATTAATTTTTAAATGATCGACGACGGCCTCGGCAAGTGGGTGCTCCGAAAGCGACTCTATCGCGGAGAGGAGGAGCGCATATTTTTCCTGTTCCGTAACCGGGATGTTCCAATGAATCTCCTTTACCACGGGTTTCCCTTCGGTAATGGTACCAGTCTTATCCAGGACGACTGCATTTACTTTGTGCGCCATCTCCAGACTTTCTGCGTCACGGATAAGAATTCCGAGGCCGGCTCCTTTCCCAATCCCCACCATCACGGCAGTTGGCGTGGCGAGTCCAAGGGCGCAAGGACAGGCGATCACCAGCACGGAGACCATTGCCAGCAAGGCGTGGGTGAGGGCATTCTCTCCACCGAGGCTGATCCAAATCATAAATGTCAGCAGCGCAATTCCCATCACCACCGGGACGAAGATGCCAGCAATTTTGTCGGCCAGTTTCTGGATGGGTGGCTTGCTGCCCTGGGCCTCCCTGACCATTTTAATGATTTGTGCCAGAATGGTTTCGCCACCCACTTTTTCAGCAGTAAGGAGGAAGCTTCCCTTTTGATTGAGGGTTCCGGCATAGGCTTTGGCTCCTTTTATTTTTTCGACGGGCAATGACTCACCCGTAATCGTACTTTCATCGACAAAAGAGTTTCCAGAGAAAATCTCCCCGTCGACGGGGATTTTATCACCCGGTTTGACCAGCAACAGGTCATTCTTCTTCACCATCGAAATAGGCAGTTCCGATTCAGTTCCATTTTCCAAAACCACCATCACCGTTTTTGGTTGTAGCCCCATTAGCTTTTTAATGGCGGAGGAGGTATTCGATTTTGCGCGGTCCTCCAGTACCTTTCCAAGCAGAATGAATGCGATGACCACGGCGGATGCTTCAAAATAGACAGGAGGGTGAATGCCCTTCCGATGCCAGACCTCCGGGAAAAGCGTGTTGAAGGTGCTAAACAAGTAGGAAATACCCGTACTAAGTGCGACCAGGGTATCCATGTTGGCGGAGCCGTGTTTGGCCTGGTTAAAAGCGTTGACGAAAAAATTGCGCCCGAACCAGCCGACGACGGGGGTGGCCAATGCGAGCATGATCCAGTTGGCATAAGGCATATCCATTAAAAACATACCGATAACGACGACAGGAAGGGAAAGAACAATGGCACCGATTGTGCTTTTAACCAGTTTCTTATAGTGTATTTGCTGAATCTCCTCCTGCTGATTTTCACCTTCTGCATCGATGAGCAGATCATAGCCGATGGCCTGGACCGAGGATTTTAAATCTTCCGCGTTGGTGGTACTGGTTTCGTACTCCACGATTGCGGATGCATTGGCATAATTGACTGCAACGCTAATGACTCCCTTATGGGTCTTGAGTTCCCCCTCCACATGAATGGCACAGGAGGCACATCCCAATCCCGTAACCGGGAAGTTTTTTTTGACTGTTTTTTCCATCCGCTGCAATTTTCTCCAAAAGTACACAAGCTATCTGAACTGCCTGTTATGAAATTTCCGCCAATGTTTATAAGATTTTTGGCTTTTATAGTTGATCCAGGGGGATGCGCTTGTTTTCCCTGACTTTTTTGAAATGACTGGGTGTCAATCCGGTAATCTTCTTGAACTGACCAGACAAATAGGCCACATTGCTGTATCCCGTTTGGACGGCGATTTCGCTCAGAGTCAGCTCATCGTAAACCAGCAACTCTTTGACCCGTTCTATTTTTTGAAGAATAATGTATTTTTCGATGGTAGTTCCCTCTACTTCCGAAAAAAGGGCACTCAGATAGGCATAATCCCTGTGCAGGATGGATTCAATGTAACTGGAGTGATTCATCTTAATATCTCCATCATTTTTTCGTACCATACCGATGATGGAACTCTTGATCTTTTCTATCAATTGACTTCTTGTGTCATCGATCATTTCAAAGCCGTACCCCACCAGTTTGGATTTGAGCCTCCCGAGATGATCCTGTGTCAGTGGATGGAGGGTCTCCACTTCGCCCAATACAATGCGGACGGGGGGATTTCCCTCCTCCTCAAAAACCTGCTGTACCACCAGGATGCAGCGGTTGCAAACCATGTTTTTTATAAAATATTGCATAGGATATTGTACGCTTTCTACTGCCAAAGGTAAACAGAATTTTGCTTGAAAACCGAGACACAAGGGTCAGAGGGAATGGTGGTAAGGAGCGTAAGGTACAATAATGACGACGCAAAGGGAGGCCGTTCTGTTCAAGGTATGCCGGTATCCGGAGTCGGAACCGGACATACCTGAAATATTGGACAGCTTGTCAATGTCTGGTGGCGTGTTATAGACCTATGCCTGACCTACCAGGCTGAAGCTGAGCGGGGTGGGCGAGGAAAGGTTGTCGTTCACCGGACAACGTTGCTTGATGACGGTGATCCATTGTGCCGTCAGTTCTGGAGTGGCATCCGTAATTGGAGAGAATTCCACGTCAATCTGCTTGAATCCTGCACGTTCTTCATCCGATTGGCCCAGCAGTTTGGCTGGATTGATGTTGCCGCTGATGGCAATACTCAGTTTCTCGACCTTGATGCCCAGTTCACGTGCCGTAAGATGTGCCACTACGTTGAGACATCCGGCATAACTGGCCAGTAAAAATTCTACCGGATTGGCTCCCTGATCATCGCCACCCAATACAGGTGGTTCATCGATGACGAGTTTGAACTGCCTGGAATTGGCTTCGAAACGGGCTGCTGTTTGGGATGTTCCTTCTGTTTTGAAAATTAAATCTGCCATACTATTTCTATTGTTGTTGGGTTAAAAAAAAAGCCCTTCACATTTTTGTGAAGGGCCCTATTGCTGTTTGTAATTTTCGGTTTAAATCTGACAAAGCATAGCAACAACCTCCACCTGTTTTAACAACATACGGCAACACATACACATGCACGGGGTACTATTGGAAATTGCCTTGCTCATCTTCAGATGCGGTAGTTTTTATTTGTAAGATTGGTACAAATCTAAAAATTTATTTTATTTATAATTGATCTAATTACAAATAAAATTAAAAATAATGCAAATTGGGTATTTTGTCAGTCTGCCTGGATATTTATTTTCTGTATAGACAGCAGGCAGGCAACGATTTATACACCGCCTTGCTGGCTTTGTATTTTCCCGTATCGTGGCCTACGTTGGCGATGGCACGCTGGATGGCATCCGTATTGGTTTTTTCCTCCTCGAACCATACCTCCAGTTGACTGCTTTTCGCCTCCCAATTGGCAAAATTCACTCCCGGCACCGATTTGGCTGCCGCTTCAATCCGTTCCTTGCACTGGTCGCAGTTGCCTTCAACGCGGATGCTAGCCTTTTGCATCGTGGATGGCATGGCTTTCCCGGTAGGAGCGTTGTTGGAAGCAGATATTGAATCACCTGAATTCAACCCGGCTTCGGAGGTATTTCCCCGACCGGAAGGAGGGTTCATCATGCTCGGTTTTCCCTCCAATTGGGCAGATGCATCCACGCTGAAGGCTCCCTCGGAGACAACTTCTTCTCCCTCCTTCAACCCGTTTTCAACCAGGTAGCTGTTTCCCAACAAGGAGCCCAGCTCTATTTCACGAATTCTGAAAAGTGGGTCTCCTGTTCTGGGTTGCTTCACGTAGACGACTGACCTTTTTCCGGTCCAGAGAACGGCCGAACGTGGAATGACCAGCTTGTTCCGAGCTTCATTCAGACTGGCTTGGACGATTCCGGTTGCGAACATTTCCGGTTTCAGTTTTCCTGCCGGATTGCTCACCTCCACCCGCACCTTTGCGACACGGGTGATGGGATCCATCACCGGATCGATGAAGGCAATGCTGCCAGAGTAAACTGTTCCAGGAACAGCCTGAAAGGAAAATGTGATTTTCTGATTTTTGGTCAGATAGGGAAGGTCACTTTCATAGGCATCAAAAAGCACCCAAACCCTGGAGAGATCGGCCACTTCGAAAAGGACGGTACCAGCGGAAATAAAATCGTTGCTGCTTACGCGACGGGCGGTGACGATGCCGGTGGTATTGGCATAGATTTCGAAGTCTTGTTTTATTTTGGCGGAACTTTCAATGGCTGCAATCTGCTTCGCAGAAAGTTTCCATTGCCTTAGTTTTTCTTTTGCTGCCTCATAGAGTGCGGGCTGCTCTTTCTTGACCGTTGCAGTTTCAAGCAACTCCTGCTGTGCAGTAATCAGCTCAGGCGAGTAGATCACCGCGAGTACCTCCCCCTTTCGAACCACCTCGCCAGTAAAGTTGACGAACAATTTTTCAATCCTGCCGGGAAGATAGGAGACTTGGCTTTGCAAAAGCCTTTCGTCGGCCTGAACCTTGCCGTACAACCTCAAATCCTTCACCGGGTTTTGGAAAGAAACCACGGAGGTGAGTACATTGGCCAGTTGGGCTGACTCTTTGGTCATTCGGATGCTACCCGGATCGATGGTGTCTCCACCCTGACCCAATGGGATCAATTCCATCGCGCAAATTGGGCATTTGCCCGGTTCTGTCATCCGAATTTGTGGGTGCATGGCACAAGTCCAGATATGACCTTGCGTTTTAACGGTAGGATGAATCAGGGTATCCGTCTCGGTCGGACCGGAGTGAAAAAAGATCCAGCCCAGAAGAATTCCGCTGATCAGGGTGACGGTGAGAAGGATTATTTGTTTTTTCATAGTTACTTTTTTTCTTTCATTACTTGATTGTCAAGGCATCTCGAGATTACCAAGCCTTCTCAGCCAGGCAATTGCAATATTCACATCGGCCAGCGCTTCCATCTGACGGTATCCGTAATCGAACATTTGCTGCCGTACGCGTAAGATATCTGAAAGGCCGGTACCGGATGAGGCGAATCCCTTCACCAGAATATCGGTGGTCCGGGAAGCCAGATCATATTGGTTTCTGTACAGTTTGACCCTGCGCTCCGCATCCAGGAATGCCTGATTTGCCTGAAAACTTTCGGCCTGAAGTGCATTGGCGGTGGATTTGATGTTTTGTGTATTGGCAGTTTTCAACAACGCTGCTTCAGCCTGCAAAGCCTTGTATTTTTTCCTGTAGATGGGAAGTGTAACCGTGACCATCGGCATGATCATGTCCTTGCCATTCATGGCGGAGGTAGACATTTCACTCTTGTTGATCAACGAATAGTTTACCCCCAGACCAATCATCGGGTATCCCATCCGGGTGACCATCAGCTTACGCGATTCCAGCGATTGCTCCTCATAGCGAAGCATTTCCAGCATGGGATTGTTGTGAAGGATGCTGTCGGTGAGTGCCATCCGTGAGGTCAGGAAAGTGCCTGCCACCAAGGTGTCGGGAATGGTGACGGGATCATTTTGCGATCTGTTTAACAAACTGTTGAATTGAGCGGAAGAGGTTTTCCACTGCTCCTTCAAGGACTCCAGGTTGTTCTGCAGGTCATTGATCTCCAATTGGATTCTGTATATTTCGGCCAGTCCCGAAGCAGCTGCATTCGTACCCATCGCATTTCCGGCCATGGGCGATGCTGGCTGAGCACCAGAGGGATTGTTTCCCATGGTATTCATGCCGGAGGAACCGGTGGGCTGATTGCTAACAGGAGCTTTGAACGACCCATTTCCCGAAGCTGCTGCAGAATTTCCGGAAGGAACCGACTGGAACTTCGCGGTAGCCAATCTTTCGAGCATGCGAAGCAGCGACAGGTTTCGCTCCGAGAAGCGGATGTTTTGCCTGATTTTATGCAACTCGTACCAGCTGCGCTGCAGGTCGTAGCCCACCTGTAGTTTGGTATCCCGATAAAGCTCAAACTTGGATTTGGCCATCAGGCTCATCTCATCCTTTGCATTTTTCAGTACGCCAAACCAGGGAAACATCTGCATCAGCCGGATATCTGCTGCCTGGTTCCCGCTCAGCTGCTCCATGGGACTTAGGAACACGCCCACATTGATATCCGGATCCGGCAGGCTTCCCACCTGGGGAACCTTTTGCAGGGCTGCCTTGTATTCGGCTAACTTCTGTAAAACTGCCGGATTATTTTTTGCAGCCAGATCGAGGTAATACTTCAGCGAATCCTGTGAGTGGGAGGATAAATTAAAGATTGACAGGCAAGTAAATAAAAGTATTTTCTTTTTCATGATATTTTCTTTATGGCATATTCTCTCCACATCGATTGGAAGAGCGGTACGACAAATACCGTCATCACCTGGATGACCATCCCACCAAACATAGGTATCGCCATCGGAATCATGATGTCGGATCCTTTACCGCTCGAAGACAAGACCGGGAGAAGGGCGATCACTGCAACTGCGGTGGTCATCATCGCCGGACGAACACGTTTCATTCCGGCAGTGACAACTGCTTCCCGCACCTCCTTGATCGTTGCCGGACGGCGCTGTTCGAACACCTGGTGGATGTAGGTTCCCATGATCACCCCGTCGTTCGTGGCAATTCCGAAAAGGGCGATGAAGCCCACCCAGACGGCCACACTGAGGTTGATCGGATGCATCTGGAAAAGATCCCTTAAGTTGATTCCGGAGACCGTGAAATTCATGAACCAATCCTGACCGTACAACCAAAGCATGATAAATCCTCCCGCGAAAGCGACAAACACTCCGGAGAAGTGAATCAGGGAGGCGGTTACCGTTTTAAATTGGAAAAACAACAACAACAGGATCAGCAATAAACTGATTGGTATCACGATGGCCAACCGTTTGGTCGCTCTAAGCTGGTTTTCGTAGTTTCCTGCAAACTGAAAGGATACGCCTGCAGGCAGGACAAGAGTTCCGGATTTTAGCTTCTGTTGCAGGAGTTGATAGGCTTCTTCTACCACATCCACTTCGGCTTTGCCTTCTTGTTTATCGAAAATGACATAACCGTTGAGAAAGGTGTTTTCACTCCGGATCATTTGGGCACCACGGGTGTAATCCAGGTCGGCGATTTCGCCAAGCGGAATTTGAACCCCGTTCATGGCCGGAATCAGGATGCGTTTGAGATCTTCCGGGGTGTCGCGCAATTCGCGTGCATAGCGAACCCTAATCGGAAACCGTTCTCTTCCCTCCACGGAGGTCGAAAGGGACATTCCACCCACGGCGGCAGACAAGACTTCCTGCACGTCATTTACACTCATTCCATAACGGGCCATCTCTTCCCGTTTAAGTTTGATCTCAAGGTAGGGGGCTCCGACTGCCCGGTCGTAAAAAACCGCAGAAGCCTTGATGGAAGATACCTCTTTCAGTGCCTGTTCCAGTTGCATTCCTCCTTTTTCGATGGATTCCAGGTTCGGACCAAAGACCTTTAATCCCATGGGGGCACGCATCCCCGTTGAAAGCATTACCAGTCGGGCTTCAATGGGTTGCAGTTTGGGGGCAGAGGTCAGTCCGGGGATGTTGGTCACTTTAACAATCTCGTTCCAAATATCCAGTGGTTTTTTGATTTCAGGCCTCCATTGCCGGTAATATTCACCCTCATCATCCGGAATCAGGAATTGGGGTATATTTATTGAAATGGCGGGAACCAGGTTGGCATTCGTGGAAGGGTTGTTTCTTGTGTCGTGTAATGCTTTCCAGATGCCATCCACCAACAAGTGGAAAATATTTTGTTTCTGTTCGAAACGGATTTCTGTTGCGGAAGTGAAGGCCGATTCCAGGATTTTTCCGGTAGGTTCAATGGATTTATTAATCTCCTGGACATTCAGGATAAACCACCCGTGTTCATCCGTTCTAAACCTTTCGCGCTGACCATTTTCATCCAAAAGATATTCTGGACGGTAGTTGATGGTGTTCTCAAACATCTGCACTGGAGCCGGATCGAGGGCGGAATTGACGCGTCCCCACTTGCCAACTGCCACATCCACTTCGGGAATGAGGGAGAGGCGCTTGTCGAGGGTCTGTATGTATTCCAGGTTCTTTTCAATGCTGGAATGGGGCATACTTGTGGGCATCAGCAGAAAGGAACCTTCATTCAGGGAAGGCATGAACTCCTTGCCTGTTCCGGGAAAAGTGTTCCTTGCTGCCTGCCACAGAGCCGTCTTCCGGAAAGTTTTCCATCCCAATTTTTCTGCACCAGAAGCCACGAAGCCGAAACCTTTCTCAAAGCCAAGCCAGACCAGCAGTCCAAATAGCAGGGTAACGACGGGAATGACCAGAAATTTAAGCTTGTTTGCCAGCGCAAAGCGCATGATCCTTTCGTAAAAATGAACCAT
>Ga0209697_10000818_pt1 | contig 50878 bp, 42 predicted proteins | sample AliMusrvi5mmetaG_FD_184115 | JGI IMG/M metagenome (GOLD analysis project Ga0209697, IMG submission 184115) | Freshwater lake bacterial and archeal communities from Alinen Mustajarvi, Finland, to study Microbial Dark Matter (Phase II) - Alinen... | ecosystem: Environmental > Aquatic > Freshwater...
GTTGTGAAGCGAGTGGTCCAAGAAATCAAAACCGCCGCCCGTGATTATGCCAAGCGGTTGGACGACCCTGATTTTCTTCGCCGTGTAAAACGACTATTAGATGCGGAGGCGGCAACCGTCGCCCGAAGGACCGCGACCACGAAACGGCGACGGGTGGGAAATTCTTGAAACGCCCGTGTTGAAAGAAGGGGCATAGCACTACCCGAAAAAGATTGATACGACACTATCACGCAGACCCTCAAAACCCTTGAAAATCAAGAGTTTCAGGGGGTGATGCGTTTTCCGCCACCGCGACCACTTGAACCCTGTTCGCTCGGTCGCTCCGCTCCCTCGCTCACCTATGAGGCTTGTGCCGCCAACTTCTCCACCCATCGCCGTATGCCTTCATCGTCAGCGTGAAGCCCGATGCTCCGTTGCGTGTCGATCAGCGGCTCTTGACCCGCAAAGAAAACCTCATGGATGAACTTGACCAGCCGTGCGATTTCGGGGCGTTCAAGGTTCTCGGCAATCAGCCGCTCTTGGTTCTTGATCTCGGTCCAAATGGCGGCTTTGGACTTCACGAAAAAGTTGCCCACCGTCGCCACCTTCTTGATGCCGAGTTTCGGTCGGAACATGATCCGCTTATCGGCATACTTGTCGCTCACCCATCGCCCTTGCTTGTCAAATCCGCCGATCCTTGCTTTCAAAATGTAGCAGATATATCCCCATTCGTTTTCGATGGGCTTGACGTGCTTGTGGTAGGGGATGCCTTCGGGGATGCTTTGGTCGATTGCCCGCTCCAAGTCGGCTTTTGTGTGGTGGCTCTTGACGATCATGTGGTAATGGACACGGTTCATGGGTTGCCCGTTTCCATCGGTGGTGATTTCAAGGATGCGGTAGGCGACCACGCCAGCGGCTTTCAACTTCCGCCGCACCTTCGCCCATGTTTCGGAAATTTGCTTCGGCGTTTGCTCAATTTCAAAATTTATTCCCACATCCCAGCGGTACGGATGACGTTGAAGTTTTTGATTTCGGAGCAGTAGAGTGCTTTCTTTCTTCGCTTCGTTCAGGTAGCCAGCAACCGTTTCGGTCCATCCTTTGGGCTTGAAAGAACTTTGTCTATATTCATCGGGGTTGCTTTGGAAAAGCGGTTCATAATCACTATAATAATACATAAGACCTGCCTTTGGTTTGATTTATAGCCCTTCGGTTCTTCGCCGTTCCAAAGGGCTTCTTTTCTATAATAGTGCCGTTGTCGTGTTTTTCCCTTCAAGGCGTTTGTATTTCATCTGCCTGCCCGCTCAACCCGTTCGCTGCCGCTCACGGGTTTCGATTACAATTTGAGAAAGTAAATCGCCGTATTTGGATTTTTTGGTTTTTTGATTTGAGATTTATTTCAATTCCTATCGTGGCTTTTACTTTAATTCCGTCGTTGGTCGATGATTTGTTCGTCTTGATGAATAAATCCTCTCAAAATCAAAGCCAAAGCGTTTAATAAGGTGTTCTGGGGAGGGTATTCGGTCTTCTTGTTGTCGTGTTCTTCCTTATTATGTAAATGTAGCGACCCTGCCCGCCCCAAACGAAAACGCCCACATGATCCAATCGGGTCAAGTGGGCGTTATTATTCCCAAAACGGACCTACGATGCAGCAGCAAGGATGGTCGCCCAGAGCATCCGTCGAACAAACTGGCGGGGGTGGGCGAGAAGCCATGAAACCGAATAATCACTAACCAAACTTTGTTCCGATGGAGTTGGTGACTTCCCTCACCTGGCCGAGGTGCTTCGCCCAGGCGTCCTGATGCGCCTTGGCGGCTTCGGCAGTGAACGGGGCCACAGCCAGCGGTGGGGCTTTGGCGGCGGGCTTGTCCTCTGCCAGAGAAGCAGTGGAGTTCGCCACCCACGCGGTGAGAACTGCAAGGATGATGTACGAGTTTAGTCGCATGGCTTCACCTCTCTCACGGACACTTTTGTCAGCGGGGGCAACCGTCGTGTCATTTCCCATTCTCCGCCTCGATGTCCGCAACGTCGAATTTCTCCTTCTTCGCGCCGTCGAAGGTTAAGACGGCATCAAAGACCGTAACTTCCTTGTAGCGGTTTTCAAAGCTGCCCGGCGGAGCGGCTGGAATTCTCTCAACAGCCCGGTAGAGTTCCTTCCTGGGCTGAAGCATCAGCCATGCATCCTTGCCGGGGCGACCCATATTCTTGATGTAGTATTCGTCGCGATTGGAGATGGCGACAAACCGCCATGTCGATCCGGCCGCCGGCGCCTCGGTGACAATCACCCGCGGCGGATCTGTGGTGTAGTCCGCCGTTACGTACCAACCGTTCTTCGCAATGGCGTCCTTCGACCACATGCGGTTGTCGGCTTGGCCGGGCTGAATCCGCAGATGGTTGCCATCCCATACGCAGTGGATATAAGCCACGCCAAGTGCCGCTGGACGCGAGGGGGCGTCTTTCTGCACCACCTTCGCCTCTTTTGTGCCGATCGTCCCGCCTTCGATCAGGTCGAACCCAACCCTAAGCGGCTTTCCCATTCGCGGCTGATAGGGCAGCGGTTCATCGGCAGACCCCACTTGCGTAACAAGCAGGAACAGGACGGCCACCGATCTTGAGCAAAGAGTGGTTGTCAGGGCCATTCGAGTGGTCTTCATACCTCAGTTCTCCGTCGCCAACGGGTGCGAGGGCCGACGCCGCCCCTGCCGGGTTATCGATTCCCCCTGCCGCTCATTCTGTCATTTTACCGGGCTCTGCACTGCTACGGGCCGCCGCGTCAATCCACTCGGCCATCTTCGCCAGCCCCGCGCGGCGAGCTTCCACGCTCGGAAAATACCAGGAACAGTCGCCATCAGGCTGCAACTGCCGGAGCCCGAACCGCGCCGGGTCGAGCCGCCAGGTGCGGGCGATGCTCACCAGCAGCCGGTCGCCGGGCATCCGCCGTGGAGCGTCCTTGACCGGCGGTTCGATCGCGGCATCCGTATGGTCGAATTCCATGCCCGCAGCCAGCAAACGCCGCATCGGCCCAAATCCCAGCCGCCGCGTCATGGCCACAAGATCGTGAGAGGGTTCGTAGTATGCGCCCGGATCGGGCCAAGCCTTGAGCAATCTCATGACGAGGTCCGGATCGGTTGACCGCGGGGCAAGGGCAAGCGAGTGAAGAAGGCCGACCTTATCCGCCGGTGATAGGCCGTCCCCGGCCTCCTTTGCCGCCATCTCCAGTCGCCGTCTTATCGGGTCCAGCAGCGCCGGTTCGCACGCCGCGGCGGCCGCGGCGGCATTGCGCTCCTCAGCCAGCCACCGGCGGCGCTGGAGCACTTCTCGCCGGATCTCGGCGGTCCGCCGCTGCCAGAAATCGCGGTCCTGCCGCAAAACCGCAAAGTTGCCCTCCAGACGCTCAACGCGGCACAGCGCGTCGCCACAAGGCAGGAAGACGACGCTACCCGGCTGCGCCGGAAGCTCTACCCCTCTGCCAACATCGACGTGGAAAAGAGCGGCACCATGCGCAGGGTCCACCTGAAGGCTGAACTCTCGGGTGGTGCATGCCGGCGGCAGTGCGGGCAGTTTGTCCGAATCAACCGACGCCAGCTTTGCTGTGACAATGCGATTCCGCACTTGCCGGGAAAAGCCTCTGTCTGCGAGGTCAAGCGGCTTTCCATCCGGTCCGAACCCGATGATCGGCAAACCGTGAGAGAGCGAGGAACTCGACCGCAAAGAGCCGCCGGTGATCGTCCGGCCAAGCAAGGTCACCACCCGGCTATCGGGCTCCTCCGTGCGATCGTCGCTGGGGCAGAGGAATTCCACGAGGTAATAGACGGTGGGGCGGCCGCGCTGGCGGGGCTCCTCGGTTTTCCGCTCCGCCTCCTGATCGATCCGATCCGACTTGGCAACGAACTCGCAGGCCGCGGCCAAGGGTTTGTCGCCCTTTCCCGATCGGCCGTTCCAGACGAGTCGGTAGCGCAGGCCCGGCTGCAAGTCCGCCCGGGCCTCCAGGCGGGCGATGGGAAGCCCCCCTACCTCGACCCTCGCGGCTTTCTTAGTACGCATCGCTGCATCGCGGTCACCTGGCAAGGGCTCGATGATCAGCGTCAGTCCGCGAAATCCCGCGCGGCGTCGGAGGTCCGAATATCGATGCTCCCACTTGCCCCAGCCGAAGATCAATGGAAATTGCCCATGCGGCTCGTCCAGGCACTGGAGCGTGAAATTCTCCGGATCGATCCCCACGAGTGACGCTGTAGATGAAATAGTAATCGCGACTTTCCCGCCGTCCTCGGTGGCGGCGCGGGCCGATGCCCTCGGCGTCGCCGACCCATGTGGAGCGGCATCATCCTCAGCAGGGACCGCCTCCGGCGACTGGACGGTGTTGTGCGATGGCTTCATCCCGATTGAGTTGGTCACTTCCTGTGCCTGGCCCACGTGCTTCGCCCAAGCGTCCTGGTGCGCCCTGTCGGCCGTCGCGTTGAACGGGGCCACAGCCAGCGGCGGCGTTGCGGCGGGCTTGTCGTCTGCTAGAGCAGTACCGGAAAGCGCCGCCCACCCGGCCAGAACAGCGAGGATGGAATATGAGTTCGTTCGAACCCCTACTGTGTAGGGTAATATCCTAGTGTCGTTCGTTGCTGCATCGAATCGACAAATAAATGGCGGCGGCCCAAAAGTGGGGGAACTTTAGGCAGAGGGGGGGGAAATGCCAATAAACCAACACCGTTATTGATTTTGCCTAGTCTACGTAAACTACCTATCTTAGCGATCCAAGTCAGCCGACCGAACGAAGTGGATTGCGGCGTTCGGCGTTCGTTCGGCGTTCGTTCGGCGTTCGTTCGGCGTTCGTTCGGCGTTCGTTCGGCGTGCGTGCGGCGTGCGTGCGGCGTGCGGCGTAAGGATAAAGGATAGGAAAATTGATTCTCTGAAGCTCTGAGTCTAGCCAGTGCATATTGGTAAGACAAGGGGGGCCATGCGGGGAGTGCGGCAATTGCCGCACTCCCCGCATGGCCCCCCATCGCTCCTCGGTTGTTTCCAGACCGAACTAGCATCCTTGCCAAGTCGGCCCATAATTGCGCCTGGCATGTTTGCCTTCCATGCCTTCATTACGCTTTCGGCAATGGGCGATACTTTTGTATCTTTCTTCCATGCGTCATGCAATATGTGTCGAGACGCCATGCCTCGCGCCCGCTTTACGGATTCCGAAATGGCATCGTGCCATCCTGCCGCTTCTGGGTCGTCTGGTCGTGCGCCGCTAGCAATTCCACCTAACGAGCGAAGTCGCTGCATCGCCGCGCCGGGTGTAGGCATTAACACCTTGCCAACGACTGCCGCTGCGGTCGCGCCCTTCAAGAGTAGGTTAAGCTGCCCGAGGTGTCGGCTAATGTCGCGCAGAATTGGGATATTTGCAGTCGCGCTTGTCGCTACGGTCCCAAACGACATTCCAGCCGTGTTTCCTGTCTGCTGCTGGCGTAGAATGTCGCGCTGACGAACGACGTATGCAGGCGCAACGCCACTTGTAGACGGTGGCGGCGGTGGCGCAGGATTGCCGGAGCGCATTGCCGCGCCCACAACGGACGGACTAACCCTAGCGGTTATCTGTTCGCCTAGCTTCTCGATAGCATGAATGACAGGCGTGCTATCTGGACTAACGCCTATTCTGTCAGTGATAGGAAAATTGATTTTCTGAAGCTCTGAGTCTAGCCCGTGCATATAAGTGATAGGAAAATTGATTCTCTGAAGCTCTGAGTCTAGCCAGTGCATATTGGTAAGACAAGGGGGGCCATGCGGGGAGTGCGGCAATTGCCGCACTCCCCGCATGGCCCCCCATCGCTCCTCGGTTGAAGTCTTTTAAGCGAAGTTTTCTGCCGGTCATACCACGTCCTGGCAGTAAAAATATGGCACGTCTGGGGGTTCATTCCAGGGTATGCGCGTACCGTCCCCGGGCCGACGGGCATCGGTAAGAATTAGAAGGTTGCCTCGAAGACGTCGATATCCACGTAGGTTAGTTCCGGAGGCTCGTCGTCCGGGGCGTGGACACAACCGATTCCGGCAGGCGGCGCACGCCGACCATCGCTCCGCGGTGGTGCCCGCGAGGGTTGCCACAGGCCGCAGTGGCGAAGAATCTTCTCGATCACCGCACCTCGACCATCGCTCCGCTCTGGTGCCCGCGGTTCAATGAAGGCAATCACTCTCATCTGGCCGTGACACCGGGGACATTCTAGCTGTTTACGCAGGAAACGGCAGAGCCTTTGTGGTTCGCACCGGCAGAGCCGGTGGATTAACTTTGATTTAGTGACTAAGTGCGAGTTCTACGATGCGGAATTCCGGCATGTTGGTTTCGGTCTTGCGTCTTCAAAGTGCATGGACACAACGCTACTTCACATCACTCAAGAGATTGGCGATCACCGACCGCAGCACAGGGGTAGGAATCGCGTAGGTGGCCGTACGGTCGGCGCGGGCGATGTTTAGGGCTATGGCACGTCCATCCAGATCCAGCAGCGGGCCGCCGCATTGCTCGGCCTGGAGCACAATGTCATGGGTCAGGGCGCTGGGGAAGTCGCTCTTCCGCCGACTGAGCGTGCCGCCACTCTTGCTCAGGGCCGACACGTTCTCCGCCTCCATGCCACCCGGTGGCGCTGGCATCTTGTCCGAGGCGACCAGTTCCACCGGTATTTTCAGGGTCCGCTCACCGCGTTTCACTTCCAAGGCCAGCTTGTCGCCAGGTTTGTGATCGCTTAACGCCTTGACGACGTCGGCCGAATTGACCGTCGCCTTGCCATCGATCGCAATGATCACGTCATCCTTCTTCAGCCCGACCTTGTCGGCCGGCCCACCGGGCGCCAGGGCCTCGATCCGTGCCTCGGCCGCCGTCCGGTCGAGCAACGCACCGATCACTGCCGGATTGCGAAGAACCATCGTTGGCGTCTTGGGGACCGTGCGCGTCGGAATGCCGAGGATCCCGACGCCGATCGGTTTGCCGTTTTCGTCGCACGTCAGGAGCCAACTACCTAGCGGCAATGGATCGCCGTCTGCCCAAGCAATGGGCGTCAAGTCGTCGGCCTTTACTTTTAGCAAGGCCAGGTCGAAATCGTCGCGACTCTTAACGATTTCGGCGGGTAACTCGCGGCCGCCGATCTTGCAGGTAATCTTGCCCTTCAGTTCGCTGGCCTTGGTGACAACGTATCCGCGTTTGTCGACCACCGTGCCGAGCACGGCGGGGCGGCCGTCGCAAAGCACGCAGGTTGTGCTCTTGTTGGCAGCGACCGCAACAGACTGTAGGGCAGCCAACAACTCCGGATTGGCCTTGCCCGCTTGCAGGTCTCCCGCCATTCCCGGCAATCCGCCGTTGCCAAGGTGCTTCATCATGTCCATGAATTCCGTGGCGTTCTTTGGATTCGCGTGGAATTGGAAGGCGCCATTACCTCGTGGCCTTGCGTTCTTGAACGGATCGGCTTTCGCTTCGTCGCCTGACGACTTCTTTTCTAGCGTGTCGTTGGCCGGCGCCTTCTTGTCAGTCGCATCCTTGTCATTCGTCTTCTTTTCGGCCGGATTCTTCTTTTCCCACTTGTCCATCAGCTCGCGCATCTGCCGGCCGTCCAACATGAGTTGCCCGCCCTTCATCATGCCCTGCACTTCTGGATCGCCCGACGTCATCCGCTCCATGAGCATTCGATGGAACCTCTCCACGTCGGCCAGTTGCGGCGCGAACAAAGGCGGGGGGGCCGGGTTCGGCGCGTTTTCCGCGGCGGGTTTGGCTGTCTCGGCTGGCCGCGTCGGCGCTTGGGCGACTTTGGCCGCCGAAGGATCCCATTTCTTCAACAAGTCCTGCATCTGCCGCATCGTCAGCGGCATACCACCGTCCTTGACCAGTCCGCGGACCTCGGCGTCGCCCCGGGCAAGCTGTTCCTGCAAGAGCCGTTGGAACTTGAGTACGTCGATGGTGTCACCGGCGGACTGCGATTCTTCCTGCTGTCCCCACTTGGCCATCAGTCTGGCCATCTGTTCCGGCGTTGTCATCACGTGCCCTTGTTTGAGTAATGCCTGGGCTTCGGGATCGCCGGCCTGTGCCTGGCGACGGAGCATTTCGCCGAACTTGAGAATGTCCGGCATGGGACCGCCGAATCCCGGCGGCATCGGCCCCGCGAGGCCGGGCAGTTCGCCGGTTTGTTTGCCCGCTACCAGATCCTGCCACTTCTCGCGGTATACGTCGATGGGGACATGTCGGTTCTCGCTCACGCCCAGCCCGATATTCGAATGAATGCCGACCACGTTGCCGTCGAGGTCGAACAACGGGCCGCCCGAATCACCCGAAATGATCGTGGCGTCGGAGAGGAGGAATCGCATCGGCTGGTCCTTCTCCGGCACGCCCAAGATGCGTCCGAGTCGCAAGGGTGGCGTGCGATGCACTTGGATCCCGCCGGGATGGCCAAGGGCGATACACCACTGTCCCGGCTTGAGGTCCCCGCTGCGGCCCAGCTCAACGTGCGGCCACTTACCCGGCTCGGTGATCTTGGCCATGCCGGCGTCGCAACTGAAGTTGGCGCCCAGCGACTTGGCCTTGACGCGATGGCCATCGGGGAAAAAAATGTCCAACTCCACTTTGCCCTTGCCCAACACGTGGCCTGCGGTCAGGATCAAACCGTCGTCGCTGACGACCACTCCGCTGCCTGCGGACTGCATCCCCGAGCCGCTCAGGCCGGGATTGACGATTCCTACCGTGGCGGCGCGGATTCGTTCGGCGACCGCGACGCTGTGCGCCTGCGCCTCCTTGAACGCCTTGATGTCGAGTTGCGCGGCCCGCAGCGGAGCCGTGCCGAAAAGGAAAATGGCCACGAAGGCACAAATCAGTTTGAAACGATTATGGACGCTTGCCAACATGTCGGGTACTCTCAAATGTGTTGATGGGGAAAAATGCTGGTCTGTGACTGAAACTACCGCTGCCTGGGTTCCTTGGGTTTCGCTTTGAGGGTTGCCACTTCCCTCTGAAGCTGGTCGAGCCGCTCGAGGATCTGATCGAGCTTAGCGTTGATCTCCTCCTGGCCCTTCGAGAGACCGTCGGGTTTTTGGTCGCGCCCACGAAGGTTTTGCAAGACGGCCTTCAGCGCTTCCTGGGCCTCGGATGGGAGATTGCCCTGCAAGGGTTTTAGCGACTCTACAACGTCGGGCGGGAGTTGCCCCAGGACACCGCCCTCGCCGACGTCGGCCTCGTACTCGTGTTGCTGGCCGTCTCTTACGACAACGATTTTCATCTTGCCGGACACCCGGCCCTTGCCTGGGACGATGGCAGGCGGCACCATCTTGATCCGATCTTGGATCTCCTTGGGTAATTTGTCGAGCACCTCCCGGGGAATTTCGCCGTGGTATTCCTTGGTTTCAACCTTCCCATCGGGACCGACGCTGATCACCTTGCCGAATCGCATGGTTTCGACTTTGATATCCGGCGTGGCAGGGCCGGCGTCCTTCTTGGCATCGCCATGCGGCGGAAGGTTTGGTTTGCTCTCGTCTCGGGCATACGCCGCCGGGGCGAGGCAAACAAAAATGATTCCCAGTAACATTGCGAGGTACGCTCTCATGTCCCTTCTCCTTTGATATTCAGGTTCTAATTCGACTGTTGTGTCAACGCTTGACGAAATGATATACGGTTCGCTGGGTGGGTACGGCCCAGCGGGTGCCGTCGGCCGTGGCAACGACGTATACGGTCGGTTCGTCCTCCACCTCGATCCCATGGTCGGCAAGCAAGGCCGGCGGCGGATCGGACGAGTGAGGCTGCTTGGGCGACAGTATAGGGGCTGAGTCAAGCGTGTTTGCTCGCGCAACGTCTGTGGGCGTGCATTCCGGCCGTTGGCTCGGGACGGGCGGCGTCTGAACAACCTGGTTTTGCCGCGGCCCGGAGAAGAACGTAACCAGACTGCCGATCGCAATCGCTGCTGCCAATGCTGCTGCCGTCACGGGCAGCCAGCGCCACGGCCGGGCACGCGGTGTTTGCATTGTCGCCGGTGTTGGCATATCGTCCGCCGCCAGCTCCCGCAATGCTGCCGCCAATCGATGATATTCGGCGACCGCAAGCACGGTTGCCCGCCACGCCGCCGGCGACAATTCACATTGGGCCAAAAACGTTGATTCCGTGTCGGTATCGAGTTCTCCGCTGGCAAACCGCAGCATGGTGATTTCGTCGATCGTCGTCATGGCAGATCTCCTCCCTCAATGCCTCGAGCCAGCAAGTGCTGGCGAAGTTGTTTTCTCGCTTGGACAACTCGGTATTCGACAACGTGCCGGGTAACGCCCAACCGCAAAGCGATTTCGTCGTACCGCAGCGCGTGAACGTACTTCCACACCAGCAACTGCCGCGAAGGCCCGTCCAACTTCCGCAGTTCCTCGCGGACGATGGTTTTGGTTTCCTCGTGCAACAGCCAGAAGATCGGGTCCGGCGTTTGACCGCCCTGGGACAAGCGGTCTTCTTGAAAGCTGTTCAGTTTTCGCTGATGGCGAATTCGGCAGCGCACGTAATGGGCACACTGGCGTACAACTATCTTACAGAGCCAGGGGGCAACTTCATCGGGGGCCGTCGGCCGAGTACTCGACCGCGCCACCGCCAAACCGACTTCCTGCAGCACATCGTCCACCCCTGCGGTGGTCCCGGTCCGCGCAATAATCAACCGCTCGATCCAACTTCGGTTGTCCTCGATTAACGAGGCCCAGTCTGCGTTCTGAGCGGGAGAGTGCATGTTCCGTTGTTAGACTCGCGATTGCAGCAATTTAGGCACGGTACCGCCCGTACGATATGTTATTGCCGAAGAAGCCTTGTCACGGGAAAAAACTTCTACGAATTCTTGATGAACGTACCACCTGCACCGTTATCCGCAAGCCAAGGCTCCTGAAATCACAAAATGTAAACGGCGGGCCAGAAAGCCAGCGATACGCGGCCGACGACACCTTGGAAGGTTTCGCCCAGGAACTCCTTCAGCACGTCCGAACTCCGCGAAGGATCGATGTGAAACAAGGTGAATCCTTGCGGATCCGGTGCGTGGGAAGCCCCACGTCCAGGGACGCTGGCCGCTGTCGGGATGGCCGGTCTCGTCGACTTCTCTACCCTTGACGTACCCTACCTAATGGTGTATACTCATAAACACATTAGATTGATACTCCATAGTGTATGCCCCCTATCTTAAGAATTGACCTCGCCATGTACTCTTGGACTAGACTTGATGTTATCCTTCTCGCGTGGTTGCTGTTGACAATTTGCGGATGTCAATCCACGGAGAGTTTAAGCGACAAAAGCGACACCCGGCAGGGCAGCGACAATGATGCCCAAGCGGCACAAGAAAAAGGACGATTGCTAGCCTCCCAGGGGGATCTCGAAGGAGCGGTAGCTGAATATACAAGAGCCGTTCGGATATCGCCAAAGTCCGTGGAAGTGCTCATCGCCCGAGCGCGATTTTTTGAGAAGGCTGGGAAGTTGGATAAGGCTATTGCCGACTGGGATCAAGTTATCTGGTTGAGTAAAGGGCGGTGGGAATATTATCGTAATCGTGCCAATCTCTATATGCAGCGGGAATTTTATAATGAGGCTTTGACAGACTACTCCTTGGCAATCTCCGCGAACCCGGAGTGCCTAGAACTTTACTCTGCCCGAGCAAGTGCCTACCAAATGTTGGGAAAGACGACGCTGGCCGATGTCGATTTTCAAAAAGCGCGTGGCGGCACGCCGGATCCGCATGGCAGTAGCAGACCGGTGCCCCCCACGGTGAAGAATTTCCCTTAGGCGATGCGCAAGGCCAAGCGATTTGGCCTTGTGGTGGGGTAGTGTGGGTGGGCTGCGCTGTTTTTTTTGAGTGTCATATCGCGTTAAATACCATCATTGCACCCGTTTCAAGCGAAAAGTGGCGAACCACCCGCTGCGTCCCATGGTTCCTCGTCACAAAAGTCCGATTTCTGTCGGTGGTGTCTACTTAATTCTCATTCGCGGGGAACTTTTTCCTAGCGGAAAGCGTCCAAGGGTTCTAAGATGCAAGATGATATAGTCTGACATTACAACTCACGCGAGGAGCAATCCGATGAAAAGGCTTACGCTTGCCCTACTTTTGACCGCAATGGTGTTCGCAGGGGCAACCGGAATGGTGTCTCAAACTCTTGCCCAGGCCCTGACCGACGCCCAACATGCCTTCCAAAAAGCCAAAGCGGCGTATGATTCGGGCGGATTTGGCGAAGCCCGGGATCTGGCCCAAAAGGGGTCCGAGACTGACCCCCAAAATCCAGATATCTTTCTCCTGCTGGGCAAGGCCCATTATCAGCTTGGTGAGTTGGATGAGGCCATGGCTGCCTGGAACCAGACCCTGGTCCTGGCCCCCAAGGAATCGTTTGCCAAGAAGATGCTGGAAGTGCTCCAGGCGCGGCGGAAGGACGTTGATTCCCGCATCCGTTACCTCGAGTCGCTGGTTGCCGAGCGGCTTGATGCGGTCGCTGCCGTCGAATGTCGCACCCTGCTGGAGAACAGCAAACCCCTCAGCGATGCCCAACGGGCGGCGATTCTCACCCTCCAGGCCGAATTGGCCGTTCGTGGCGGCCAGCCCGCGGACGCCCGCACGATCATTTCCAAGGTGCTGACCCTCTATCCCAAGCAGGCGGATCCGATCAAGACGAAACTGATCCTGGGTCAAGCGAAGCTTCATGGCGGAGGCGAGGCAACGGCCGAGGGGCTGGCGATGTTGACGCAACTCGCGGCGCAAGGCGACACGCCCGCCGCAGCCACGGCCCAATGGGAACTGATTGCCTTCGACCTGAACCAGGGGGTCGATCCGGCCCGCACCGCCGCGCTGGCCAAGTGGCTGGCAGATCATCCCCAGCACTTTCGGGCCGACGAAGCCCGCGGGCAATTGCTCAACGCCTATCTGACGCCTTCCGCACAAGCCGCCCCGCCGCGGCCTGACTCGCCGCTGAGTAATACCGATCTCGCCGCGCTAGCCGTGGCCGATGAGATCATCAAGCAAAGCCCCCGCAACGAAGAGAAGTCGGCCGTGGCCCTGCGGATGTCGCAGCATTTTGCTACGCAATATGCGGCACGCAAGGCTAACGTAGCGGCGGCTGACGGCTTGCGCAGGCTGCTGACTTCGCCGCTGCCGCGAGCATCGCGCGTCACCATCCGGATGAGCATCTTCGGGCAACTTAAGGCCATCGTCATCGAGCGTCTGCAAAACGAGGCGAAGAGTGGGCGACTGGCCACTGCCGACCCCGCCACACCACCCAAGGAACTGGCTGAGACTCTCGCGGCCCTCGATGCAGTCCGGCAGGAAGATCCAACTTCTGCATCCTGGATGATCGCGGCTCAACTGGCAGGCGAGGTGCGGGCATTCAGCGCCGCGCTGCCCTGGCCTGACCGGGTCACGGCCCTGCGCGCTCCCGACGCTTGGATGATGGCGATTGCCCTGCCAATTCTCAAGGCTGACGCGGACCCGGAATCCGTTAAGACCGCGGCCAGTCTGATGCAAACGCTGGTCCAGGAATACCAATCGCTGGCACTCGCGCGGCCCGAAACTTGGGGACTGGCACTGGACCTCGATCGGCAGTTTCTTGGGGTACTATCGCCGAAGAGCGTGCCATGGCCCGATATGCTCACGGCCCGGGACGCGCTGCTGGACGCGTATGCCAAGTACCAATATAAGCAGAATATCGAGACTGGCCTGGGCGAAAACAACGCCAAGCTCTCCGAGACTCAGAACGAATTGATCGACGCCCTGGCAAAGCTCGTGGCCCACGATGCCACCCGAGCAAATTTCGCCGTGCAGCGACTGGCCGAGCACCTGCGCCCGTGGATCGAGCAGGACCACTGGCCTGTCGCCCAGACTGCCTTTGCAGCCCTGCAAAAGGCCCTGCCGTCTGCCAGCCGCTGGGAGGCTGAGTTGGCCGTCGAACGACTCTCCGTCGAGCGCATCTTCCATCGTGACCAGCGGATCCTGCGGGCTGGCCTCAGCGTGCCCCGCGAGCTTGATCCTCTCCTCAAGCAGGCCCTGGTGCGTCTCTATTCCATGCAGGCCGGGCTGGAGCCGAACAGTTCCAAGCTACAGCAGGTCCGCGCCCTTTGGGATGCGATCATCGGCCATTATCGTCGTCTGGAGTATGACGATATCGCCGAAGCGGCCCTGAAAACCAAGCCGTTGCAAGCGGTCGAAGCGGCCGACCAATACGCCGAGGTCCAGGCGATCCGTTTCCAGGAAGACAGGGCCAGGCGGGATCTCGCACGCCGCTTGAAGCAATACGAGGGCTCCGAGAAAATCGCCCTCACGCCGGATCTCAAGGACGTGCTGGCGGCTTGGACCAAGTGGATTGGCGCGCACTCCACGAGTCCGCTGGTTCCGCAGGCCGTCGGACAGGCGCTGGGCATCGGCCGGATGTTCGAACAATACGGCGCGTTCGAGGTAGCGGCGGGCGTCTACGGCGATTTCGCCAAATTCGCCGCCGGCGTGAAGCCTTTGTCGCAGTCGGCCAGCAGCCAGCCGAGCATGGCCGAGACGGCCAGCGCGATGGCCGCGACTGCGCTCGACAGCCGGGCCGCCAAGGCCCTGGCCAAGATCATGGCCGATCGCAAGCCCGACGAACCGCTGCCGGCTAAACTGAGCGACGAGTTCACCGCAGCCATTGCGGCCCACAAGGCGTTCCTGGCGGCCTATTCGAATAGTATTTTTAGTAGTGACGCTTTGCGAAAGATCACCGCCGTGGCCGTCGAATATGCGAACATTGATGCCTGGGAAGTGGCCGAAGGCGTGTATGCCGATCTTGCCAAATCGGAGCTTAAAATTCGCCGTCCGGAACGGCTGGAGTTTGCCCGCGGCTTATGTCAGCTTGGCCGCGCCATGCCGGCCCACGCCCGCGAAATCCTCACGGTTTTGAATACGGCCGGACTGGGTGAGGAGAGTTCCGAGAGCACGCCCACCGCCCTGGCGACGATGACGCCCGCCGGTCCGCTCGGCGCGACAGGCCCTCTTGGAGGTCGTGGTGGTGGTGGTGGTGGGATTCCCGGGGCAGGCACGCTAACCCTCGGTGGCCAAAGTTGGAACTATAACGGCAACACAACCATCAGCAACGGAGCACTTGCGCTCGATGCCGATAAGAGCATTCGCAATTACGACCGCGATGGAAAGGACAAAGCCCCGAGCAGCGAACCAGCAAAAGCAGACGCTGACGCCAAAAAACCGGCCGAACCGCTCCCGCAAACCGATCAGGCCAGGCATGACTCGCAACTATTGGCGATGATCCAGCAGCAGGAATCTGGCCGTAGCGCACGCATCGCCCAGATGTCCGAGAACATGCGCTACACGGTCGCCAACCAGCCGCCGGCCCAAGGTATCCAGCAACAGCACGTGCCCGTCGCGGTAGCGCCTCTGGCCGCGGCCGAGTTGGCGCGGCTGGAGAAGGCCATTGACGCCGCCTACAAGATCTTCCATGAGGTGGGTACGAAATATGCCGACACACCCACCGCTCAGCAGGCCCGCGGCGAGGTTCTGGTCACGATCGGCTACTGGCGAGGCCTGACTGAATGGGAGCGTTCCGCGACTTTGGCCGTGCGGTTCCTCGCCGATAATCCCCGCGATCCGCAGCTTCCGCAGCTTCGCTTGGAAGTCGCCCGCGACCGCCTCGCTTGGGCTGCCAAGCCGATCGGCAAATCGCTGACGCGGCAAGAACTGTTGGCCGAGGTAACCGCCCGCTTCGCGGCCGCCCGGACGGAACTGAACAAGATTGTCGCCGACTTCGCCAAGCAGCGGATTCTCCAGCAAGAGGCCCAGTGGGATCTGGCCAATAGCTTCCTCACCGAATCCCGGGCCATCAGTGCCGTTAGCCCCACGCTGGCCCGCGGCCAATTCGTGCGTGCCGCGCGGGAGTTGAGGGCCGTGGCGGTCAAGTATCCGGGTCATCCGCGAATAAGCCAGATCGCGCCGATGCTCTGGGGCATTGCCCAGGAGATGGAAAACCAGGGCTATGAGGACGAATCGGTGCTGGTCTGGAACGAACTGGCCATCTCCGATCCGATGAATCCACTGGCCCAGCAGGCCATTGGCAAGATCGCACAGACTTATTACCGCGACCTGAAGCGCCCTTTGAAGGCGGCCGAGACCTACCTGGAACTGAACTTCATTCGCGGCGGTAGCGACGCGGCCACGCAAGAGGCCGTTTTCCAGATTGGAGCGTCGCTCAGGAACGAGAAGCGTTGGGTCGAGGCCCTGCACGTCCTGGAGACGTTCGTCGACAGCTTTCCGCGGCACGTCAAAACCGGCCAGGCGCTAGCCATGATCGGCCAGATCCACCAGACCAACCAGGTCTGGGAGGACGCCATCAAGGCCTACCGTCGCGTGATCGACGAAACCAAGGAGGGCCAGTGGGTACAAGAGGCCAAGTGGTCGATCGCCGAGTGCAAGATCAATCTCAGCCAATGGCGAGAAGCGATGGGCGCCTACCGCGACTTCGTGGCGGCCTTCCCACAGGATCCCAAGGTCGCCGAGGCGAACCGCCGCCTCGACATCCTCAAGGATCTTGCCCGATTCCAGGAGCTGATCAACGAGAAGGGCCAGCGCAAGGCATTCGACGCCCAGTTCCAGATTGCCACCATCGTGCGCATGCAATTGGCCAACCCAGTCAAAGGCATCATCGAGTATCGCAAGGTGGTGACCAACTGGCCGGAAAGCTACGTGGCAGCTACCGCACTGCACGAAATCGGCACTTCTTACCTGGCCTTGGGCGAAACGGCCAAGGCCCGCGAGGCATTCATGGCTGTGGCCAAGGATTATTCCACCAGCCCGTTGGCCGGCGCTTCGCTCTTCCAGGTGGGCAAGAGTTACGAAGACGAGGCCGATAAGCTGGCGACGGTCACGCGGGAGCGGACCGTGGAACTGGCCAAGGAGCAGGCCCAGCGCAAGGCTTATGAGCAGGTACAGCTCAACAGGAACAAGCAGGAATCGGCCCGCAGCGAACGAGTCCTCAACCTCAAGAAATCGGGCCAAGGCAAGCTGGCCGATCTGGAAGAGGCCAACGGGGCCTTCAGCCAGCAGAGCTACAACATGGCAAATACGGCGGTCTTCGCCCAGCAGGCACAGGCCGACGTGGAGACGCTTTCGGCCGCCCAACTGGCCGACCGCCAGGACAAGATCAATGCGGCGTTGCGGAAGGCGATCGACGCCTACGCGGCCGCCGCCAAGATCCCCGGCGGCAACAAGGCCGACGCCGCCTTGCTGCAAATGGCCAATATCTACGACCAGCGGCTGAAGGACTCGAAGGCCGCCATGGAGACCTGGCTGGAGATCGTCCGCCAGTTCAGCGGCACGGCCGTCGCCCAGGATGCCAGTTGGAAGCTGGCCCAGTACTACGAGCGGGAAGGAAAATATGCGCAGGCCATCGAAGCCTACAACGCCTTCCTCCGCAACTACCGCGGCAGCGTTAATGCCGGTGCCGCCCAGTTTGCCGTTGCCGAATGTTACGAACATCTCGGCCAATGGGTGGCCGCGATGGATTCCTATAACAATTACATCAACAACTTCCCCGACGGCCCATTGGTCGCCAAGGCGAAGGAACAGATTGGCTGGATCAAGACCTACCGACTGTAATAAAAATTGGTGGGACTCGTTTCACTCGGCCCACCCTACCTGTAACTCCTGTAACAAACCCCCCGTGGAGAAACGATCATGCGTATAGTGACAACCTTGCCCTGTACGGTCCTGGCCGGCTTGATGATTCCCTGGGCCACATTGGCCGACAAACCGGCTGCCATCCTCGCGCCCGCGACAAAACCGACAGAAACCAAGCCCGCTGAAACCAAGCCCGCCGAAACGAAGCCGGCCGAGACGAAGCCCGCCGAAACGAAGCCCGCCGGCTCGGAGGCCGAGAACTGGTTCGCCAAGGGGCGCGAAGCCTTGTTCCAGGGCAAGTCCCAAGAGGCCATCGAGTTGCTCAACAAGGCCGTCGCCGCCGATAAGACCAAGACCAGTTGTCGGCTCTCGCTTGCCCGGGCGTACCGCTATGCGGGCCAAGACGAGCAGGCCATTTCGCACCTGGAGGACATCCTCAAGGCAGCACCGGACCACGTTGAGGCGGGTCAGATGCTCGGCGAGTTGTATACCACCGCCAAACGTTGGAAGGATGTGGTGCGGGTGCTCGATCCGCTCTTGAAGTATCGCCACGATTATCCTACCTATCACATGCTGGCCGAGGCCCAGAACAACCTCAGCGATCGCGACAAGGCGCGGAAGTCGTACGAAGAGGCCCTCAAGCTTAACCCCCAAAGCGCCTCGGACCATTACCAACTGGGCAATCTCTATCTGGCAGCGAACTTCTTCGCGCTGGCCGCCGATTCCTATCACGAGGCATTGCGGCTGGGACTGGATAGCCCGGTGCTTCGCTACAAGCTCGGCTCCGCTTATTTCAACCTGCGGAATTATTTCGGCGCAATCAGCGTGCAGACCATCAAGTCCGGCTCGCCGAGCACAATCGACGGCGCGTGGTATCTGATCGAAGCCGTGCCCGATCGCAAAAACGTCTTCCGCTGCGCGCCGGAGAATTCGGCTATCTACCAGATCGCCAAGGCCATCGCCGATGGCATTGAAGACCGGCCTGACATCCACGTGCTTCGGGCGACGATTTACTTAAACGCCCGCCGCTACGCTCAGGCCTACGAGATGTTCACCAAGATTGGCCCCACCGTGAAGGAAGACAAGGCGCTGTTCTTTTACTACTACGCCCAAGCGGCCTTCGGCACGGGCCAATACGATCGTTATCTGGAACTGCTGGAAGAGGCCATTCAACTCGACCCAGGCGCCTACAAGGCAACCCGCGTGGACGCTTATCTTTCCGTGGCCGATCAATACAACGAGGCCGGCAACCTGGAGAAGTACATCGAGTTCCTCGGCAAAGCCGTTGCCGAAAGTCCCCTGACCGCTTCGCTGCACCTGAAGTTGGGCAATGCCCATGAAGAAGTTCGCAAGCTGGACAAGGCCATCGAGCAGTGGCGGATGGTGTTGGATATCGAACCCGATCATCCGCAGCGGACGAAGCTCTTGAACTTGATCGAGAAGTACACGGCCAATCTCAAGGTCGTCGTGCCAATCGAGCAGCAAAAGCCGAAGCCGCCAGTCAGGAAGGCGCCGGCGAAACCGGAAATTACACCCCGGAGGCTGCCATGAACATCGTGATAGGAGTGGGAATTGGGTTCATGGCATGGGTGATGGTTCGCTGTGTCTTGACCGGGTTTTATGCGGTGGATCAGAACGAGCGGGCCGTGAAGACCGTTTTCGGTCGTGCCCAGCGACTTGGAAACCTGACGACGTTGGACGATCCGATTGCTGAATCACTGCGAGACGACGAGAAGGAGCGATACCGTTTCCCACAAGTCAGGGTAATTATGCCAGGCGGCCCTTACTTCAAGTGGCCGTGGGAGGATGTGCATAAGGTCTCGATCGCAACCAAGACGGCCAACATGGCCTTTGACCCGGAATCACCCGAGGCTAACAGGAACGGAACCGTGCTGGAAGCCGTCACCAAGGACCAGTTGAACACGGGTCTGACAGGCCAGATTCGGTTCCAAGTGTCGGAACGCAACCTGTATGCCTACCTTTTCGGGGTAGCCAATCCGATCGCGCACGTGATGGGCTATTTCGTTTCGGTGCTGCGAGAAAGGATCGCGACCTTCGAGGCGCCGGGGAAGAAGGAGGCGGAAGGGACAGCGGAAATGGTTTCGGTCGAGGGCATCTCGATCAATGACCTTCGCAAAAACCTCCGCGATCTGAACGAGCACATGGATCGGGAATGCCACTGTTCGCAAGCTCGCTACGGCATCCTCCTCGATGCTTCGCTTATCACCGGGATTGACCCGCCGCTTGAGGTCGAGTCTGCATTGGCTGCGATCAACACGGCTCACAACCAGGTCTCTTCGGACATCAGCCTGGCGACGGCCGCGGCCGATCAGCGAATCGTCGAGTCCAAGCGTGCCGTGGAGATCGAGACGCTGAAAGCAGAAGCGGAAGCCGAGCCGCTGCGGAGACTGGCCGCGCAGCTCGTGGAGCTTAAAGGCAACGGCCAGCCGGCAATGGACGCATACGTGCGGAATGCGAAGCTTTCTCTGATTGCCCGGGCCAATCGCATTATCACGGAGGTGCAGCCGTGAACCTAATAATAATGCCCATCAGCGGCATTTCCTTCCTGGCCTTCCTGTTTGGCTTGCCGCTGCTGCTGGGCGTGGCGCGACTTTTGGGCGTCTACGCCATCGTACGCGAACGACAGTGCCATGTGTATGTGTTGTTCGGCAAGGTCATTGGCATCCTGAACGACCCGGGACTTTGGTTCCTCTGGCCGCGTCTGGGATGGAAGGCGTTGTTCGTCCGGTGGATCGGACGTTGCTATGTGACGGACATGCGACTGGATCAGGAGTATCTCCGCAGCCAGGCGGTAAACTCCGAAGAAGGCGCGCCCATGGGCATCGGAATCTGGTATGAGATGTTCATCTGCGACCCGGTGGCCTACCTGTTCAAAAATGTTAGTCCACGCGGGTCGCTGGCTGCCAACGTCAGCAATTCCACCGTCCGATGCCTGAGCAATCTGCCGCTCGCGAAGATGCTGGTTGACCGCCATGCCATGAGCCGGACGGTGCGCGAGGAGGTCACGCCCAAGTCGAATGAGTGGGGCTACCAACTCGGGTCGATCTACATTCGCAAGGTTCACTTCCGCGATCCCGAGATGATCAGGCAGATCGAGAGCAAGGTGGTTAACCGCCTGCGTCAGGTCACGGCCGCAATCAAGCAAGATGGCGTGAACCAGGTGAGTATTATCACGAGCACCGCGGAGCGACAAGCCGCGGTCGAGTTCGGCAAGGCGGCGGCCGTACGGCCGGCTATTGTCGGCAAAACGATGGCGGAGATCAGTCGTGACGCGGAAGTGGCCGAAGTCATGTTTGAACTCTTGGAAACGCAGCGCATCGTGGAAGGCAAAGCCAATCTGACGTTGGTTCGGGCACCCGAGCATGCTTTGCTCGCCGATCTCCTCGCGGCGGAGCCAGCGAAGCTGGAAAAACGAATCTAGCCAATTTTACGCGTCCCGCCTATAGGTTTACGTCCGCCGACCTAAAGAATAGAATGGAGAGGTTGGGTTCCCGTTCTTGGAATAGGAAGATGATTATGGGTGCGTCAGCAATTCCCTCGGATTTTGGGCATCTCAGTCCCGCGGAGCGAATCCTGTTGGTGGAGCAGATCTGGGATAGCATTGCTGCAGAACAGCCGGCGGTGCCGCTTTCATCCACACAGCGGGCGGAGTTAGATCGGCGGTTGGAGGCGTTCGAGCAGACACCCGACGAAGGGGAATCGTGGGAAGAGGTCAAAGCTTGGCTACTGAAGAATGAGTAACCTGACCTTCAAAATCCGCGACGCAGCGAAGCAAGACCTTCGGGAGGCGTTTCGTTGGTATGAACAACAGCGCCAAGGGCTTGGTTCCGATTTTACCCTTTGCGTTGAGATTGCCTTGGCAAAGATTTGCCGCAATCCCGAAATCTATCCTGTCGTTTACCAAACAGTGAGGCGGGGATACATCAGACGCCCTTTTGACGAGAGAGTCAATCACAGCACCGCGTCAAAAAGCTTCAGCCCCGAAATATCTTCAAAATCCTTGACATTGTACGTTGCCAGCGGGGCACCTAAGGCTAAAGCCGTTGCCGCGATCCAAGCATCCGCCGTTTGAAGATTCTGCCCCTTGGCTTGCGACTCGGCCATCACGAGAGCCCATAAGTCGCAAAGACGCTCATTTGCTGGATGCACCGCAAAATGTTGCTTCAAAAACAATTGGAACTGCGATTTGCGAGTTTGCCCCCAGTTGCGAACGATTCCCCAAAGCCGCAACTCGGCCAAAGTCATGAACGAGACCACCAGCGTCTTGCCACTCCAACTCGCGATATAAGGTTGCGCTCGTGAATCGTGTTTGAAGCAAAACGAGATGATGTCCGTATCAACGACGACGAAGTCCATTAGCATCGCTTCTGAATTTCAGAGGAGTCCCGTCGCACCCCACGCAAGAACGAGAGGAACTCATCGGCCGACTCATCCGCTGGCCAGAAGTGGGGTATCGGCGTATTCGAGTCAAATGGCAGAACCCCTTGTTCAGCAACCAAAGCACGAATGTCGGTATCTGGATCCAATTCCGGCACGAGGCCAAGCCGGGCCGGATGCTCCATGGCCCAATTTCGCGCCATCGTGGCAATGGCCTCCTCGGCCGAATGAAACTCGCCGGAGACAAGGCATGCTCGAACAAGCTCTTCCGCATCGCCTTTAATTTCAATTTGCACGATCGACCTCACTTCCACAGTGAAACTGATCTACATTACACGACCAAGCCACCCTCGTCCAGTTCTATCGTCCATGCCAGCGACTCGCAATGGAATTTTGAGAACAGGAATTTTGATGACCACGGATAAGACAGATGGCACGGATAAGACAGAAAAACTGCAAAACCGCAAGCGGCCAGCACCAAATCCCTCCCTCTTTATCTTTCTGTCCTTTATCTTTCTTTCGTAATTTTGTCTTATCTTTTCGTGTTTTTCGACCCTTTCATGGTTCCCAATCATGTGGCAGCGCACCAACCATCGGCAGCCGACGCAAACCCTTAGACTAATTTGAGGGATCCGTTCTCTGCTGCTTGATCTTCTCGGCCTGGGCAGGATTATGCGGATCGTGAAAGTGGCGTAGGAAGTGGGCTGCTGACGAATCCTCAACGCCCCACTCTTGGAGAAGTCGTAGCCGCTGCGAAATACAGATGTCGTACAACTTTTGAATCTGCTCGGAAGAGAACATCGGAAACAACGTGATGGCCGACTCCACGTTGTCCTCAATGGAAAACTCGATCAGCCGTTTCAGGTCGTTGTGGGGTGTGAACATACTATTTTTCCCAAGCAAGCCTCGACGCAAATCATTGTCGTATCAAGGCTTAGCAGAGCGGGAGAAGGGGTTCGAACCCTCGACAGGTGCCTTGGGAAGGCACTACTCTACCACTGAGTTACTCCCGCATCAATCGGGCGGTCCGCAAACCGAACCGCACTCCTAACTATACACCGCGCCGCCGGGTCTGTGCAAGGAGAACTGCGAAGAAGTTTTTCCGGCTAGCCGTTTTCCACCTAACTCCTATCGCAAGATTAAAGCCACCATATCTCTGGGGGGCAGAGCAAAGACACGCGAATACCGGCCGTTTCGCCTTGCGGCTCCGTGTGCCGACAGCGTAGACTTGCGACCCAAATTCCCCCGCTCGAAACGGAGTTTCCATGTCGTCTGCCCTCGTCGCGTTGCTCCTGGCGGTTGCCGCCGGTCCGGCTGCCGAACCCGCACTGGATACCGTCGTCGTTTGCCCGGCAGAATTTCGCCAGGCGATGAAGCCCTGGTTTGAATTGCGAACCAGCCAGGGGCATCGGATCGGAGTGCTTTCCAACTTGGGGTCGGCCGAGGAGATTCGCGGACAGATCTTGCGATTGGTCCAAGGCGGCCAGTTGCGATTTGTACTGCTGGTAGGCGGTGCCGACCCTACGATGTACCAGGATGCCGTTGTACGTGGCCGCAGCGTGCCGATGCACTACGCCAGGGCACGGGTCAATGTGAAGTGGGGTTCCACGCCGACGATCCCAACCGATAACTGGTACGTGCAGACCGACAAGGACAGCGATGAAAACCCCGTGCCCGCAGTTGCCATCGGCCGACTCCCGGCCGAATCGCCGGAAGAACTCGCCGCGATCGTGAAGAAGATCGTGGCCTACGAGCGATCGACCGACTTCGGTCCCTGGCGGCAGCGGATGAACTTCGTTGCCGGGGTGGGTAACTTCGGTCCCCTGGCCGATACGGTGCTGGAATCGGCCGCACGGATGTTCCTCACGCAGAACATCCCGGCCGAGTACCGTGTCTCGATGACCTACAGCAACTGGCGAAGCCCCTATTGTCCCGACCCGCGGCGATTTCACGAGGCGGCCATGGAGCGGCTCGATGAAGGCGCGCTGTTTTGGGTTTACATCGGACACAGTGCGATTGCTGAAACGGCGCGGATGGAAGTCCCCGGCGGCGACTATCCAATTCTGGAAGCGGCAGACGCCTCCGCGCTCCGCGGGGGGGCGGGTCGTCCGATCGCCATGTTCCTGTCGTGCTATGCGGGCGCATTGGACGCCCGCGGCAGATGCCTGGCCAGCGCGCTGCTCGTTTCGCCGGGCGGACCGGTGGCCGTCTTGGCCGGCACGCGGGTCACGATGCCCTATGCCTTGACCGTGATGGCCACGAACCTGACCGACGAATGTTTTCGCGGGCGTTCAGCGACTTTAGGCGAGGCCCTGCTGCATGCCAAACAGAACATGCTCAAGGACCCCGGCAAGGACGATGCACGGAGGGCAATGCTCGATTCGATCGCAGCCACGATCGGTCCTGCGGACAAAGAGTTGGCGGCCGAGCGGGCCGAACACGTGTTGATGTTCAACCTGATTGGCGATCCATTGCTTAGCCTGCGGCTTCCCAAACCGATGGAAGTCCACGTTACGAAGAGCGTGCCGGCAGGCGGAAGCCTTCAGATCGAAGGCGATTCGCCGATCGACGGGCTCGCGACCGTGGAACTCGTCCTGCGGCGCGATGGGATTCGTGGTTCGTGGCCGTCGCGGAGCGTCTACCCGGCAAACGACGCGGAACTGGCATCTCTCGATGAAGTCTACCGACGGGCGAACGATCGGCGGGTGAGGAGTGTTGAGTTGGCGATCCGCGCGGGCCGATTCCATGTGCGGATCGACATTCCGGCCGAAACGGCCGGTGAGTGCCATGTCTGCGTTTTCGTGGCCGGAAAGTCCGACATGGCCATAGGCTCAGCCGCCGTCGATGTCGTGAGGCCGGGGAAATCCGGCAGCATCATGGCTGCGCTATTACCGCTAATACACTAACGCTGTCAGGCTGGAAAACCTGATGTAGGGAACTCTAGCAACTACCACTGCTTCTCATCGGCCAGAGGCTCGTTGCCGACCTTGCTGCCATCTGGAGTCACCAGGAGTTGGTAAACGGTAACCGAATTGCTGCCGGTGACATTATTTAAGCCCACATCATCTCGCAGGAAAGTGCAATGTCCGTCGCAGAAGACCACAACCGCTCCGCCACGGTGGGCAGAGTTGATATTCGCGGTCATTGGATTGATATAGCCCGTTTGAGGATAGTAGGACGCCGCAAAAGTCGTCAATGCCTGCGAATAGCCACTTCCCGTGATATTGAAGCCAAAGGTCTGGTAAATCCGGGTGCTCGTATCGTACCAGTTATGGGCCTTGGGCGACGCTTTTGCTGCAAGCGCGTCGGGGGAAGGATTGCGGGTGTTTTCACCCAGCAAGAGGGTGTTCGCGGTGCCGTCCGCACCGGAGATGTAATCCACGGTTAACGGCGCCAGCGGTCCCAAGGGCGGACTCAGCGTCGGATCTCGCAGGATCAGCCCGTTGGCGATGTAGGCGCTGGGTCCCAGACCCGTTACGGTGTCGGGTACGTCGCTGGGACAGATGAGCACCCTCAAGGAAGTCCCTTGGACGGTGACGTTATTCTTGATTTTTTGCCACAAGTCGTTGTGTTCCAAGTGCGGCATCAACATCGTCAGCCACGAAACCGGCGCGCCGAACGACGAGACCGTGGTTGTGGCTATCAAATTCTGCCAGCCGGGAAACGACTTTTGCGAACCCTCATAACGCAGCAGCGCGATGCCTATTTGTTTCTGATTCTCCATGCACTGAGCGCGCCGACCATGTTCCCGCGCAGAGGAAACTACCGGAATCAGCAGTGCCATCAGCATACCGATAATGGTGATGACGACCAATAATTCGACCAGCGTAAAAGCTGGACGAACCAGTCCAACTCGACGCTTGCGCTTCTGCCATTCCATCATCAGACGACTCCTTCGATCCTTTATGGCTCCAAGGCGAATAGGCCCGCGACTGCAATTTGACGACGAGTGGCAAATTTGCAATCCTGCGGTGACCACAACTCCTGCCGTTTGGTATTGTCGCAAATTCTTGCAGAGAAATCCAGCGTTTCCCTTTAAATTTTTTCGCAACTCGGCTTTTGGCTGTCTTCTAACCGCACTTTCCGCCTGAAGGCGGTACTGCGGGCACATGTTCAAGGGCTTGGAATTTTGAAAAATTGTAGGCAGGGCTTGACAAGGGTCTTTTGGCGGGAATATGATGTACTGCGCTCCAATCATCTATCTGCCCCGTAATGAAAGATGGCAAGGGGATCAGGTACTCCGCCGTGGGGGTGCCGCAAAAAGGGAGTTACCCCATGAGAACGAAGCGGTCTTTTCCGGCCTTCACGCTCGTCGAGTTGTTGGTCGTCATAACCATCATTGGCATCCTCATAGCACTCACGATGCCAGCTCTCAACTCATCGCGGGAGACTGCCCGCGGTGCACAATGCGCCAGCAACCTGCACCAGATTGGCATTGGCGTCCGCCACTACATCGAGCGGTGGGGAAAGTCGCCCGACTCGGGCACCGTCATAAGTGGCTTCGGCCAGTATCTCGAAGGCCAGCAAGCCGTCAACCGCTGCCCTTCGAGCGGCAGCCTTGTGGCGAGTGCGTCGGGTTCGACGATGAGCGGCTCCTACGGCGTGAACATGTGCCTGCATCGCATGGATACCTCCGACGCGAACAAGATCATCGTGACCGATTCAACGGTCGGAATCCTCCAATACGAGGGCATCAGCCAGCAGGAGTGGAACCAAGCCATTGCACCGCGGCACAATGGCATGGTGAATGTTCTGTACTTCGATGGCCACGTACTCTCGCAAACGCCCGCCACGATCAATCCTTATGCCTTGGTTACCACGGGAGGCACCCTGTCAAGCACGGGAAGCGGCTCGTCCTCCCAGAATACGATCGACGTCTTGGCCGAGATGTGGCGTCCGTTCGCGGGCGCATGTACAATCTGCGGCGGCGGCCTGCTCGGCACCTACTACTCGGGCAACGGCAACGAATGGGGCAACAACCCCTACACCCGCGTCGACCCCTGCTTGACCTATCCCTTCGGAGGCAATGGACTTCCCTACAATGGGCCTTGTCCAGACTCTACCTCCTACTGTCCGTGGACGGCGACATGGACCGGTCAGATCAAGGCCGAGAAAAACGAGTCCTACACCATCTGGGCTCGTGTCGATAACGAGGTCTGGGTCTCCGTGGCAGGTCAACAGATCCTCCATCGGACCACGGGAGGGGGTGAGTGTCAGAATTGGCAGGCATCCGATAATGCCGTTCCCATGCAGGCCGGCCAGTGGGTCGATATCGAGGTGCGGTATCAGCAGTGGGATTGGGGGTCTCCCGGGCACGTCTCGATTCAATGGTCGTCCCCCTCGACGCCGCAGGGAGATATTCCGGCGTGCGATCTGAAGCCAACTGGATCGAATTGAAGGTTTTTAACGTAATCGCTTAAGAAGGATGCCAACCTCTCTCGATCGCTGCCCTTTGGGTCATTTCAAACGGTGTAAGATATTCATGTCGCATTTCCCTTGGCGTCGTTCCTGTTTCTGGGTTGCGGTTCTGCTTGGCGGTTTGGCCTCCTGTAGCAAGAGTGAACCGCCGCCCCGCTCGCGCGATGAAATATTCCAGGATCGCCGCTCGCTGCCGACCGTGTGGTTGACTGCCAAGTCGCACAAGCGGATTCTCTTGCCCACGGGCCAGGGACTGTTTACGATTGATCCAGAGACGGGTGAAATGTTGTGGCCTGCCCATTTCTGCGCGAATCCCAACTGCCCCGGCAAGCGGGATGGCGAGCCTTTGCTCTTCATCGAGCCAGATACGAACCTTGCGTGTCCACGCTGCACCTCCAAGCGCTGGGTCCGACCCTACGTACTCCCCGAATCGGCCGAGAAGCTGAAGCAACTCGACGCGGAGCATCAGAAGCGCGGGGAATACGAACGGATCAATCGGGTCGCTCCAACCCAATCTCCGCCCCCAGCCTCTGAGGGCCCCCAGCCGACCAAAGCCGACCCTGCTTCGCAGCCCAAGCGGGAAGGAAATGCCGAGCCTTGATCGCTGACGCTGCCTTTTATACGCCTGTTGCACACTGGAGGTGACCTTTCAATGCCCGTTCTGATCATTTTGGGTCTGTTTTTTGGGATCATCTTGATCCTGGCAATCGTTGTCATAGGGATGTACAACAAATTGGTTGCGCTGCGGAACCGCTTCAAGAACGCGTTCTCGCAAATCGATGTGCAGCTCAAGCGCCGCTACGACCTGATTCCCAACCTGGTGGAGTGCGCCAAGGGCTACATGAAGCACGAGCGGGAAACGCTGGAAGCCGTGATCAAGGCCCGCAACGCCGCGTCCTCCGCGGGACAAAAAGCCGCGCAGAACCCGGGCGATCCGGTGGCGATGGCGGCCTTGAGCGGCGCGGAAGGCCAATTGACCGGCGTACTCACGCGATTCATGGCCCTTTCCGAGTCGTATCCCGACCTGAAAGCCAACCAGAATATGCTCTCGTTGCAGGAAGAGTTGACTTCCACCGAGAACAAGGTGGCCTTCGCCCGGCAAGCCTATAACGACTCGGTCATGTACTACAACACCCAGCGGGAGACATTCCCCACGGTGATTATCGCCGGCATGTTCAACTTCCAGGCCGCCAGTTTGTTCGAGATCGAACAGGCCGAACAACGCGAGGCGCCGAAGGTTTCCTTCGGCTGAGAAGCCGTCTGAACCTTCGTAAGGCATGGCGATGGATTTCTTTGAACGTCAGGATCACGCACGCCGGCAAACGGTCAGGCTCGTTATTCTCTTTGCCATCTCCGTGGCGGTGATCATCGCGGCGGTTTACGTGGTCGCCCTGCTGATCGCGCAGGGCGGCGGCAGCCACGCGCAGGGCCGGTCTGTCGCCACTTCGATGAACCTTTGGGATCCCGGGCTGCTGCTGGCGGTAGCGTTCAGTACGATCGTGGTGATCGCGATCGGAAGTCTCTATAAGGTCTCCGAACTCGCTGCCGGCGGAGAGGTCGTTGCCCAGATGATGGGCGGCCGGCTCGTCGATCCGCAGACGACCGATCTGGCCGAACGCCGCCTCTTGAACGTGGTCGAAGAAATGTCGCTGGCCTCCGGCGTGCCCGTGCCGCAGGTATTTGTCCTGGACAACGAGCCGTCGATCAATGCCTTCGCCGCCGGGTATCAACCGCAGAGCGCCGTGGTGGCCGTCTCGCGCGGCTGCCTGCAATATCTCACGCGCGAAGAATTACAAGGCGTGCTGGGCCACGAGTTCAGTCACGTGCTCAACGGCGACATGCGGCTGAATCTCCGCTTGATCGGCATCGTTTATGGGATCCTGGTTCTTTCGTTAATCGGCTACTTTGTCATGCGTTCGGCTGGTTTTGCAGGTTCGTCGCGCAATTCCGATGACCGTCGCGGCGACAATCGCGCCACCTTCTTCTTCATCGGCCTGGCACTCTATATCCTGGGCTACCTCGGCGTGCTGCTGGGCAACATCATCAAGGCCGCCATCTCCCGCCAGCGAGAGTTCCTGGCCGACGCCTCCAGCGTGCAATTCACGCGCAATCCCAGCGGCTTGGCCAGCGCATTGAAGAAAATCGGCGGCCTTGCCGAAGGCTCGCGGATCAACGATCCCCACGCCCAAGAGATCAGCCACATGTTCTTCAGCAACGCCTTTGCCGGCTCCATCTTCAACCTCTTCGCCACCCATCCGCCGCTGGAGGAGCGGATCCGGCTGCTCGATCCGAATTTTGATGGCAACTATGCGGGGGTCGAAGCACTGCCTGACGCGTATGTCGGGCTTTCCAGCCTGACTAACCAGGGCGCTCCGGCTGCGCACGATGCGGCCGTTGCGGCCATGGCTTCCGGACTCAGTTCCGACGCAATGCCGCAGCTTGCGGGCCGGCCGGTCAGCACCGATCGCGACCGGATTGTCAGTCAGGTCGGCACTCCCCAGGTAGAACATCTGGAACATGCCGAGCGGTTGGTCGCGGGCCTGCCGCCGATGGTTGTTCGAGCGGTTCGCGAGCCATATACCGCACGCGGCATAGTTTTTGCCCTGCTCTTGAGTCGCGAGGACGAGGCCACCCGCAACCAGCAGTGGCAACTGCTCCAGGCACACGCCGAGCCGCCGCTGCTTCAGGTTGTGCAACAGCTTTCCGAACAGCTTGACCAATTGCCCGCGGAGAACCGCTTGCCCGTAGTGGACATGACGATTCCCGCACTGAAGCGGCTCTCGCCGGCGCAGTATCAAGCATTTCGGCGGATCGTCGAGGCCCTTACGGCCGCGGACGGCAAAGTCGACTTGTTTGAGTATTGCCTGCGTGTGATTCTCTTTGGCTATCTGGACGTGCAGTTTGGATTACGTCCCGCGCCATCCGTCCGCTATAAGGCCGTGAGTGCCGTGTCACAGCCGGCGACCATCATCCTTTCCGCACTGGCCTACGCAGGCCAGTGCCAGCCAAACGACATTCAACAGGCATTCCAGGCTGGCACGCACGATCTGCTCGGCCAGGTTCAGATCGTTCCACCGCAGGAATGTACATTCGACACCTTCGACGCAGCCCTGGGCGAACTTGCACAGGCCAGCCCAGCCGTGAAGCGGAGGATACTGGATGCGGTTGTGGCCTGCATCGCTGCCGACGGCAAGATGACCGTCGAGGAAAACGAACTCCTGCGTGCCGTGTCTGCCGCGCTCGCCTGCCCATTGCCGCCCGTGCCGGTGCGTTAGGATCGGCGAATCAATCCGTCCGTCGCCCGCCGCTTCCCAGTGCCGCGGCAATCCGCCGCGGTAGCACGGCATCCATCATGGTCTCGATGTCTTGCGGCAAGACCAGCGACCAGTTAGGCCATTGCTCGATGGTGCCGGGCATGTTGGGCCGCTCAACCATCGCCTGGGCGTCTTCGAGCGTGGCGGTGATGATCCGCGATGGCGACTGGGCCAGGTGGCGATAGGCCGCTTCGACCACCTCCGCCGCGGACACATCGCTTTCCACGCCGAGCATCTCGCGCAAGCGATCGCGGAGCTGGCGCATCTCATTGCCGACCGTCAGGCCAATGGACCGCTGCGCCGCCTCGTCGGACCCGCTCCAGAGGCCGGCAATCGTGGGCAGGTCGTGCGTCGTGACCGTGGCCAGCGAGAATTCAGGATATTCGGCCGGCGGAAGCGTTTCAAACCAGAGGAGCCGGCAGGAAAGCACCCCTCGCAGGGCCAGTCGCTCGCGGACGCCCGGCTCGACGTTGCCTAAATCCTCGCCGACGATAAACGCCCCCGCGCGGTGACTCTCCAAGGCCACGATGCCCAGTAGATCGTCGGCCGGATAGCGGACATACCAACCCTGCCGCGGATGCTGGCCGTTGGGAATCCACCAGAGACGAAACAAGCCCATCACATGATCGATCCGCAATCCACCGGCGTGCCGTAGTGTGGCACGGATCGTCTCAATAAACGGCTCGTAGGCGGCCGCGCGGAGTTTGGCTGGAACAAACGGCGGCAATTGCCAGTCCTGGCCGTCGGCATTGAACGCATCGGGCGGGGCGCCGATGACCATCCCTTGGGCCAGCAGGTCTTGCCACTCCCAAGCGTCCGCGCCGCCGGGATCCATGCCGATCGGCAAGTCTTGCAGAATGGGGATCTCACGCGAGGCTGCGCTCAATTGCCGATCCAGCAGCCATTGCAGCCAGGCATGATAGCCCACTTCATGGGAATACTCGGCTGCAAACCGTGCCACGGCCGCGCTCTTGCTGCGGCGATATTCGTCCGGCCACTTGTGCCAATCGGGGCCGAATTTCTCGGCCAATGCACAAAACGTGGCGAAGCGTTCCAGCGATGCTCCCCGTTCGCGGCGGAAGATGGCGAACTGGTCCCCCTCCTCCCCTCTCCCAGAAGGAGAGGGGGGCTTTTCGCCCCAGATTGCTCGCAAGGCTTGCTGCTTGAAATGGAAAACGCGATCCCGATCGATTCGCGGCAAGGCATTCAACTCGCGGGCCTCGGTGGCCCATTGGGCAAGCTGCGGACCCAGTCGCTCGGCTCCGGGGACATCTTCGATGCGAAGATAAAGCGGATTGCGAAATCGCCGCGTGGTGGGATAGTAGGGACTAGCCCCCTGGGGCACGACAGGGGCGGGTGGACCGAGCGGATTGATCAGCATCATGCCGGCCCCGAGTCGGACCGACCACTCGGCCAACTGCCGCAGGTCGGCCAGGTCGCCGATGCCCCAGCTTTGCCGCGAGCGCGTGCTGTGAAGCTGCACGGTCCAGCCCCAGCATGGCTCACTGGGTTCGATGCACCGCCAGGGGGTGACGATGATCCGCGTGGTCCAATCGCCGACCGTGGGATAAAAGTCGTGATAACCCAGCGGCAAGTCGGCCGGAAGGATCTCGCCAACGAGCCGCCGCGAGCCATCCTCCAGGACAAGTTCTCCGGGCATGGGCCAGGGTACAGCCGCGCCAACACGGATCACGCGGACCGCCTCGCGCCCCGCAGTGACGCGATTAACCTCGGGGCCGCCCAGGGCATCCAGAATCGCCGCGGGAGTATCGGCGGGAATCTCCTCCCAGCGGTAGTCGGGTCCGGGGTCGAACGAGGCGTTCAATGCGTGATGATCCGTCATGCGCGGCAGATTCCTGGGATGGTAGGTGCGATCACATTTATAAGATTGTACCGGGAGAGTGAAATGATCCATATATGTGTTACAATCTTGTTACTTCCATGATCGATCCGGAACAACAACGTGAATTTGCCCTGGATGTGGTTCGCCAGCTCCGCACGGCCGGCTTTGAGGCTTATTGGGCGGGCGGCTGCGTCCGCGACGAACTGCTGGGCCGCAAGCCCAAGGATTACGACGTGGCCACCAATGCCATACCGCCGGAAGTCCGTGCGCTGTTCGGCCACAAACGAACCCTGCCGCTAGGAGCCGCTTTTGGAGTGATCACCGTGCTGGGGCCGCGGCCGGCAGGCATGATTGAAGTCGCCACTTTCCGCCACGATGCGGAATATAGCGACGGCCGCCATCCCGATCGCGTCACCTTCAGTTCCGCCCGCGAAGATGCCGCCCGACGCGATTTCACCATCAACGGCATGTTCTTCGACCCCATCAACGGACAGGTAATCGATTTCGTCGCGGGGCAGGAAGACTTGCAGCGCCGCCTGATCCGGGCAATCGGTTCACCGCGATTGCGGTTTGGCGAAGACAAGCTGCGGATGCTCCGCGCGGTCCGCTTTGCCGCCATGTTTGGCTTTACGATCGATGCCGAGACGGCCGCCGCGATCCGCGAAATGGCCCACGAGATCACGGTCGTCAGTCCCGAGCGGATTGCCATGGAAATGCGCCGCGTGCTGACCGAGACCGGCCGGATGCAAGGGGTTCGCCTGTTGGTCGAACTGGGCCTGGCCGCGGCGGTGCTGCCGGAGATCGTCGCACGCGATGAGACAAGGCAAGCCCGGGCCGAGCACGCGCTGGGCGTACTCGGCCGATTGCAGGATCCAAACTTCCCCTTGGCTTTGGCGGCCCTCTTGGCCGAAGAGGCCGATGCTACGACGATCCGCGAGGTTGGCCTCCGCTGGAAGCTCTCGAACCAAGAGACCGACGAAGCGGCCTGGCTGGTCTCGCATCGCGATGCATTGGCCGGAGCGCGTTTCATGTCCTGGTCGAAGTTGCAGCCCCTCCTAGCGCATCCTTGGGCAGAGTCCTTGGTGGCCCTGCATGAGGCATCGTCGCCCTACGGGCCGGACGAAGCAGCGTACTGTCGCGAATGGCTCGCCCAACCGCGTGAAAAGCTCGACCCGCCGCCGCTGCTCACCGGTGATGATCTACGCAGACATGGCCTTCAACCCGGCCCCAAGTTCAAGAAGATCCTGCAAACCGTTCGTGATGCCCAGCTCGACGCAGTGATTCAAACGCCAGAGGAAGCACTAAGCTTGGTTATGAAAATGAATGAAATTGACCCGATCCTAATCAAACACAGCCACAACATCCATCATTCCCAGGAGTCCTGTCGTGGACAAGAAAGCAAAGAAGCGGATTGACGTTCTTAAAACGCGGATTACCAACCTACAGCAGCAGTTGGCCGGCGCCCGCAAGCAGATGGACGATCTCGAAGAGGTCAAGAACCTGGAAAAGCAGCTTGCCGCGGCCGAGGCCGAATGGGTGAAGGTCAAGGAAGGGTAAACGCGGGCAGAGGTTTGCCGTCAGGTTGGAATTTGGTCGCTCGGCGAGAAGTCGCCGAGAATGGCTCGAATCCGCAGGGTGTCGGCTGGGGTATATTCCATCTCGGTTTCGACATAGCCCCACCGCTCAAGAATCGTGACGATCCGCCGCCCCGTGTTGCGGTAGGGTTCCTTTTTCCGAACGACCAGGTTGGGGTTTTCAAACTCATCCAACAAGCGTGCGAACTGGTGGGCTACGATGTACACCACTCGGCTGCGTGGATAGGAATCCACCGTGACGCGTTTCAGTCGAATTTCCCCGCTTTTACTGGGAAGCCCCTTGGTGCCCTGGATATCCAAAACGTCAACGTCGATGTGGCCATACCCGCGGGACAGAATCGCGGATCGGTTATTTTCGGGGATTTCACCCCACACCTCGCTGAAAATCGCAACCAGATAATCGCGGTCTCGCTCTTCCCCATAACGGAGCGTAATGGGGAAATCAGCTACCAACTGCTGGTTCAGGTACATGCTTCTGTTCTCCTGACCCTAAGAACCGAAAGCGAGTTTAAGTCTCCTCTTCCGGTTCTGGGTGCGGAATGCGAATGATTGTTGAGTGGACCTAGAACCGAATTTGCCTTACTTTCGCTTTTTTTCGCCCAAATGTCAAGCAGGGCCAAAACGCAGTTGCGGCGGCCGAGGTTATCCTGACCCCGCCGACGTTGGCAACAACAAAAAATAATGAATATCCGGCTTATGCGGCCCGGGTCGGCTGTTCCCACGCTAATGAAAGTCACTTTTACTGTTCCTACCAGCAGCAGAGGACGACAGGAATATTAGCGAATATCGTATGTTTTTCTGGCGTTGTCATAGATTCCCTAAAGTACGCAAATTAGCCGGTCGATAAAAACTGATAGTTTTGCCATAGGGCTACGACCACGTAGGCGATTCTTACGCATCATCCGCGGAATCCGGAATTTGCAGGTGATGCAGGTTTGAATTGTTTGATGTGGCGAGGGGCAGTGTCAGGAAGACCGGCTAGTAAATCGCTGATGGAGCCAACAAGCCCGTTTTATTGGAGACCATGAGAACTTGTTTCAAAATCATCTACCGGCCACATAAGAGCAGGCTCGGAAGCGGTTTTGAACCAAGTTCCAAGTGAACCGCGAATAGTGAACCGCGAATATTGTGTCGACAAGGCTCCCAGGCTTGCCGGCTGCACCAACCACAAATCGTACCGAACGAGTGATTCCCCGCACTCCGGTAACCCATTCTCTTTCTAAAAAGGTACTGACATGACCCGTATTTACACGAACGTTAGTTCGTTGGCCGCGCAACAGACCCTCGCCTCGTCCAACAACAATTTGACCCAAACGCTGACCCGTCTGAGCACGGGCTTGCGAATCAATTCCGGCAAGGACGACCCGGCCGGCTTGATCGCCGCCAATTCGTTGGCAAACGATATCACAAGCAGCCAGCAGGCGATTGCCAATAGCCAGGTTGCCAACCAGATGATCTCCACGGCGGACAGCGCCTTGAGCCAGATCAGCTCCCTGCTGACCACCGTCAAGGGCCTCGTCAACCAGGCTTCCAACACCGCCGCTCTGAGCGGCAGCCAGATTGCGGCCAACCAGTTGCAGATCGACTCGTCGCTAGACGCCATTAACCGCATCTCGCAGACGACCACCTTCCAGGGCCAGAAACTACTCGACGGCAGCCTCGGCTTCACCGTCCAGAAAGACACCAATTTCGGCAAGGTGTCCAATCTACAGGTCAATCAGGCCAACTTCGGCACGGCAACCAGCGTGGCGGTCGACATCAAAGTCGCCACGCTGGCCAAGCAGGCCCTTATCGGCGCCACGGCCAACGACGGCGCCACCGGCATCGCGGCAGCCACCGCGACAGTGACTTTCGGCTCCACTAGCAGCTCGATTACCGTCACGGCCCCGAGTACAGGTTTAGGCGCCAATGGCATTCGTGTCGCTTTCACGGAAAGCGGCACCATCACCGCCGGCACCGCCAGCGCGGCCTATAATGCGACTACGCAAACACTCAATGTTACCGTCTCGAACACGGGCTTGACCACCGCCACGACGATTGCCGACGCCATCAACAACGATACCACCTTCACGGCAACTGCGAGTTCCGCGCTGGCCACCAAAGGCTACACTGCCACCACGGACAAGGCGGTCAATGCCTCCACCACGGCCCATACGGCCGGCGGCGGCGTGATGACCATCACCTCGCTGATTCCTGGTCTCGGCGGGGGTACCCCGACGGTGACCATTCAGGAGGGCGATGCGTCCAACGGTCCCACGGTCAGCGTCGGCGCCGGCAATAATCTGACGGTAACGATCAACGACACCACCCACAAAACCGGCGCCGGCAGCGTCGGCGTGACAACGTTGGCCAGCATTGCCGACGCAATCAACGCCTATAAGGACAGTAATGGCCATAACGTCTACTCGGCAAATGTCACGAATGCCGGCAGTTACAATACTGCTGTCGATACGACCACGCGCATGGCTCTGGACGGCTTTCACGCAGTGCCTAATCCAAAGAGCGATTCAGCGACCGCGCTCAACTTCCTTAACGCCCACTCCATTACCTTCGGTGGGTTAGGGGCGGCGGCTAACGGCGCCCTCATCGAGGTCAACCAAGTAGTTGGCAATGACTCCTTGACGAACGTCGCATGGGATGCGGCCGGCAACGGCGGTAAGGGCAAGCTCACCCTCACGCTCGCGACCGCAGGCGGCGCCTCTGGCGACGGAAAATACGTCGATTCTGACCTTACCGCGCTAGTTGCGGCTGTCGGTGCCGGTAAGGTGTTTACCGGCGCCACAGTCGGCGCCGGTTTCGATGCCTCCGCGGACTTGGTCTTTGGAACGCCAAAGCAAGGCACCGCCAGTGGGGGAACAGATGGCACGACGGTAAACGATTCGGTGAGTGCCTTGAGTGGCGGAGCCGGCGCCGGCGGCTCGTTGTCGGGCGGCACGGGCGTCTCGGGCCTTGCGGCCGACGTGACCCTGCAAATCGGCGGCAACTACGGCAGCCAGCTTGTGTCGTTCGGCAAAGGCACGACCACCGCGCAGATGGTGACGGCCTTGAACCAGATCTCCGACGCCACCGGCGTACAGGCCACGGCGATCGGCGACCGACTCCTCTTCAATTCGACCGACTACGGCAAGGCCGCTTTTGAAAACATTAAGGTCGTCACCGAAGGTACCGGCGGCTCGTTCGGCAGCACCCTCTCGGCTACCCATGCGGCCGGCTCGGACATCGTTGCCACGGTGAACAACCTCGCGGCAACCGGGACGGCCAATACGGTATCGATCAATACCTCGACCTTGGCCTTCTCGGCCTCGCTCGATTCCACGCAAGTCGCCGTGGGCGACGATATCAAGTTCAATCTCACCGGCGGCGGCGCCTTGTTCCAACTCGGTCCCGATGTCCAGTCGAGCGAACAGGCCCGTTTGGGGATCCAGAGCGTCGATACCGGCTCGCTGGGCGGCACCGCAGGCATGGTTTATCAGCTCGGTTCCGGCCAGAACGCGGCCCTCTTGACCAACACCAAGTTGGCCAGCAAGATTGTGACGGCCGCCACCGACGCCGTCAGCTCGCTCCGCGGTCGGTTGGGTGCCTTCCAGAAAGCAACGGTCGATACCAACATCGCCTCGTTGACCAGTACAGTCACCAACCTCACCGCCGCGCAAAGCTCCATCCAGGACGCCGACTTCGCGGCCGAGAGCGCCAACCTCACCCGGGCACAGATTCTGGTGCAATCGGGTACTTCGGTGTTGGGTATCGCCAACAAGAACCCGGAAAATGTTCTCGCGCTCCTGCGGTAAATCCGCTAGCGGCTTGAAAGCGTAATACATGCCGGTCCGCCTCGAAAGGTTCGAGGCGGACCGGTTACGTTCGTGTACTTGCCAAATGATGTTGCACATTCAGGACAGAGAAACGCAAACGACGCTTCCCTGCCCCGGAGGGGCATTTGAGAATAGCCCAGCAATTTATTGCTGGGTTACCAGATCACACCACACGTCCGGAAGTCCCGTAGGGACGACTGAAGCGGAAGCGAGAACACGTCTTCAGCCGTCCCTACGGGACTATTGATTTCCATCGTCCCATTAACCCAGCAGTGAACTGCTGGGCTATTCTCAAACGTCCTTCCAGGACGGGGAAATGTAGCGGCGCTTCAAGTTCGTCATTTTGTCGAACTACAGAGGCCGATCTGGTCCCACCCTGCGCCGAATTACGCCGTATGGTTTAGTAGTCATTATATCTTCGCTTATTCCTACAGATTAAACTCGATCGTGCATTACAACCGATAACTAGTCGATGGGGAACGATAGACTCCCAGCTTCTTTGCCAGGTGGACGATTATGGGACGCATTACCGCTTCCGTCGGTTTGATGTCGGGCGTTGATATCCAAGGCACGGTCACCAAGCTGCTGGCGATCGAGGCCCAGCCGCGCGACGCTCTGACAACCAAGAATACTGGCCTGACAAATCAGCAGACCGCCGTTACCACGCTCTCGGCCTACCTGCTCAGCTTCCAGTACATCACGAAGAATCTCGGCCAGTCGTCGGTCTTCAGCAGCCAAACCGCCACAAGCAGCGACCCCAACTCGCTCGCAGCCACCATCACCGGTTCGCCTGCCGCGGGAACCTACCAATACACCCCCATCCAGACGGCCCAGAACCAACAGTTCCTCGCTGCGGGGGTTAAGAGTGCGACCGATGCGCTGGGTGGAGGAACCTTCAGCTTCCGCTATGGTAACACGGTTGACCAAGGCGTCAAGTTGAGCGACATCAACGGCGGCCAAGGCTTTACGCGGGGAACGATTCGCATCACCGATCGTAGCGGCGCGAGCGCCCAGGTCGATCTCTCCTACGCCCAGAATGTTGATGATGTGCTGGCCGCTATCAACGGCGCAAGCTCCATCAATGTTTCCGCCGCGGCGGTGGACGGCCATATTCAATTGACCGACAACACCGGGCTTGCCACTTCGGATCTCAAGGTCCAGGAAGTCGGTAACGGCACGACGGCCGCTTCACTCGGCCTGGCGGGTATCGATGTCGCGGGCACGACGGCCTCTGGGCAGAATGTACTCAAACTTTCAAACAACCTGCTCCTCTCCGCCCTCAACGACGGCATGGGGGTCAGCGCCAACACCGCCCTGCCAGACATCAGCTACACGCTGCACGACGGCACAACCGGCACGATCGACCTCTCGCCCATTATCCAAGGCGGCTCGACCGTCAAGAAAGAATCGACGCTTGGCGACATCGTCAAGGAAATCAGCGACCAGTCCAACGGAAAACTCCAGGTCACGGTGGCCAACGATGGGCAACGGCTGGTGATCACCGATACAACCGCAGCCGCCAATCCAACCGGAACGCTCTCCATTGCAAACGCCACGGGATCGACCGCCGCCAGCGATCTGGGGCTGGTCGTCAGTTCGGCGAGCAGCGGCTCGTCAACGGGGAGCCGAATCCTCGGTGGGCTGAAGACCGTTCTCCTTTCCAGTCTAAAGGGAGGGCAGGGCGTAGGCAGCCTTGGCTACCTTAAAATTACCGATCGCAACGGACATGGCGCCAATCTCAATCTGTCTGGCTCGGAAACGCTTCAGGACGTTGTCGGCAAGATCAACAGCCAGATCCAGACGGCGAATGCACAGCCGGGCGCGCAGACGGTCAGCGTCACCGCCCAGGTCAATCAAGCGGGTAATGGGATCCAACTGGTTGACACGAGCGGGGCGGCCACCGGCAACCTGACCGCAGCCAACAGCGACGCAGCCAACGACGGTGGAAATGACGGAACGAGCACGGCCGTCGCGCTGGGCTTCGCCAATGTTTCCGCACCCGGCGCCAGCAGCAACGGCCTGCTGAACAGCGGCGATCTGCATCTGCGCGCCATTTCTCGGAACACGCTGCTTGGTTCACTCAATGGCGGGGCAGGGGTCGCAACCGGTAATTTTACCGTTACCGATTCCGCAGGCAATGCAACGCAAATCAATCTGACGAGCAGCCAGCAAACGGTCGGCGACGCGATCGATGCCATCAATCGGAATACCTCGGGCATTCATGCCGACATCAACGCCAATGGCGACGGCATCCTCCTGCAAGATACGGCCCACGGGTCGGGAACCTTGAGTATTGCGGAAGGCAATTCGACCACCGCCCACGATCTGAACCTGCTGGTCACCGCGAACACGGTTAGCGGCAGCCAGGTTATCGACGGCACAACCACGAAAACCATCGCGCTCGCGGCGACCGACACGCTGACCGCGCTTCAAGATAAGCTCAACGCACTGGGGGGGGGGCTTTCCGCAGGCATCCTCACCGACGGGTCGAGCGCTCCGTATCGCCTCTCCTTGGCGGGAAGCCAAACAGGCAGCGCGGGGCGGATCGTCATTGATAGTTCCCAAATCGCAGGTCTTTCGCTTCAGCAATTGTCCGCGGGCCACGATGCCCTGCTGGCGTTGGCGGGTGGATCGGGCGCCGGAAGCGTTCTGGTGTCGTCTTCTTCAAACACGTTCAGTGGCGTCTTGCCGGGTGTCTCGCTGCAAGTCAAGAATGCAAGCACCCAACCGGTTACGGTGACGATAGCGTCCGACGACAGTCAAGTTGTGGCAAACTTGCAAACCTTCGTCACGAACTACAATAAGTTCCGTGCGGAGCTTACCAAAGATACCGCCTACGATACGACGACCAATACCGGGTCGGTATTGTCGAGCGACGGCGCAGCGCTGCAACTCGACACGCAGTTCTCGCAGTTGCTTACCAGTACGCTTGGCGGTTCCGGATCGCTGCAATCGCTGGCCGATGTGGGTGTCACCGTGCAGACCGATGGGACGTTGAGCTTCAACCAGAGCGTGCTGGATTCGGCCTGGGCGACCAACTCGGCCGCGGTCAAGCAGTTCTTCACGAGCAAAGACAGCGGTGTTTCCGATCAGTTCAGCAAGCTGATCGACCAGCTCGCAGGCAATACCGACTCGATTCTCTCGTCCCGGATCACCGCGATCGCGGATCAGATTACCGATAATCAATCGCGCATCAATCTGATGAACTCGCGGCTCACTGCCGAGTCGGATCGCTTGTACACCGCGTTCTACAACATGGACCTCACGATCGGCAAGCTGAAGAACAGCCTGAACGTAATTAATTCGCTCAGCGGGCTTACGCCCTATACCGGCGTCGCGACCACGACAGGATGATGGCGCCTCCCGGCGATTGCCGATGATAGGTTGAGAACCAAGGAGTATCGAATGCTTTCCACCGCGCGGGAGAAGTATTTCAACACGGATGTCCGAACGGCCACGCCGCAGAGACTGCAATTGATGCTGATCGAAGCCGCCCTCCGATCGGCCGAGCGCGGCCGCCAGCAATGGCAGGAAAAGCAGGACGATTGGGCCTTGGGGTCGATTATCCACGCCCAGACGGTGATGGGCGAATTGCTCGCCGCCATCGACCTTACCACGGCAGGTGATCTGGGACAGAGGGTGAGCACCCTCTATGAATTCATCCTCCGCAGTCTCGTCGAGGCGGGCCATCGGCACAACGAAAAAAGTCTTGCTGACGCCATCCGCCTCTTGGAACTCGAGCGCGAGACATGGCGGCAGGTGTGCGAGAAGATGACCGCGGAGAGCCATCCCGAGCGCGCTGCGGCCGGGTCACGGCCCGGTGCTCCCCATTTTATCGTGTCGGACGAGTTCAGCGCACAGGAGGCCGGAGGGTTTTCCATCGACGCCTGAGCGGCGTAAATGCAGCTCAGGCCCTTCTTCAATCGTAAGCCAGTCGGGAGCATCAATCTCCAAAACTACCTCGTCGCCCACGACCTTCAACACGGTGACTGTAATATCACCGTTAATGACAATGCTTTCGCCCTTGGATTGAAAAAACACTCTCACGGGTGGCGACCTCCATAGAATTTTTGGGTGGTAGTAAGAAATTTTGGATAATGGATAGGGCCCGATCGTGGTCGTTAGTTGCTGGCAGCGCTAGCTGCGCAGCACCGTGGAATCGTGGGCTTTCTTGCAATTGGCGCGTTAGCATTGGGCAACCTTGCGATCAAACTCCAATTGTTATACTAGGCGTTCGCCATTTCCGAAAGCCCTGCTACAATTTTGCGCTCCTGCAAGACGATTTCCATCCATTCTAACACGCCCTCAGGTTTTCTCATGCCGGCCCTACAGCCCAATAGCCCGAAAGCCTCCGACGTCCGTGCGAAAATTCCCCCTACCGCGCGCCAGCGCTCGACAGGCAGAGGTTTGTTTACATTCACCATCGGCCTGGGACTTTACCTGGGAACTTTGCTGGCTACCGCGCTCGCCCCTTGGTGGCCGTTGAAGTTGCTCTTCTCGCTGGCCAATGCCTTTTCCCTTTCGACGCTTTTTGTGATCGGACACGATGCCTGCCACGAGGCTTTTGTTCCCTACCGCTGGCTCAACGCCCTGCTGGGCCGCATCGCGTTTTTGCCTTCGTGGCACTCCTACGCCGGCTGGGAGCATGCCCACAACCACGTTCATCATGTCTGGACCAATTTGCGGCAAAAGGACTACGTCTGGGCACCACTTTCCAAGGAGGGGTATGACCGGTTACCGGCGTGGCGGCAGTTGCTAGTGCGCCGCTACCGCTCGTTGCCGGGCCTGGGAGCCTACTACTTCTTCGAGATCTACCTTCCGAAGATCATTTTTCCCCTCCAGAAATATCGCGGACACAAGACCGTGTGGCGATTCCTGGCCGATGACCTGCTCGTGGCGGCTTTTATTGCTGTTCAGGCAGTTTTTCTGATCCGTGCCCCTAGTTGGTTTAACGCGGACTGTCCAGCCGTCGAGTCGCTCTTCTTTGGACAATGGCTCCCTTTTGCAACCTGGAACTGGCTGATCGCTTTCCTCATCTTGTTGCATCACACCCATCCGCGGATTCCGTGGTTTGACGATCCGCGAGAATGGTCGTTTTACAACGGGCAAATCCGGGGAACCTCTCACGTGATATTCCCCGGCCCAATCAATTGGCTCATCCACTACATCGCGGAGCATACGGCCCATCACGTCGATTCCCACGTGCCGCTCTACCACCTCGTCGAGGCACAGCAGAGTTTGCAGCAGGCATTCTCCGACGATATTATCGAATACCGCTTCTCCGTGCGCAACTTTCGTTACTTGCTGAAGGTCTGCCAACTTTACGACTACCGCAACCACCGCTGGATGAATTGGGCCGGCGAACCGACCAGTTCACCCACCATGGAAATAAGCAAGGTAGAACAGGCAAGGTAGAACGGAATCGAGGCCGTTCCACGCAACCGCCGCCCCTGGGTACTTGCAAGCGGCATCCTCCATCGCTTAGAATGCCTGGTCTATCTGAAAGATCACGTTCCAAACTCCAATCGAGGATCCCATGGCCAAAAAGAAATCCAAAACCACAAAACCACCCGCCGCAACGAAATCGAAAAAGCGGTCGGCTACTAAAGACGCCTGCGAGGCTCGTGGCGGCGCGGCAAGCAAAAAAAAGCCGTCGAAAAAGTCGCCGCCAAAACAGCACGATCATCATGATGAGCATGATGAGGATATCGAACTGGACGACACCGAGCGCAAGGCCATCGACTTGGTTCTCGATTCGGAAGACTTGCGTAATTCCTTGGAAGTGGAAGTCAATACGGTGGTGACCCAGACCGTCCGCAAGATTTGCAAGGCGCATGGCGCTTTGCTCACCGTCGACCAGGCCCAGAACGTGGCTATGGTGCTTTTCGGCGATTAACCTACCATGCGACCGTGCAGCGATTGCCGACTTTGCTGTAAAGTCTTTCCTCTGCCGCTACTCGACAAGCCGGCCGGCGCGTGGTGTCGTCACATCCGTGCCGCCGGCTGCGCGATCCACGGTCCGCGGATGGCGGATGTCTGTCGCCAATACGACTGTTACTGGCGCGAGCACGAGGCGTTGTCCGAGGCGTGGCGTCCCGACCGAATCGGGGTTGTGGTGACCGAGGCCGGCAGTGTGACCGTCGACCATCGCCTGCTGCCGGTCGTGCTTTTCCAGGAGGATTTTGGGCTCTCTCGGTTCTGGGCGCGGGATGCCAATAATTGTGGGCGAGCGCGGCACGCCACACCAACTCTGTTTCGGCCCGCGTCCGAGGTGAGCCGGGTCAATGCAGCTCGGGATCTGCTCGATTACTTCGTCTCGCGCGGTGTCGCCGTGATGATGATCCACGGACTGGAAGCGCGGGTCGAGTTTGATCGAGTGCGTTGGCCGGGCATTTCAGCCGACGACATCGAGGTCGCTCTGCGCTACGAGCTTTCGCAGGATGCCGAGGAGCTTAAACAGCTTGGAGCCGTCAGTGACGAATATCGGCCGCTGAGTCGCGAAGAGGCGGAAGCTGCCTGCCGGAAAGAGAAACCTCGAAGCCCTCGCCCATAATCCGGTAGATTTTCTCTTTATAAATTCGGCGGCGGGGGAAGATAATGACACTGTATTCTGTCGGGTGGTAGTATAATAAACCTCATGCCGCATCGCACATTGGCCGATTTCCTGGAAGAACTGGGGCGGGCCGGGGAATTGGCCTCGGTCGATGCCGAGGTCGATCCTTGCCTGGAAGTCGCCGAAATCACCCGCCGCATCGCCCGGCAAGCTGGCCCGGCGCTGCTCTTCCGCAGCGTCAAGGGCCACGACATTCCGCTGCTGACAAATCTTCTGGGCAGCGAGTCGCGAATCTGTCTGGCCTTGGGTGTCGAGGCGATCGAGGAAGTGATCGGCCGCATCGATTGCATGTTGAACTCCAGCGGCAGCGAGGGCTGGCTCGAAAGGCTCCGCTTCGGCTCCCGAGGTGGCGCCGTCGCGACTTTTACGGCGAATCGCGTCAAGTCCGGCGCTTGCCAGCAGATCGTTCGCTTGGGCAGTGACGTTCACCTGGAAGAACTTCCCTGCCCGCAAGCTGGCATCGAAGTCAAGACGCCGGTAATTCCTTCGGCGACGATCCTTTCCGCTGAGCCAGACTCACACGCCCAGGTTTTTTTGCAGGGCGAGCTACAGATCGCCGGCCGCGATCGGCTGATTGCCGCCTGGTCGGACCACGCAATTGCGGCTCCTCTCTTCCAGGAATACGCCAGTCGGCAGGCTCGAATGCCCGTGGCCGTTGTAATCGGTGGCGATCCGGCGGTACAGTTGGCCGCTGCGGCCCCCATGCCGCCCGCTGTCGATCCGCTGGGGCTTGCTGGATTGTTGCGTGAAAAACCCCTGGATGCGGTAGCCGGCCGGAGCATCGATCTGCTGGTGCCGGCCGAGTCCGACATCGTGATCGAGGGTTATATCGATCCTCTGGCTGCCGAGACCCGGACCGCCTCGCGCTTCTCATCCACCGGCCGCATCATCGAGGATCAGCCGGGGCACACGATCCATGTCACGGCGGTGACGCATCGTGCCAATCGTATTTTTCCGGCGGCGGTTCCGGGAATGGATTTTAACGAGGTTTGTTTGCGCGACCGCGTCATGGCGAGGGTTTTTCTGCCGCTTGTGAAGTTGCGAATTCCCGAACTGGTCGATTTTGATCTGCCGCTGTCTGGCAGCGCAAGGCACCTGGCCATCCTTGCCATTCGCAAGACTTATGCCGGCCAGGCGCGCCAAGTTGCGACGTTAGCCTGGGGCTTGCGGCCGTTTGGCTTTGCCAAGCTGTTGGTGGTGGTCGATGCGGAGGTGGATGTCCGCAATCCAGAACAAGTCTGGGCAGCGATTGTCCATGAGGCGCATCTTGTACGCGATGTCTGGGGGCTTGCGGCACCGTCCGATCCTTTGGACCCGACTTCAACCTGGGATGAACTCGGTCGCAGAACGGCCATCGATGCCACGCGGAAGTTTGCTACCGAGGGCCACAAACCACGACCTCGCAACGCCTCTTTGGATCGCGATATCGAAAAGCTCGTCACCGAACGCTGGGGCCAGTATGGCCTCGGTCCGGAGCCTGACCATGCAGCTCGATAAATCTTCTGACCGCGTGCGTCAAATGTTTGGTGAGATCGCCCCCCGGTACGATCTGCTGAACCACGTCCTTTCCTTGGGCATCGATCTGTCCTGGCGGCGGAAAACCGTTCGCTTGGTGCCGTTCAAGCCGGAGGGGGGGCCAATTCTCGATGTCTGCACCGGCACGGGCGATCTGGCCTTGGCTTATTGGAAGGCCAGCGGCCGAAAGGCGCAAATCGTGGGGACCGATTTCTGCCAACCCATGCTCGAACTGGCCAATCAGAAGGGCCGCCGCGCCGGGGCCGAAAAGTATATTTCCTGGATCGAGGCCGATACCGAGCAGTTGCCCTTCCCCGACGACCAATTTCAGATCGTTTGCGTCGCCTTTGGATTGCGGAACGTCAGCGATACGGACCGCGGTCTGCGGGAGATGGCCCGAGTTTGCCTCCCCGGCGGAAGCGTAGCCGTGCTGGAATTTTCCACACCCACGCGCTGGCCGCTAAGCCCGCTTTATCGTTGGTATTTCCAGCGCGTGCTGCCGCGGATTGGGCAGGCATTGGCTCGAAATCATCAGTCGGCTTATAATTATCTTCCGGCCAGCGTCAGTCAGTTTCCGCAGGGCGAAGAGCTAGCCGCGCGGATGCGGACCGCCGGATTGGCGCGGGTCGTGTATCACCGTTTTACGCTAGGCATCGCCACGCTTTACGTGGGCTACAAGTAGGGTGGTGTCAAGCAAGCGAAGACCCACCATGTAATCTTGATATCGGTCACGGGAAGGCTTTTACATCATGAAGCGAAATATCGTCGTTGCCATCACCGGGGCCAGCGGCGCCGTCTATGCCATGCGGCTCCTGGAAGTTCTCCACGCCACCGGCTGCGACATCCACTTGATCATTAGCCCGGCTGCCCAGACGGTCTTCAGGCAGGAGTTGGACATCTCCGTCGATCTGGACAACTTCTCGCCCTCCATGTTGATGTTGGACATCGGCTCCAGGCCCAACGATCGGAAGTTGCAGATCCTTCGCGCCATGTCGGGGATTTCCAGCGATGAAAGCAATGTTCTTTCCGTCGGCACGGGCGAGGAAGGCAAGCTGATCTACTACCACTATCGCGATTACATGGGCGCGATCGCCAGCGGCTCCTTTTTAACCGACGGCATGGTGATCTGTCCTTGTTCCAGCGGCACGCTGAGCGCCATCGTCCACGGCACCAGCGCGAATCTGATCCATCGCACAGCCGAGGTCCACTTCAAGGAGCGACGCAAGTTGATTCTCGTGCCGCGGGAGTCGCCGCTTTCGATGACCGTGCTGGAAAACATGAAGCGCGCCGCGGAATATGGCGCGGTGATCCTGCCCGCCATGCCCGGCTTCTATCATGGCGTGAAGACCATCCAAGACCTGATCGATTTCGTCATCTCGCGGATACTTGATCAGCTCGGCATTCGCAATTCGCTGATTCACCGCTGGGGGGGATCGGAGTGAAACTCCGCCAACTTCGCCACATCCTGGAAATGATCCGCTTCAGCCATACGCTTTTTGCGCTGCCGTTTGCTTTGCTGGCAGCCGCAATGGCTTGGCGGAGCACGCCGCCGGTGTTGTTCCATTGGCTCGACCTGGTCGGCATTCTTGTCTGCATGGTAGCCGCCCGCAGCGCGGCGATGGCCTTCAACCGCCTGGCCGATCGGCAGATCGACGCCTTGAATCCGCGGACCAAGATGCGGCACCTGCCCAGCGGCATGCTGAGCGCGGGCGGGGTCTGGATCTTCACGATCATTTGTTCGCTGGGGTTCGTGCTGGGCACGTTGCTCTTCCTGCCGAACTGGATCCCGCTGGCCGCGTCGTTGCCAGTGCTGCTGTTCCTCTTTGGCTATAGTTACGCAAAGCGGTTTACGCTACTAGCGCATGTTTGGCTGGGAATTGCCCTGGCCATGGCGCCGTCCGCGGCCTGGGTTGTGTTGCGGGCCGAATTGACCTGGCCGCCCCTGGTGCTCAGTACGGCCGTCGCACTCTGGGTGGCAGGTTTTGACATGATTTACGCCTGCCAGGACTACGCCTTCGACGTCTCGCTGCGCCTGCATAGCATCCCGACCCGCCTGGGTGTCGCCGGTGCTTTGCGTCTGGCGGCCGCCTGCCATTTTGTCATGCTCGTGCTTTTGGCCATTCTTCCCTGGACTTATCCGCAGTTCGGCGTCATCTATCTGACGGGTGTGGCCGCGATCGGGCTGCTGCTGATTTACGAGCATTGGCTGGTGCGGCCCGATGATTTAAGCCGCGTGAATCGGGCTTTTTTCCACGTTAATGCGGTCGTTAGCTTGGGATTGCTGGCGGTTGGGTTGGTGGAGTTACTGCGGAATTACCGTGGTAATAGTTGACATTTCCACCTTCACCATCTATCTTATAGCCTATCCGAATGCCGCTACGACGCTGTTTTTTCGGCGTTGCCCTCCGTCGGACGTTCGGCAAACCTGGTTGTATCTGCCCGTCGCGCACATCGCGTTGTTGGGCTGATTCTGCCGTGCTTCAAGAAAGGAAGTGCATTCCATGAAACAACGTGCCAATCGGCGAGACTTTCTCAAGGCAGCGGCCGCAACCGCGGCGGCCTGCCCTTACCTGATCCCTGGCTCGGCCCTCGGGGCCGGCGACCGACCTGCGCCTAGCGCGCGGATCGTAATGGGCGGTATCGGAATCGGAAATCAAGGTTCCGGCGACCAAGGGGCGTTCCTCGGTCGCGGTGATGTGCAGTACGTTGCCGCTTGCGACGTATTCGCGCCGCACCTCAACGCCGCTCGCGATCGCGCCAACGGCCGCTATCACAACAGCGATTGCAAGACCTACACCGACTTCCGCGAACTGCTGGCCCGCACCGACATTGACGCCATCCATTGTGCGACGCCCGACCATTGGCATGCGCTCGTCGTGATTGAGGCTTGCCGCCACGGCAAGGACGTCTATTGCCAGAAGCCCGAGACCAAAACCCTCCGCGAAGGCCCCTTGATGGTTGCGGCGGCCCGGCGTTACAACCGCGTGGTCTCCGGCGGTAGCCAGCGAGTGCTGGAAGACTACCGAGGAGTGGTCAACAAGTGCTGGAGCGGCGAACTCGGCCCCATCAAGTCGATCAATGTCAATGTCGGCCCGCTCGCCCAATTATGCTACCTGGGCGGCGAAGCGGTTCCGCAGGGCATGGATTGGGACATGTGGCTTGGTCCCGCGCCCTGGGCTCCGTTTCATCCCTATCGTTGCAGCGGAAGCTACAACATCAATGGAACCTCCTGGCGGTCGTTCTCCGATTACTCCGGCGGCGGCATGACCGACTGGGGCGCACACCACTTCGGCGGCGCGGTTTTCGCCATCGACTGTCGCGAGTTCGAGCCTGAGGAAGTCGCCTATCACAACGAAAACGGCCACGAGTACGTGAGCTATCGTTATCCCAACGGCATCCTCCTCTATCACAACCATCCCGGCCAGGGCAACCTCCACGTCGTGGGCACTCCCGGCGAAAAGCGGGCGCCGAAGGCCGTGCCGGGCTACAAGGGCAATGGCGGCATCTACGGCGACTTCATCGAGTGCGTCAAGACCCGCGAGAAGCCATTCCGCGATATTGAACTGGCTGCGCACACCATCTCGGTGGCACACCTCGGCGCCATCGCCTACCAATTGAAGCGAACGCTGAAATGGGACGGCGTGAAGAACGAATTCCCTGGCGACGAGGAAGCCAACCGTCTGGTCGATCGTGCTCGCCGCGAGCCGTGGACCCTGTAACTCCAACAAGACTCAACCAAAAGAAAGATAACAACGATGCAATATCAGACCATCACTCGATCTGCCGTGGCTACCGCTGCTACCGTCCTGGGTGCGGCTGCGGCCATGGCGGAAGACAAACCGGCCTTGGACAAGGCCGCGATCGACAAGGCTTTCGAGGCCCTCAAAACTTTTAATTGGGGCGTGGACCACAATAAGTATCGCGCATTGCTTGGCCCGATTGAAGACGCCGTGCCGGCCACCCACGGTGACGCGGCCGCGCGCAAGGAATTGGAAACCAAGCTGGCCGCGGTGCTTTCCAGCGAGGCTTCCCGCGCGGCCAAGGATTTTGTCGGCCGCAAGCTGACGATCATCGGTACCGCCGATTCGGTGCCTGCGCTTGCCGCACTGCTCCCCGATAAGGATCTTTCGCACATGGCCCGCCATGTCCTTGAGCGAGTACCCGCGCCGGAAGCCGCCAAGGCCCTCCGCGATGCACTGGCCAAGACGAGCGGCGCCCTGAAGGCTGGCGTGATCGGTTCGTTGGGCGCTCGCCGCGACGCCGCGAGCATTGCAGACCTCGCCGCCTTGGTGGGTGACAGTGATGCCTCGGTCGCCGTTGCCGCGGCCACGGCCCTGGGTGACATCGGCAGCGTCGAGTCGGCCAAGGCATTGCAAGATGCCAAGCCGGCTTCAGACCCTGTCAAGCTTCGTGTGGCCGACGCCCAACTGACCGCCGGTGAACTCCTCCTGACCGCCGGCGACAAGGCCGGAGCTTTGGCCGTCTACAAGTCGCTGATTGCCAGTTCGGAAAAGAACGTCCGTCTGGCCGCAACCCGTGGGCTGTTGCTGGCCAGCGGGAAGAAAGAGTAAGAAGCCGCTGAAAACTCCCCTCTCCCTTTGGGAGAGGGGAGTTTTCCTGCAATCCCCAATCCGGCCTTGATGGTAAGGTGGCGAAGTGCTAGCAGTGACAGCAACCCGTAGGGTGCGTGAAGCGAACCACCCCGGAAATGGTGGGTTGCGCACGAAGTCGAACCATCGAGAACACTTACCGCTGTTTTGTACCTGTTCGCGTAACGCACCAATCCTGCTCCACCCACCCTACGGGGAG
>Ga0209697_10000820_pt1 | contig 50755 bp, 58 predicted proteins | sample AliMusrvi5mmetaG_FD_184115 | JGI IMG/M metagenome (GOLD analysis project Ga0209697, IMG submission 184115) | Freshwater lake bacterial and archeal communities from Alinen Mustajarvi, Finland, to study Microbial Dark Matter (Phase II) - Alinen... | ecosystem: Environmental > Aquatic > Freshwater...
AGAAGTGGACAATGCCTTTCAGGAACTGGGGGCAGGTCTTGCAACAGTTTGCGATAATGTTCGGGGATAGAGTTCCCGTGGAGTCATTATGAACCTTTGCTGTTTACACAAATATTCTGACAGACTCCTAATACATGCACCTCGCGAAGAATATTTATTGTTGACACAGTAAAGAGATCCTATGTCTTCTGGTTGGGGGGCTCTTTTCACAATTTCTTACAGGGCATGAGTGACAGATATATATAGTTGTCATTCCATTTCGTTTGATTTTTTGAGTCTGCACAGGCATAATCAATTGCCGTAGAGATAGCTGAAATCAAATGCCCTGTGTCCATGTTAACAAGTGTGCTAAATGAAGCCCACTCACGCTGTTTGTCTAAGAGACAACAACTTCTTTTTCACATCTGAACCCCCTCCCTAAATATTTTCATTATTTTAATATTTTCCCTTGCATTTCTTTTTTCATTTTGATATATTCTTTAAATTATTTTTTGCTTTCGCGTTTCGCATTTGGTTTCAATGGCTCTTATACATACATCTTACATGAGGGGACATCTTGTGCGGAAACTCTTGGGGCTTGGTTTAGTACTAATCGCATCTTTACTTTGTGCTGATGATTTCAACTACACTTTCGCCGGTTTCTACAACCTGGATCATTCAGGCAACTACTTCTCCCAGGTCGGCTTAATTTCCTACGATAAGACGGGAAACGACTTCAACGCCGTGCTTTCCCTGTTTTTCTCCCAGAACTTCTCAATGTCAGACACTATTAACCTTGAACTAAGGCAAGCCAATGTTTCATATGTGAACGACTGGCTGCGCCTTACTGTCGGAAGAGAGGACATATCCTCTCTATTATCTCCAACCTATTATTTCGGCAGGTACAACCTTATGGGAGCGAGGAGGGTGCAGGGCTTTGTGGCAACCTCTAATTTCCTTCTAAAGACGGGAGTCAGCGAGGAAAAGCTCGTTGAAATCCCGCCAACAGCCATTTCCTTCGGCTTCATTCCTAATTTCTTCAATAACTTCGTGACCTCTCAATACGATAATCCTATGTGGTTTGGTCAATTCAGGACAAGATTCAAGTTCAATAACACCATCGGGAAAGAGCTGACAGTCTCTTTGGCGGCCAACTACTCACAGACAAGGGATATTCTGTTCTCTTATTCCTCATTATCGGGCCAGCCAAGCGTATCTTTCACGGCAGACATCAGCATAGACCATAATTATTCCTTCTACGGCGAATACTCCATGCAGAATGTCTATCTTCCGGCCACTTCCGTGGCCTGTATCGGAGGCAATGTCCTTCTTTCAAACATTACCCTGGGCATCTTTGACAGCCTGATTGTTGAATCCCAACTACCGCTTAACCCCTCATTACAGAACGCCTTCACGGGAGGAGACTTCTACACTCCCGTCAAAGCAACCCTGCCTCAAACAACCTATTTTGCCAAGCTCTTTAAACGCTTAGGCGGGCTTGAAATCTCTTTGAGCATGACAAACGGAATCGGAGATTACACCTTCGCAAGGCCGTCTTTCAGTTCCTTAAACAACAGTATGCCGGTCCCGCTCTTTAAGGGCAACGAGGATCCGACAGCTATGACAGAGTTTTACGCAAGAGATTACGGAACAATTGCCTACAGGCTTAATATCGCTTATAAGTTTTAGCAGGGTGCTCAAAACTCTAATTATGCGCTCTAAGCACCCTGCTATCCCCTAATTTGGAAGCAAATTAGGGGGTCAAAATATTCTAACTGCTAGGATTTGGTTCGGTCTTTCTCGCTAAGAAACTTTGAAGCCGGGATGAAGGAGGTTGATGTTTCGCTTTGTTTTGATACTTGCAGGAGCCGGACTAATACTTTCATCTTGCGGTAAAAATCCATTATCTCCGGGGTTCGATAACGGCAACCCGCCCACGCCGGACTCCAGAGTCATCGCTGGCGGTAGAATTGATATTTCATTCAATTACTACGGACAGCCTCAAAGCGGCTCGCTATGCAAGATTAGCCGGCCGGATGGCTCATTTGTTCAGGTCGCCCTTGATGCTTCCGGAAACGGGCATTACATCTGCGATCTAAACGGAGATTACACCGTTGCCCTACAGCCCTACCAAAACTGCCCCGGCTACAGCAAGACTTTAACCATAAACAGCGGAAAGGCCTCAGCGGTGGCATTCACGGAATCAAGAACGGCAAGCATTCAGCTCAAATCCGCCAACTTAAACTACGGCGCGGTCTCCAACAGCATAGTTTATACAGTTTCCTATACCGACACCTCAACCGTTCCTGTTCCGCTTATTATTTCCTGTTCATCATTGCCTGCTGGCTGGTCATCTTCTGTAGTTTCAGTCCAAAACAACACTTCTTCGGACATTTCTGTTTCCTACCCGGACTTTTACAGCGGGAGCGCGCCTACCTACACCATTTCGGGAATGGCTAACGGCAGCACAATACTCACAAACACAAGCACAGCGGTTAAAAACTTTACAGACCCTATCTTTGCCACAGGAACAATAAATATATACGGCAACGCTACAAATTACTTCTCAATAACAATCTCGCGAAACAACGGCATACCATTGGATGCCTGGACAGCTGTTATGACGAGCGCGAATGCACCCGGCTCATTGCCCCACGATATAAGGCAGTACCTTACTTTCAAAAACGGCGGAGCAATTAATTCTGTCCAATGGCAGCAACTTATCGATGGACATATAGGAGATGCGTATTATTTCCAATGTGATTATTCAATAACTTCTAACTACTATCCTTCTAATTACTGCTGGCTTTATGGCAATGTTCCTTGGACAGGTTTATTTCAAGGCTCATACAAATATGACGGAACATCATCAGTACTAATTTCATTCAAGGGGAAAACTTGGACCATAAATCCGCCATTAACATATCCCTATTATCAATAATCTTTGGTGTAACTCTAAACGCCGGGATTAGCGAACAACTGGAACAATTTAAAGACAGACATTTAGCATTGATAGACCAGCTTTCCTCTTCATCATCTCAACAGGTTTCTCTGCCAAGAATGATAGTAAAAAACGGAGAAACAGCGGGTGGAGGCAAAGAAACGCCTCAAAAACCAACTCAGGAGCCTGCAAAAGCCCCGGAGGAACCTAAATACTATAACTACACCAAGCAGGCAGTTTGGGGTGATGTTCAGGTCAATTTAACAGCAATCGGGAACAAGTTCAGCGTAAATGTCAAATCAAGCGCGCCTATTGTCTATATGAAGCTCATAGACATTAACGGAACAATCTACGCCGAAAAAACCATAGGCAAATACGGGGATGATTCGGGAACGCTGACAGCAAATACCGCATATATTCCCGCTTTCAAACTTCAGCTTGATGTAAAGGCAAACGGAGCAGTAAACACAATCACAGTACCGCTTTACAACAAATTCTCAGGAGTAACCAAGTAAAAAGGAGGGGGAAAAGTGAAATACATCTTGTGTGGACTTCTCGCAGTGATTTTGGTTTCAGGATGCGCAAAGAATAACCCGGTCGCCCCGGCGTTAGATACAGGGGCCGCCAATTCGGGGAATGCCAATCCGCCAACTTCGGATACATCAACTCATCAAACCAATGTAGGAAACGGCAACGGAAAAATCAATTTCTCGGCTATGTATCAGAATCAACCGCTCAAAAACACAACGATTATTCTAACAACTCTTGATGGCTCTACTGTTAATGTTACAACTGATACACAAGGCAAAGCTTATATAACAGGCTTAAATGACGGCACCTATTCTGCTGCGCTTCAACCAGTTCCTGGGCACGCTTACCCAATCCAAACCAAAACAACAACAATATCTAACGGCAGCATGCAATCCTTGAGCTGGCAGGATGCCAAGCTGGTTTCTATCTCTCCAATGGATTACAACTACTCCGGCTACAGCCCCGCTTCAGGCTGTACGGAATCAACCAGTCCGGCCACTTACAGCGATCCCAGATACTACCAATTCGGGAACCTCGCGGAGACCAGAATCTTCAAACTCTACTATGACGATGCAGGAGACTTCCAGGGGCCGGCTTCAGTTTCTGTTTCTGTTGACGGAAACTGCACATATACCTTCACGCCTTCAAGCACCGGTGATGAATTGGGAACCCTAACCTATAACATTCCCGCGTTTAACCAGAACCCGACATTGAACATAAGCATAACCGCGACCTGTTACGGAAGCAGTATATTTGTCAAAAACTATTCCTTATCCAAGGATTGGAACTTGTCAGTTTCCGGAAACAATCTTGTAAGGTCGGGAAGGGTAAATACTGATGCGGTAAGCGCATCCGCGACAGTATCCGCATTTTCAAAAGTTTATGACCCTGTGATAAGGCATATAGGAGGACAACCGCAGATTATTCATAATGTTACCGCCTATTCTACTTACATAGTTCAATCCGGAAGCGCTTCGTGGAACGGGAACTCCGCAAGTATCTACTCCATAAACAACGCAGTCAGCCCAAGTATCCTATATTTAAACAGAAGCCCTAGCGCAGGAACAACATTCTATACAAATGATAACCCGGCAACTCCCGCGTCAGAAACATATTCCTATTCAATAAGCGTTAAGTACGGCGGCAATGTATTTGCAACTATTCCGGGCAGTTTCAGCGGCGACATGACTCAATCCGCGGTACCGGGCATTCCATACTAAGGGGGGACTGATGAAGTTAAGTATTCTTTACTTTTTACTTATAAGCATTCCCGCTTTCGCGGGCCCGCTTGAATACACTATGGAGAAAACAAGAAGGGGTGTAGATACTGTCTTTACTTCTTTTGACTCTATGCAAAAGCAGGGAACAACAACAACCATTAACGCAACACCGGCAGTTAAAAAGCTTGTTAATGAACATAACGAGCCGACTACTGAGGGTTTTAACCTGGGCGCGAAGGACCCGCTGACAAAACAAGCCCTGCTTGATTACCTTCTAAAGATTACAAGCGTTGCCCCTCTTACCGCGGGAACGCCCTTAGCGGCCCAATACGCGGATACAACACAGCGCCTTGCAACATCTATGGCCGCATCAACTGACCCGCAGTTTCAATCCTTATCTTCCACTATGAGCACAATATCCCAAAGCATAACTTCTGATAATCCCGTACAGGCTCAGCTTGCGGGGCAGAGCATTACCCAACAGCTTAATACCGATATTTCTGCGAACAAACAGAATACCGCTCTCTCAACAATCAGCGGAAGCGGACTGCTTTCAGGTACATCATACACTTCAAGCGACAGGAACGCTTTCACCGATATTTTATCCGCCGCGGGATCCATTGCCCTTGGCACCGCGGTTTCCACCTTAACCAGCGCGGGCCTTACCGCCCTGGCAAATACCGTCGGATTAAAACTTCCGGGATTAAGCGGAGGCATAGGAAGCATCTCGGCGGGAGCGGGATCATCCACCCAGCAGGACTTGCTAAAAACTGGGAACGCGAACCAGACAATGACCAATGCGGGACTTTCCGCCACTCAACAGCTCGCCTCGCAGGGCGGGATGTCCTTAAACAGCGATTTAAAGAACTTGGTAAACACTTCAAATAACACTCAGGTGTCAAACCCGGGAAGCGGAGGAACATTGACCCCTGTAAACACAAACAACGACCCGGCTAAGTTTGATGCTAACGGAATAAAAACAAACCAGTAGTTCTAAAAGGAGGCAAATATGCCGCAGGATTTTAATTCGTTGATTCAGATTGCAAAGACCATAATAAACTACATAATAATTATAGCCAACCTTGTGGTTGCGGGAATGCTCGTGTTTCACGGCGTTCATTTCGCCCAGGGTAATCAGGAAGCCGGCGGGAAGCTTGTTAAAGCCATAGTCGGCCTGATTATCGTAAACATCGTCTATTTCGTAGTCTTCCTTATTCTTCAGACAACAGGAATGAATGATGTCGCGACAGCGCTTAGATAATTTAAGGCGCTACGGAATACTTCTTCTATTGTTTCTCGGAATGCTGACTCTTTCCGGGTGCGATACTAACGAAGTATTGAAGGATGTAATCAATCTCCTGCCTTATTGGCTGGCAACGATATTTTCATTGTTTGCCAACGCCCTTCTTAAGCTTATGACCTTCCTTTACGGAGTTGTAAGCGATCATTTAATACCCTTAATTCCCGGAGCTTTCTACACAGACAACCTTATGAACTTCTACAAAGTCGGCGCGGGGATTTCCGTAACACTCATTATGGTAATATCCGTGGTTTCCGCTCAAACCTACGCCTACAACGGTAACAATGTCTTCTCTCCGGCCAAAGCATTATTTCGCATGATGATTGCCCTTGTCCTTTTATTTGCGATACCGGCAATCTTCAAATTTCTCTCATATTTCTTTGAATACATTGCCGTCACCTACTACCATGTCAGAGTCAATGATGTGCCTTTTGACATTGGAGTATTGTTCTCAAACCTTGTCGGAAACATCACGAATAATACAACTGATCCGGCAATAATCAGCAAGGCAACCTTTGACCCGAACCATAACTACATTAACGATCTTGTTAATGCCATATTCCTTATTATTGTTGCCGCCGCGGGAATCTTTTTCATCATAAAGATGCTCCTTCTTAAAGGCGCTCAGCTTATAGGGCTGATGCTCTCCTTCATTCTAAGCCCGTTTGCGGTATGCGGAGTTGCCTCTCCATATCTGGAAAGCTGGCTTTGGAACTGGCTAAAGAAAGTAATAGTTCTTTTACTTTATTCCGTTGTTTGGGCAATAGGATTAAAACTTCTTCTTATCGTGCCCCAGCTTCCAATGCTCATAACTGACGCGGGTTACAACAAAACAATCGCCTTCCTTACGCCATTTATTATCATCGGGCTTTTAGGGCTGATGACACAGGTAAACAGTTTCGCGGACGGACTCATTGAGGGAGCGGGAAATGTCGGAAACGCGGTAGGTTCAGGCGGCACCGGCAGCAGAATATTAAGCTACGGGGCAGGAAGACTTGGCTCCGAATTAATCCGCTCCAAAGGGGCGGATGTAGGGAAAATGATAGGCAAATTAGCGACAGGAGCGGCTTCAGGGGCGGGAAAGGCCGCGGCAGGGGTGGGAACCGCCGGTATTTCAGTCCTTGGGCTTGGAGCGGCCAAGCTCGGAATGGGAATAATGTCAACCGCGGGAAAAGGAGCTATCGGCTCCGCCAGCGGGCTTGCCTCCCCGCAGGGAAGGGTGGGAAATTACCTGGCAAGACACGCCGTATATTCAGGCAATAAAGTGTCAACAACCGTAAACGCCGGAATGAGGTCGGCGGCCAACATAATGAACAATATGAACAGAGCAAGAAGAGCCATAGGCGCGACTACCCGCATACCAAAGGCATAGGTGAAAAATGAAACTTGAACAGAAAGTATATATCTACGGCTTCACGCTCGGAGAAATCGGAATAGTAACGCTATTTTTCCTTGCCGGATTCGTTACGACCATTCTTAGTGTCTCTAAAGTAGGTTTTTTTTGGGGAATGATGATTCTTGGAGCCTTTGTTGCCGCACCCGTTACTTTCATAAAACTATTTATTCATTCCAAAAACGAAGGATATTTCTTAAATCTTATTATGTATTACCTGCGCCCCAAAGTATATATTCCCATAAGAAACATTGAGTCAAAGGAGAAAAGAGAGAGATGAGCAAAGCATTGCCTGTAGCGAAACTTTTACCCGTGCTGGATGTCGCGGACGGTTTCATTATGCTTAAAGACGGCACATTATCCGCCATAGCCAAGATAATAGGCGGAATGAATGTCTTTTCAAATGACGAAAGCGGGGAAAACACCCTTGCAATTCACTTCCAATCCCTGCTTAATAACCTTGCTGAAACCGAAGACATCCAGCTTATCTGTGTCTCAAAGCGGCTTGATCCCGCGTATCTCATTAAGGAATACAACAACAAAATATCTTTTAAAAGCAGTAATGAGAAAATCAACGAGTTCTGGACAAAACTCTATCCCGGACTTCACGAAGAATGGCTGAAAGATACCATTGATACGGGCAATGTCGCGGCATACAAGTTCTATGTAATCTACAGCGTAAGAACAGGAAAGGAAGCAGTCAAGGAACAGGAAAAATACAGGAAGATGGTTGACCTGAAATTCCAAATCATCCTTGACGGGCTTATCAGGTGCGGCCTGTCCGCGGAAGAAATGAAAGCAGAAGAGATAACAAGCCTGCTTAGCGAATATATGAACCCCAAGACCGGGGATATCTCAAACATCCTCTTTAACAACGCTCCGACTATCGCCAATGATTTTGACAGCAGGCTGACAAAACGGGAATTATTAGCCAGAACCGGTATTTTCATAGGGTACGATTTCATAAGGCACGGCAGATTCTTTTCCAGAACCATCTACTTTATGGACATCTACGATACCGATGCGGTGAATATCTTCCTGAAGCGGCTTGCCCTTCAGGGGTACTATTTCCAGTTAAGCTTGAATTGCCATGGCGTAAATCAAGGTACGGTTTTGGCAATGCTTGCAAGCCAGCGCAAGCAGTCCCACGGAGCTTCTTTTGTCGGAACATTGGGAAATATGCAGTCTCAGGAGACCTTCAACCAGACAGACGAGATAATGAGGGCATACACGAGGGGAGACATCAGATTCATCAGGTTTAACCTCTATTTGACCTTCTATGCGGATTCCTTGGACGAACTGAACAGGATAACGGACAATATAGGCTCGCTCTATTCAGATCTGCCCTTGGTGAAGGGAGAGCTTGAACAGGAAACCTTGTTTAAATCCCGTCTTCCTATTTGCAGAGATTTAAAGAAAGGAACACTGCTTACAACCTCACAACTCGCGAACACTTACCCGTTTCTTTTCAACGCTATGGGAACAGCGGAAGGAATTATTGAGGGCACGGCCGTAAACAAAGAGATAGTAAAGATTAACCCGTGGTCTTCGGAGCTTACCAACGCGAACCAGCTTGTTATGGGCATAGCCGGCTCCGGCAAATCCTTCTATACAAACCTGTTTCTTTTCCGCTTGGTACCCTGGAATGTTGAAATAATGATTGTTGACCGCTCCAAATCCTACGAGACTATCTGCAAGATGGCCGGAGGAGAATATCTTTACTTTGACTTAGACGGCAAGCAAAGCATTAATCCCTTTGAACTCTCGGAAGAGGACTGTGTTTTTGATGACAACGGAATACTCCTGAAAGGCGAAGTTTCTTCTACAAAGATAGACAGTTTATTGGGCCTGCTGGATATTATGCTCTCAGAGCAAAACAGCCAAACTCTCCCTAACTTTGAAAGGGCCTTGATGCAGGAGGCGGTAATTCTTGCCTACAAGCGTTGCGGGGAGAAGAACACAATACCAACAATGTCAGAACTTGCCAATACGCTCCTTGAAATGGCGGAGGACAAGAAACATACCCAATGGTCTTTGAACCTGAAGAAACTCAATAAACAGTTATTACCCTACATCGGGAAAGGCGCTTATGCCCCTCTAGTTGACCGGGAAACAAACATTGATATTAAATCCTCTTTTGTTGTTTTTGACACATCAAACCTGAGAGCCGACGAGAAAGTGCAGAGCATGGCAACCTACATAATCTCCAACTTCCTTATGAAAAGGATTTTGGAGAACAAGGCCAAAGGCAAAAAGCAGGTTTTAGCCATTGATGAAGCATGGTCTCTTGTCAGGTTTCAATCCGGAGCCAACTTCCTTATGAACCTTGCGAAAAGGTCGAGGCATATGGGGCTTGCCTGCATATTCTGCACCCAGCAGATAGGCGACTTCCTGAAGAACGACTCTTCTGTGGCGATAATAAACAACTGCCAAACAATAACCCTGTTTAAGCAGAGCGCCACGGATGCCGCCCTTATTCAGCAGGCAATGGCATTAAACGGCGAGGAAATGGCATCTGTGATGAGTTTAGGCCAGCGCAGATACTCCTACAGCCAGGCATTTCAGATAGTAGGACTGGGAGGCGCTGGAGCAAAGAAAGGGCTGGTAAACATTATCCCGGATGCCGTCCTTTACTGGGCGGCAACTACAGAACCCAACAGGGATGTGCCTTTGAGGGCAAAGACGGTAGCGGAATACAGCGGAGACATACACGCGGCCATTTGGCAATTGGCAAAAGGAGTTTAAACTTATGGCATCAAATGAAGAAAGGGACATGACTTTTACGGATTATTCAGGCGTGGAAAACAAGCTGTCATTCAAACTTATTTTGGGCGGGGCAGCTCTACTTATTGTTGCCTTAGTAATAGGATTTGCTATAATGAACATAGTTAAACCGGGGGGACAGCCAACAGCCGGCAGCCCGGAAACAGCAGAGGCGCGGACTTTCATTATTGACTTCACACTTCATTTCTACAACTTATCGGCAGGTTTCTTTGAACAGGAGCGCGACAAAGCCGCGAACTTAATGAGCGCGGATGTCTTGAAAGCGTATCAGACACAGTTTTACGATACCAAACTCCTTGAAAAGATAAACAAACACAGGCTGGCAACCTCTTACGATATTCAACGGCTTGACCTTATCGGAAGAGGAAAGACGGAATACCAGTTCAGAGTGATTGGCAATATGAAATACACCAGCTTAACGCTGAACACTTATGTGCAGTATCCGTTTGCCAACACACTGACCTGCGCGAAGACATCAGAAGGCTGGCGTATCACCAACATCACCACTGAATAGAAGATAAGGAGTTAACAATCGTGCAAAAAGAAAGGGCAGCCGTATTTATTGACGGTAACAACTTATACAGCGGATTACGCGACTGTTATGGGTTGGAACGCCTAGAACTTGAAGGGTTTTGTAAACATATAATTCAGGATAGAGACCTTGTAGGAATATATTATGCCGATGCGCCTTTCGTTCAGGGGTTTGGAAGCAACAATTATGGTACTCAGCAGAAATACTTCGCATATCTAAAGAATGTTAAAGGACTTATCTTCCTAAAAGGATATTACAATACAAGAACACGCCCTCCGACAGAAAAACTTGCAGATGTTTTTCTTGCAACATATTTGGTTGATTTGTGCCACAGAGATCAGTTCGATATCGCTTATCTTGTTTCTGGAGATTCTGATTACATCCCGGCCATTGATGTTGTAGTTCGGGAAGGGAAGAAAGTGATGAACGTGTATTTTGATAATGCTAAAAGGAAATCTTACAACCTGAGAACTCATTGTCAGAATCTCTTCAAGAACATCACGGGTACTATCGCCAATCAATATAAATGGCTGCCATAAATAAAACCGGAGCCTTGCGGCTCCGGAGACTCTAGTTCATTCAGTTTCCTGTTTGACCTAGAGTAGGTTGATAATCTCTATGACCGATTATACAAGATTTCTGGGTTTATGTCAATTGTCCTGAAATAACATTAAAGCCTAATGAAAACAACATATTTTCACCTGGGAGGGGTACACCAAATGAGCCGCATAATTCTCTACGCAATAATCCTTTTCTTCGTAATACTCTATCTCTACAGCGTAAACATTCTTTTGAGCGACAAATACAGTAACCTTCTGAAAAGGATGGGTTTATCCAACTATGGCTTCTTTATCGTTAGCTTCCTCATAATGGCGCTAATCCTACTAGCCACCTATGTCAAATTCGGCCCGGTAATCCCGTCAATCATCGGCCTGATTTGCTTCGGCTTCTTGAACCTGTTTATATCTAAATCCGCCTTGACTAAGAAAATCTAAGGGGCGGATGGTCAGATGCTCGGATGCTCGGAGGGTCAGCAAGGTCATAAGCAAGTTCACTTTTAGAAGCGGGGAGAGATTATGCACCTGAACAACTTTGTTGAACTATTCTTTCTCTGGCCGATAGTAGCTTTTGGGACTGCTTCTTTTGCCTATTTCATCATATGGGCATTCTGTATTTGGGCTGGGTGGGCAATCTTTAGGAAAAAGGGAAGAACCCCATTTCTGGGTCTATTGTTAGGATTAGTATTTTCTGTTGTTGGTGTTCTGGTTGCTTTAATCATGCCCGCCGATGTTGAGGGTCAGGAGAACAGGCAAATTGATTCTGGCGAATACAAAAAATGTCCGTTCTGTGCTGAAACTATCAAGAATGAAGCAATAAAATGCAAACACTGCGGCAGTGATATAGTAAATGATACCTCCAATAAAGGTGTGACAAAACCTACCTCAAGCAAGTCAGCAAATAAGTGGAGTGTGGGATTAATTGCGATTTCCGTCATTGTTATTATTGTCTTGGTAGGTATTAGTCTTAACCATGAACAGGTAGCAAGAAACAGTGACAACAATATTGAAGCGTGTAAAGCATCTCTTAGAGGTGTTCAGAGCGCGCTTGAACTCTATTACACGCAAAAATTTCACTATCCGGAGACATTGGCGCAACTTGTAAAGGAAGGCTATTTAGATGAAGGCCATACTAAAGACCCATGGGGTAAAGAGTTAATGTACAAATATAGCAATATCGGAGTGAACGGAAAAGCAAAAGAGCCAATGAATTACTTTCTGGGCAGTTCAGGTCCGGACATGATGCCTGGCAATGCAGATGACATTGAACCACCGATAAGCACATTTAAGCATTCTTTTAAGTCTGCAAATTAACTAATGCTTTCATAGGGAGCTTTAACACTTTCTTATCCCAAAAGAAGTAACAGGGGGGACTATGAAGAAATGCCCATTTTGCGCCGAAGAGATTCAGGACGAAGCCATAAAATGCAAACATTGCGGGGAATTTATAAACAAAACAACTACCATGCCAATAAGCAATACCCAGCCGGTTTTAGTAGAGAAAACGGGTGAATACCAAAAACTAAAGATTGCAGGGGTTATTACAATTTTGATAGGGATGGGAGGATGTTCTGTGGGAATATTGTCTACATCTACCCCATCTGCCGGCTGGTTAATTTTCGGTTTCCTGGGAATGGCTATTGGTTTCGTGGTATTCATATTAGGTAGATTAAAAGAATAGCAAATGCAATATTTCACAAGGAGGTCCAGCCCCATCCTATGCCAATAGAACTAACCAAATTTGATAAAAGAGTGTACGAAGTCCTTTGGGAGTTTCAATCCAACCACCTTGACTGCTCTGTGGAAGAAGTAATCATGTGCTTAGAGATTCCGCCCACCGACCGGAACTTTACAAAGGTCGAGCGGGCTTTTATGAAGATAAGGTTAATTATGAAGGAAATGAAGAAAGAACTGCTGACAGTATCCAATAATTAGCATAGACAGGGATCGCAATGAAGAACATGAGCCCACAATTTGGGGCAAGAATAAGAGCCTTAAGGAAAGCCAGAAAGCTTACCTTAGAGGAAACTGGAGAAAAAATAGGAATTAGCCCGGCACAATTGTCCAGTTATGAAACCGGACACAGGAATATCTCTGCTATGAGATTAAATGAATTTGCCAATTTATATGACGTATCGACGGATTATTTGCTTGGCAGGAATGAAAACATACAGAAAAATCCAGTTCACGACCCAGCAGACGAAGCGGCTCTTATTGATTTTCTGCAATCAATTAAAAAGTATGGATTAGCAAGATTCAAAGCAATTGTCAAAATAATGGAGACCATTCACAAACAAATGGAGTCTCTTGATAGACCGGATATCCCTTAAGGCAAATTAACACAACGGAGTGGTTACATGACTGCAATAAATCCACAATTTGGAGAAAGAGTTAGGGCACTCAGAAAAGCAAGAGGCCTCACCATGGGAGAGGCCGGCGCAAAACTAGGCATCAGCCAGGCTCAGATGTCAGATTATGAAAATAATCGCCGCAATATCTCTGCAATGCGATTAGCTGATTTTGCAAGGCTCTATAATGTCTCTACTGACTATTTACTTGGGATGAATGAAGGCGTTCAGCAAAATCCTGTTCACGATCCAGAAGACGAAGCAACTCTTGCCCATTTCTTATCTGCGATAAAACAATACAGTTTAGAAAACTTCAAAATCATTGTAAAACAGGTGGATGAATACAGAAAACTATTCGATAACCTTGATAAACCGGACGCCCTTAGGAAAAGAGTTAGACGGTAAGATGCTCTGATGCTCGGAGGGTCAGTAAACCCTCAGAGCAGGCTCAGTGACACTGAGGATTTCGGGGGCAGGTCGCTGTAACTCGTATCCGTTCCTCCTGTAAAGCATTTCAGAAGAGAAGCAGGTATTTAAATCTGGGTGTTGTATTGAGGCAGTTTTAGATGTATAATTATTAAAGTTTAGTGGAGGGTTTATGAGCACAGTCCTAATCAAAGATAAAAAGTACGCTGGTAAATATGTGACCTTCAGAGATTTTAAAGACCACACAGTTATTACATCTGGCACTGACCCTATTGCTGTTGTCAAAAAAGCAAAAGCAAAAGGCATTCCAAATCCTGTTATTCTTTATGTCCCTAAGAACGATACCTTACACGTATTCTAAATGATTGAAAATATTCCTTTCTCAACCTTTAATGTATCGAAAAGAATACAAAAGCCTATTCTGACAGTTATCTTGATAAATCCTGATACCGGCGCGAAGCAACCTTGTTATTCCCTTATTGATACTGGTGCATCTGAATGTGTATTCCCTGGCTATATGGCATTTTTATTGGGACACAATTTGGAGAAAGGAACTTCAGTATTAATTGATGGAATTAATAGCAAGATACAAGCGTGGATGCACATGACAACTATGGTAGTCAATGATATCAAAATAGGTACTGCCCCAGTTTATTATGTCAATGGTCTTGAAATGGGTTTAATTGGCGAGAGAAACTTCCTGAGTAAATTTACCCTGGAAATAAACTATCCCAAAAAGATTTTCTCGATTCGAAAATAATAACTTCACCGGCTCCACTCCAGTAAGCGGATAGCGAGAAGGACTTTAATGCCCCCACTCTACAATGTCATCTGGTCCATGGCCGGCGCCGAACAGCAACTCGATGCCTTCCGGGTGAATTTTTGATCTCACAGCAAGTTTAGCAGACAATAGAAGCAAAGGAGATTCACAATGACAGAAAGAGGCGAGTATAAAGGCAATGCAATGATTATTTTAAAGCGTAACGCAGAAGATAAGTTCCCATTCCAATTTGGGGCCGCGAAAGCCAGGTTGATTGTAGAGAACTTTGAAGATATTAAAAAGTTCGCTGAGGAGAGCCAGGACAAAGCTCCGGCGGACAACAAAGAGATATAGGCCAATAGGAGAGATTAAGAATGAAAAACAACCCCTTCTTCATATTTGAAATTCAGGTGCTTGAACGCGAACCCAAAGCTATAAGAAAAATACAGATTGAGGCGGACAAGACGCTTTATCCGTTAGCAGAAGCAATAATTAAGTCTTTCAGTTTTAAGTTTGATCACTGTTTTGGATTTTACAGCAGTTTTGAGCGTAATATTACAAAAGCAGAAAGGCTTTACGAGTTGTTTGTGGATTGTAATGAATCACCTTCTGAAGGCGCAAAAAGCGTGAAGAAAACAAAAATCACTGAAGTCTTCACAACTGCTGGCGAAAAAATGCTTTTTCTGTTTGACTATGGCGATGAATGGCGTTTTTCCGTAGAACTTAAGGAAATAAAAGAAGGCGAGAATCAGGGAATGAAGACCGCTGTTATAGAAAGCCTAGGCAAAGCCCCAAAACAATATCCTTCATAGACGGAGAAGAAATGGGCGTACTTGAACTTCCGCACCTGATAATAATATTGGTTATTGCTTTGCTGGTATTTGGACCGGGAAAACTGCCTGAAATTGGCAAAGCACTTGGTAAAACTATCAGTGACTTTAAGAAAGCAATGAAGGATGATAATAAGAAATAGATGGTTAGATGCTCTGATGCTTAGAGGGTCAGCAAACCCTCAGAGCAAGCTCAGTGACACTGAGGATTTCGGTTGCTTGGTACGACCACAATGAATGACAATATATAATAGTCTTGACTAAACGATAATGCGATGTATAATGGTCATATGAAGCGATACATAGAAAATCAAATAACGGAAGACTTGAAAAAAAAGATGGTATTTATCACCGGCCCAAGGCAGGTAGGAAAGACCTATCTTTCCAAGCAAATCCGAGCATTATACGATAAGTCAGTATATCTGAATTATGACAGCGTTGATGACTCCAAGGTTATAAGGTCAAGGGAATGGCCGCTAGAGAATAAGTTTATTATTCTCGACGAGCTCCACAAGATGAAGGGATGGAAAAACTATTTAAAAGGAGTATTTGATACAAGGCCGGAGCATCAGTCTTTCCTTGTAACCGGCAGCGCGCGGCTGGACACTTTCAGGAAAACAGGGGATTCACTTTCCGGGCGGTATTTTGCCTACAGGTTAAATCCTTTGTCGGTGAAAGAACTTGCAGGCAGCATGAAACCTTTTGACGCGTTAAATGCGCTTAATAGGCTGGGAGGATTCCCGGAGCCGTTCCTTTCAGGGTCTGAGGATTTCGCAGGGCGCTGGCGCGCGCAATACTACACGGATCTTGTAAGGGACGATATTCTCGAATTCTCGCGCATTGATGAAATAAGATCTATGAAACTTCTCCTTGAACTTTTACGGCGCGGCGTGGCATCGCCAATCTCATATGCAAATCTTGCAGGCGACCTTCAGATTTCCCCGGTAACCGTGAAGAAATATCTTGAGATACTGGAAGCCCTCTTTATTATCATAATCGTTAAACCTTTCCATAGAAATATTGCAAGATCCATCCTCAAGGAACCCAAAGTGTATTTCTATGACAGCGGGTATGTTGATGGCGATGAAGGGGTCAAACTTGAGAATACTTTTGCAGTTTCCCTGCTAAAGCATATTCAATATCTCCAGGATATCAAGGGAGCGGAACTTTCGCTCAATTATCTAAAAACAAAAGACGGCAGGGAAATAGATTTTGTGATTACAGAAAAAGGTGAAGTGAAAACATTCATTGAAGTAAAATTATCAGATCAAAATATTTCAAAAGATCTCAGATATTTCAAAGATAAATATCAGAAAGCGCAGGCCGTGCAAGCCGTTCACAATTTGAGGCAGGCAAGAGAGTCTGAAGGGATACAAGTTGCGCATGCCGGAGAAGTGCTGGAGGGGCTTGAAGCCTGAGTGCGTAAATAATATCTACTGATTCGTCTCTCAACCTTTGAGGAGATAAATGATACATTTTCCCTTCATAAACAGACAAGCAGTTATACTTACACCAAAGCAGCCATATATTGATTGGGTAAGAAAAGTGAGTATTGGCGGTAAATATTCCTTCGAAGGCCATGTAAATGTAATTTACCTGATTTCTGAAACCAGTGACAAGGATGATGCAATTGCAATATTACGGCGCAAAAGCAAGACCATTTTTGAGACCGAATTGAGTTCTTGGGTAGTATTTGAAAATGCTTGGCCAATACAGCGAGGCTGGAAAACATTCAATAAATGGTTTTCATTCAATATAATAGAAATAGTGTACGATATAGCAATTGAAGGCTTGGAGCGAGAAGAACTTTAATGCCCACACTCTACAACGTCATCTGGTCCATGGCCGGCGCCGAACAGCAACTCGATGCCTTCCGGGTGAATTTTTGATCTCACAGCAAGTTTAGCAGACAATAGAAGCAAAAGGAGATTCACAATGACAGAAAGAGGCGAGTACAAAGGCAATGCAATGATTATTTTAAAGCGCAATGCAGAAGATAAATTCCCATTCCAATTTGGGGCCGCGAAAGCCCGACTGATTGTAGAGAACTTTGAAGATATTAAAAAGTTCGCTGAGGAGAGCCAGGACAAAGCTCCAGCTGGTCCTAAAGACGCATAGGTTGGTATCGTTGAAATTTAACTGTAAGTGTTGCAGAAAATATATAATAGATGAGTTTCTTGCAGAACAAGAAGATTTCAAGGGCTGGGGCAATTCATATGGAAGATACTATAGGTTATATAAATGCGATAATTGTAAACAATATACAACCGTATGCGATTACCGCGGGGTAAGAACGGAAAAATATAACCCAAGATCCAGTATAAATAAGGGTCGGAAGCCAAAGCCCTACGTGAGTATATTCAGTAAATAAAACTTTCAGATCTCAAAAACAAGATTATCGATAAGAAGAAGTGAGGGGGTAATATGGTAGACATTGAAAAGATACATAAAAAGACTAACGGACATTGCCATTTCTGCGGGGATAGGGTAGAACTTACGGCTTACGGGAATAAGCACAATCTCATAACTGGGAAATGGGCGTTAGATCATGTAATTTACAAATCAGCTGGCGGTAAAAACAAAAGTGAGAATTACCTTCCGATCTGCCAATCTTGCAATCGAGCCAGATGGAATCGAAAAGGTAAAAATCTGAGGGAGTTAATAACCATAGGTTTTGTCTTTAAAACAGTTTTGGCTAAAAAAGCAGGAAAGCATAAAGTTGTACACGAAATATTTGCCAAGTATAAAAAGAACCTGGAAAAAAGACGGCATCGCCGCCTGCATAGTTCAGGAGCAAACCGTACTCTAGTATAGCTTGAAAATGGTGTAAATCAACGGTATAGTTGGCCTATCAAACCCGGAGGATAGGCTATGGAAGAGATCAAGGGCAGGAAACACAAGAATGCGGAGGAAAAATATCAGATAGTTAAAGACCACCTGACAAACAGGCGGCAAATATCTGAGACCTGCGAGAAATACGGGCTACATGCGAACAACCTGTACAGATGGATTGATGAGTTCTTTGCCGGGGCGTTAGAGGGCATGAAGAACAAGAAAACCGGCAGGCAAATAGAGACCGAGAACAGGCGAGAGCAGAAGTTTGTTGAGGAAATCAAGCGCAAGGATTCAATCATAGCAGAGGTCGTTTCAGAAAATATTGCGTTAAAAAAAAGTCTTGGGGAATAGAGAAAGGTCGCCACTTAGGGGCTGAGTTTAGGAAGCAGATAGATCAGTTCATTGACATAACTAAGCAGCGCATGCGGATAAAGAGATCTGAAATTCTGAGGCTGTTAGGCATCGGGAGAACGCAGCAATTCGAGTTCAAGAGGCCAAAGAATCCGGCAAAGAAGACTTTGAGGCTGAACAGCATAACTCCTCTTGAGAAGACGGTAGCCATTAGATTCGCTGAAGAACACCGAGGGATCTGGCATGTGAAGCTTAGCTATATGATGTTGGATGCCGGCGTGGGATACATAAAACCAACGATGCTGTATATGATATTAAAGGCCAGTGGTTTCTTTAACCGAAGCATTAAGTCCACTGCCCAGAAAGAATATCTATACAAACCAGTTGGAATCCACGACATGTGGCACACCGATATAACGTACGTTAAGATATTTGGAGTGTTTTACTTTCTGATAGTTGTTCTGGACGGTTATTCGAGGTACTTGTTGCGCTGGAAGCTGTTGTATGACATGAGAGGCACTACGGTGGCTGATTTCATTCAGGGTGCACTTGATAAATACCCGGCGGCCAAGGGCAAGGTCAGGATAGTCCAGGACAACGGAAGCTGTTACGTGAGCAATGAGTACCGTAATATGCTGAGCAGGAACGGAGCAGTTGAGATTCACATAGCCCCGTACCATCCAGAGACCAACGGGAAAGCAGAGGCAATGGTCAAGATCGTTCAATATGAGGCGATAAAGCCAAATGCGCCGCAGTTGTACCCGGAGGCAGTGACCGTTATGGAAGACTTTGACAAGCACTATAACAACGAGAGGCTGCATAGCGGAATAGGCTTTATGACACCTGCCGACGTATTTTTCGGCAGGACCCAGGAGGTGCAAAGGCATAGAGAAGAACAGAAGAGTAAGTTTACCGAGGCAAGGAAGATATGGAACTTCGACCAAAATATGAGGCTTTTAAACTCGGCTAACTACACCAATTTCGCCATTGAAAATAGTCCGGTTTGAAAAAAACTAAACACTTGCAGTAAAAGAAGATATGTATAAAAGAAGGAAAAGATATTCAAACCCTGCAACTGAATTTTGTCGTTGGTTTATACGAGGATATGTTGCTAAGAAAATTGATCTACTGGCTTTGGATAAGGAACTAAAAAAATAACGGAGTCTTCCCATTAACCGCCCAACACTCATACTACTCACTATCCTCACCCTATTCTTCTCCGCCTGCGCGAACAGCCAGTCCGCGGGGCAAATCGATAACCTCCGTTTCGGCATGCCGAGCACCGGCGGCAAAATTCTTACCCGGACGGGCTATGTTGCCTGCTACGACAAGGCGAGGAAGGACCCGCTTTGGGTTAGTTACGAGCTGACCGCCGGCGAGCTAAACACCCCAAGGCTGAAGCGGAGCAACAAATTCGCCCCCGATCCGGACCTTCCGGCAGGGGAGCGCGCTGAACTCTCCGACTACAGGGGCAGCGGCTACGACCGCGGCCATATGTGCCCGAACGCCGACCAGGCTTGGAGCGCGATAACAATGAAAGAATGCTTCTTCCTTTCCAATATGTGCCCCCAATTGCACGCGCTCAATGCGGGAGAGTGGGAAGACCTGGAGAAGGCCGTTAGAGCGTTCACAAAGCGCGCAGGGGCCTCCTGGATTGTCTGCGGGCCTGTTTTCAAGGGCGATTGCTCTGCAATCGGCCAAGACCGCATATCAGTTCCTTCCGCCTTTTTTAAGGTCGTGATATATGATACAAAAGAGGGTGTAAAAGCCATCGGCTTCGAAATGCCGCATAAGGCCTTGTCCGGGGATTTGAAGGACTATGTTGTCAAAATCCGGGATATCGAAACCGACACCAGCTTGAACTTCATGAGTAATCTGCCTAAAGAGGAACAAGATAAAATTGAAACTGTTATGGTCCTTACCGGGCCGTTCTGGAGTAACTAGGGGGGCGAATGAAAAGATTTATTATGACATTCATGTGTTTTTTCATTATTTCTGGGTCGGTGATTGCGCAGAAAATTGACAAGAAAGAAGTGAAAATTGATATTTATGCGTATGCTACAGACTATGTGAGCTCATTGGAAGTTATCCAGCTTTCCATGACAAACCTTATGGCAGCTAAAACGAATCTTGATGTATTAACTCAGCTACGCATTTCTAATAACAACCTAAATATAAAAATACTGCAAATAAATAAATACAAGAATCAAGTGTGCTACCTTCTCGGTAAAGAATACGGTGTTTCATGTGTTGATACTAAATTATCTCTGCTATCTTCAATGGTTGATGAAAATAACTCAATGATAGAGATAATTAATTCTAGCAAAACCAATAAAGATGATGATTTTAGTAAAGTAATTGCACATAAGAAATATGTTTTGGAATCACTTTCATATAATACAATGATGTTGGTTTCTCTTTTTAGAAGCGGACGTACTGACTCCGAAGGAAAAGCAAATTATACGTTTTTAACAGACGAACAACGGGAGCAACTAAAGAAATCACTAATATCCATATTTGGCGATAAGATCAAGGTGTTATCTAAAAATCTAACTGACCTTGAAATGTCTGGGGCAACTATATATGGATTTTGTAATGGTCAATTTATCTATGATGATACGACCAAAAAGAAATAAAGCCGGAATGAGAACTATGTCGTGAAGATTCGGGACATCGAAACCGACACCAGCTTGAACTTCCTGAGCAACCTGCCGAAGGATGAGCAGGATAGGTTGGAAATGGTTGTCCCGATTGGGAAGGAAATATTGAATTAGGGGGCAAATGAGCAATTTAATCGGAGAATTTATGCAAATAGGAAATAGTTTATTGAGATACTTTTCAGATACTGATTTTACCAGGCAGGTGTTTAATAATGTTTTAGGAGGTGCAATAGTTGCATCAATTCCGTTTATAATAAACTGGTCAAAAAAGCATATTAAATATCGCAGATTACGGGCAATTTTTGGGGAAGATATAGTTGGGATATATCATTTGGTCTATGCCGAATTGACTCATGTAAGTGGAGGCAACCTGTATCAGTATAAAAAGAAAGGTAATGATAACTTTATTTATTCAGCGAGTAGCGCAGTTAGTATCTCTGAAGCTAGATCGATAGCGTATTTAACAAAAACAATAGCATTAAAAGCAAGTTCTACGCCATCAATAAGTTCGGATGAAGAAATTGATAAGGAGCTCGATATTAGTTTTGTATCTTTTGGTTTCACATCAAATAATAAGACAATAGATGTATTGGAAAACAAGGGCAATAAATACTTGCAATATAATCAAGAAGCAATAAGATTTTCTCTGGAGCATGAATATACAGTCGAACCTGGCAAACATTATGGCTTTATATTGAAGATTCATCCGACACAATTTAATGATAGAGTTTGGATTGCATGCGGAGGGTATGGTGAATGGGGAACTTCTGGGTCAGCATGGTTTCTTGCAAATAAATGGCAAATATTATATAAAAAAGCGAAAAATAAACCTTTTGCAGCACTCATTAAGGTAAATACTGGAAAAGATCAGTCGGCAGAATTAGTAGCTGTAAATACTGATGAGGTGGTTTTCCCAAAATCTAGTCCTTCTGAAAAGAACCAGAACGTGTCTCTTTCTGCAGATTGTGGTTCCGCGGTTAGTGGGGCAATAGGAAGTACCCTAGATAGTAAAGGGGAATAAAGTGATGATGTTTAAAGCTTTAGCCATTATCTTGATAAAATAGGAAATCGGACTAAACTTCATGAGCAATCTGCCGAAGGATGAGCAGGATAAACTGGAAATGGTTGTCCCGGTTGGATTGGAATTATTGAACTAACACAGGATATATGACAAAGACAAAAGATGAAATATTGTCGTTATTAAAAGGTGTTGCAAATAGCCGTGATTGTGTTCCATCTATGATAGGTATTTTGCGCGACAATATTCAGAGAAAAGAATATGTAAATCATGCAAATAATCAATATATCTCCATTTGGGATCAAGTAGGTCAATCTTTTGCAGGCAGTGATCGATTGAATGAAGCAATCTTGATCTTTGAAACATTGTATGAAGAATTAACAATGAGCCAAATAGAGAATGGGTGCTACATCCCTAAAGGATTACCATTAGTCTGGATGCGCGATTATTGTTTAAAACTAAATAAGCCATGGCTTGCACAAAAATATATTATTTTAACAATTATAGAAGATGCTATCGCGAATAAAGGCAATATTAATCTTGATAGCACAGGTTCATATTTTAGAGCAGTATGGTATCAGAATATTAAAGACGCACAATTTAAAGACATTGCTTCGAAAGCCTATAGTTGTTTTAAAACCAATAATAATTTTGGTAGATTTCCTGAATGGGTTTTATTAAATATCTCAAATGAAATTTCCATAACCACGCCATCGGATAATGAAATCAATAATTTCGTGATTAACGCACCATTCGCTAAATATTGGTTTGATACTATTTGTAATTCAAAAAAGAAAAATGGTACTGATTTAGAAGATTTTTGCGCTTTTCTTTTAATGGGAATGCCAGGGTTTGAAGTAAAAAGGAGAATAAGTACTCGAGACTATCATTATGACATTTTGATACGAAACAAATCATTTGCAAAGGATTTTAGACAAGATTTTGGGAATTATATTGCCGCGGAATGCAAAAACTGGAGTAAAATGATAGGTGTTCAAGAAATTGCATATTTTACTTCAAAGCTGGTTTTTCAAGACATTAAATCCGGGATAATATTCTCACAAAAAGGGTTAAGCGGTAAGGGAGAATATAAAGAGGCTACACTTACTGTACTAAAATCATTTTACAAAACAGGCAATATAATAATGATAATAAACAAAAAAGATATTTACGAGACGATTAAAAATCGGAATTTTATTAACATTTTACAGACAAAATATGAAGAAGCCAGATTTAGTTTATAATATCACGGAGGCCACATGTCCTTAACAGATGATTATCGTAAAAAAGCATTAGAAATACTTGGCCGAGACGAATTTAAAGAAGGTCTAAGATTTTCTAAACTGGTAGAAATGATAGTTGATGATTTAAAAGCAAACTCAAATACCGTAAACGGTGCTATTTATAATCTACCAAATATCATGCAAGATATAGTCTCGCGCCCGCAAAGAGGCCTTTTTATTCTCAAGAAGAATGTTGGAACCATACTCGTAAAGAAAGAGGAAGTTGCTGCAAAATATTCAGATACATTCAAAGAACAAGATGTTTATGAGCCGGCTAAAGAATATCTCTTGAGCAGGGGCGAGTGTACTCATGCAGAAGTAATAGGTGGAAGTATTTTAGGTAAAAAGTGGGGAACCCCGGACATAATCGGATCAATCAGGGTTAGCACAGATGCCGTTTACAGGCCCCCGCTAGAATTAGTTGCTATCGAAGCAAAAGGGGTTAATTATTCTCCCGTAGAAGCATTAGGACAAGCCATGGCATATAAACTTTTTGCACATCGAACCTGGTTGATATTGCCCGAAACAGATGATATCGACAGAATCGAGGGTATCGCTAAATCAGCGAATATCGGCTTGGTTGTTTTTAATTATAAAAACAAGCAATTCCTTTTTGAAACTCTAAACCGGCCAACTGCCGGTAATCCCGATGCTGAAGAAGTCAACACAATGCTAGTAACTCTAAAAGAAAAAGAACTTAATAAATACAATGTAATTATTAAAAATGAATAGCACGATAAATTAGAGATGGTTGTGCCAGTCGGGTCAGAATTATTGAATTAAGGGGATACTATGGACGGAAAATCGGAAGACATAAAGAAAGACAAAATAGAAAGCATGAAAGGGCTTTTCCCGGAAGTTTTTACCGAGGGAAAGATTGATGCTGAAAAGTTAAAATTTGCACTTGGAGAAGACCTGAATATCCAGGATGAAAGATATGTATTAAATTGGGCTGGTAAATCAGAGGCTTTTAAAGTTTTGCAGACTCAAACGACGGCTACTCTTGCTCCTACTCCGGAAGAATCCATTAATTTTGAAAAAACGCATAATGTCTTTATAGAAGGCGAAAACCTTGAAGTCCTGAAAGTTCTTCAAAAATCTTACTATGGCAAGATAAAGATGATTTACATTGACCCGCCGTACAATACTGGAAACGACAGCTTCATCTATCCTGATAAGTTCTCCGAGTCAAAAGATGAGTATTTAAAAAGAATCGGCGATAAAGATGAAGAAGGCTTCCTCCTGAAAGAAGGCCTTTTTCGAAAAAACAGTAAAGAAAGCGGCCACTATCATTCAAATTGGCTCTCCATGATGTATCCCCGTCTATTCCTGGCAAGAAACCTCATGAGAGATGACGGGGTAATCTTTGTCTCTATTGATGATAACGAAGTCCACAATCTGAGAATGATAATGAACGAGGTGTTCGGGGAAGAGAATTTTATTGGACAGATAGTTTGGAAGAAGAAGACGAATGGAAATAATCAAGGAGCAATCCCTCCAGTACATGACTTTATTCTATCATTTTCGAAGAACAATTCTTTGTTAGATGAAGACAATTTTGGTTATCCAATTACAAAACAATATATTGATAAAAACTATTCGAATCCTGATAAAGATTTGCGAGGCCTGTGGACAACAATGGATCTATCTGCAAACCATAAAGGACCACATTTTAAAATAATCAATCCCAATACTGGTGAAGAATATTTTCCGGCAGATGGTCGATATTGGGTTTTTAATGAAGATGAAGTCCAAAAAAGGATAAAAGAGGGAAGAATAATATTTGGGAGATCAGGCCAAAGTGGTCCGGTCCAAAAGGTTTTTCTGAAAGAAAAACAGTTAAGACGAATTAAGCCAGAGACGTGGTGGGATGAACATGGGATGAATGAGGATGGGACTAAAGAATTGTCAGACTTATTAGGAAAAGTAAAAGTATTTAGTCATTCAAAACCTTCAGTGCTTATAAAAAACATTGTTCAGATTTCTACATCAACGTCCACCGGAGTTTCATCTGATCCAGACATTATTCTCGACTTTTTTGCTGGTTCTGGTACAACAGCGCACGCCGTGCTTGATTTAAACAAGCAAGATAATGGCAAGCGAAAGTTCATCCTTGTCCAGCTTCCTGAACCCTGTGCTGTTGATAGCGAAGCTATCAAAGCAGGGTATAAGACTATCGCTGACATCTGCAAAGATAGGATTCGTAGGGTAATAGAGAATATAAAAGACAAAAAGAATTTGGATTTGGGGTTTAAGGTTTTTAAACTTAAGAGCTCTAATTTTAAAATCTGGCGGAGCGATATAGCTGAGGATGAAAAGGAGCTTACTAAACAACTTGACGGTTTTGAAAATCCTGTCAAAAAAGAAGCGGAAATAGACAATATGCTCTGGGAAATACTTCTGAAATCCGGGTATGATTTGAATACGAAAGTTGAAAACAAGAAAATCTCAGATTGCCAAGTTTTCTCTGTCTCCGCTGGTGAACTGATCGTCTGTCTATCAAAGATTAATGTGGAGTTAATTAAAGGAATCGTAAAACAACCCCCCAAAAAATGCATCTGCCTTGATGTTTTGTTTTCCAAAAACGACCAATTAAAAACCAACACAGTCCTGCAAATGAAAGACGCAGGTGTGGAGTTTAAGACTATATAATGATAAATAATAAACAAATACATATCAAAGCTTTCATAAGTTCAACGTACCTTGATTTGACAAAAGAAAGAAAAGAAGTTGTCAAATCACTTGAAGTGTTGAATGAACCCAGTATTAGAATGGAAAACTTTGGAGCAAAACAAGGAAGCCCACTTAAAGTGTGTCTCAGGGAATTACATAAGTGCAACTATTACATAGGTATTATAGGTAGTAGATACGGCAACCAGCCACATTGTTTCAGTATTTCGCTTACTGAATTTGAATATGAAGCTGCAAAAAGAAAAGGTATTGCAAGGAAGATTTATGTGCGCGAAACGAAGAACCCCTTTAGAAAAGTTAAATATGCTCTACAAAGCTTTCGCGAAGGCGCAAATAAAAGAAGGAAACTAAAAGCTTTTAAGCAAAAGATTAAACAGGATAATTGTCTTTCTTATTTTGACTCTCCTCATAATTTAGTTGAAAATGTTCATGGAGATATTATTCGATATTATGAAGAGAGGATCTCAAAGATTGAGGAAGCAAGAATCGAAAGATTAGATGAAGTAAAGGCAGGTCTTCCTGATGTCGATAAGATCCCGGTACCAACTGATGCAGGATTAAGTGTAGCTGGGATGAAAGAGTTTGACGAAATCAGAGAATTGATTAATAATGGGGATCTTGATGCAGCAAAAAAGACAATAAAGGATTTACTTAAATGAATACAGAAAAAAGGATACTAACTCCTTCTGAAAAAGCAGAACTAAAAGTTCTTGAAGGGCATATTGAGTTACAAAAAGGTAACTTTGATGAAGCAATGAAATGTTTGAATGAATCATTATTATTGGAAAAGCAGAAACGCGCATACCTATTAATGGCATATATTGCAGATGCAAAATCTGACGAAACATTAAGAGCAAAAGCAAAAGAAGGATTGAAAAGTATTACTGGCGCTGAAGTAGATCTTAGGATATTGGAATTAAGTTCGAATAAGATAGTAACTAACCCGCAAGCAGTATTAGATGAACTTATGCAAAACGCAGAAGTGAAATCTCAATACAGAGAGAATGTTGATGCAAATCATTTAGCAGGATATGCCGCCTTAATAAGCAAGAAATATGAATTAGCAAAAAAACTATTTTCGGCTGCAAACAAGATTAAACATAGCATTAAAAGAGAATATCTGATAGCTCTTACTGATATCTACCCGATATTGAATAGACCTGGTGCATTCTTTTTAAAATCTGAAAAAGATAGGATTGTTTTATCCGACAATTTCAAGGTTTTAGAGAAAATAAGAGAAAAAATAGCGCAATATGATATTAATTTTCAAATAGAATATTGGACGAATGTATTGCTTTTGCAACTCTTCATTGATGAGAAGAAAGCAAAGGAACTATTTGACACACTGCCGGCTAATATTAAAAGTGATGACCGTATTGAATTGATTCACGCCGACATTTTATCAGAAACAAATTACAGACAAGAAGCGTTACAGATTTATAAGCAATTGTATGGCAAAAATAGGACCAAAGGAATATTGCTTAAAATTGTTATGAAAATGCATGAATCAAAGAATTATCAAGACATAATTGACTATTTGACTGATATTCCATTAGATGGGTATGATGAAGAGGGTGTGACGATTTCGGTGCTAATAGAGAGTATTGAGAAAATCCAAGGAGTAGACATAGCTATTAGTAAGGCACTTGAATATGAGAAGCTTTATAACCAAGCCTATTCATTGCTTGAACGGTTAGCTATTTTGTATTTCAGAATTTCTAATATTGCAAAAGCTAAGGAATACATTCAGAAGACCATAGATTGTTTAAAGTTAGATAATTTCCCTCCTAGGTTTGTGTTGGCAAAAGAATTTGAATCAATGGGATTCATCCATTATGCAATTTCTGTAATTGAACCTTTGAGGGAGTATTCTCAGAAATCCAAATTGTTTCTTATCAGACTATTAATTAAAACGAACGAGCCTGCTAGTTTGATTAAAGCAAAAAATCTGTTAAATGCTATGATTGTAAATGATGATTCTATTCTCGAAGCCTCGAATCTATTGGGGGAGGTATATGTAAAGGAAAATGATCTCAAGAAAGCTCTAGAAATATATAAGTCTTGTTTTGAGCGAAACAATGAGATTTGGTTAGCTTACAATATTGTCTCTATTTACCTAAATCTCAAGGAATATACGGGTATAAATAAATATCTTGAGTATCTTGGTAAAAGCGACGAACCTCAATGTTTAATAATGGCTGCAGCTGGCTACGATTCTATTAATGAGCAGGGGTTATTTGAACGTTTTGCCATCAGAGCATTGATGAAATTGGGCGAAGGTTTTAACGAAGTGGTCATGTTTTATTATGCAAGCATACATTTATCTCAAAATGAAAATGATATCAAAGATTCAGTAACTTTGAATACGATCCAAGAAAATACGGCTATTAAGCTTACAGACAGCCTTAATATGGAAAAATGGATTTGCATAGATGGCGAAAAAGACTTGCTTCAATTTAATGGCCAAGTGTTCATAGGATGTACCCATTATGCAGTAGATTCTGATGTTGCAATAAAATTACTCGGGATGAGTGTTAACGATGAATTGGAAATAGATGGTATAAAATATAAAGTAGTTGAAATTCTTTCAAGGACTACTAAAGCAGTTAGATATTGCTTGGATTGCTACACAAAAGAAAGGCCTGACTCTAAGTTCTTAAGAAAAGTTGAAGTTGATCTAAATAATCCAATAGCCAGTATGATTCCATACCTCCAAGAATTAAAGGAAAGGAAAGAATTCCTGCTCGGACAATACAACAGAAACAATGGAATAGGGCTGCCTCTGTCTAGGCTGTCAGAAGGTAGAGTGGATCAGTATATGGATGTAATAAACTCTTTGTTGAATGAGCCTGGACAATTATATTTTGCAGGAGATGTCATAGGTGGAAATATTAGAAATTCTAAGATAGTCCTTAGCCTTTCATCTATTATGTTCTTGAAAATAATTAAACAAGATTCTTTATTGCTTAGCTTAGCAAGCACTTCATACGTTGCACCTAGCATTATTGGAGCAATTAAAACCATGTTTGAAAATGTGATTGGTTTTAATGGGAAGATATCTGGTAGCATGGAAATCGACAGGTATGGCAAACCAGTTTTTAGAGAAGTGAATAAAGAACAAGCTCAATTAAGAGTAAAATATTGTAAGGACATGTACGAGATTGCTAATAAAAGCACTATACACCGAGTTGATCCAGATTTTGAAAAGACATTACAAAATACTGAATTAATCTACAATATTAAACATATTATTAGTGATTTTGATTATGATGCCATCTTAGCTGCAAAAGAATTAGGCGCAATTCTTATATCTGATGATGATTTTGTCCAAAAGACAGCAAGAACAATATGCCCAGGAATTAAAGTAACAAATTCTGTAAGTATACTAGAGCAACTCTTTGATACTAATCCCAAAGAATACATCCAAATGATCAACAATCTATCTAAATGCAGTTATTTCACTTGCTGTAATTCAGATACGCTTGAGAAAATGATAAGTTATCACGCAAAAATTGGGCTTATAGACATCCAAATAGAAGCTCAATTAAAAGAATTATATTCTAATATCTTGTCAACTCCGTTATTGTTTACATCCTATTTGACTGTTTTGCTAGATGTCATGATAAACCTTTACAGCAAAAGAATGAATGCAAGGATTGAATCTACGATTGCAAATATAGCCTTAAGTATTATGAATTCAATGAAAGTGTATGGTGTAAATCAAGAGTACATATCTAATGAGATTGGGAAGAAATGTGGTTTGGATTATCTAAAATCTAGTTATATAAAGGGTACATTTAGGTGAAACTGCATTTCGACGCTAATCAGGATTTCCAGTTGGAGGCGGTTAAATCCGTAGTTGACTTATTCCAAGGGAATCCCCTTAATAAGGGAGATTTTGAATATTCAGTGGGCGGTGAGGCAGAAGGAAGCGTAATAAATGAATATGGGGTCGGCAACAGATTGTTTCTTGATGAGAAAACAATACAGAATAATCTTGCTGTTGTGCAGAGCAGAAACAACCTGCTAAAAGTACCGAGCTTTGCCGGAATGCATTTTTCTGTGGAGATGGAAACCGGCACAGGCAAAACCTATGTATATCTTCGAACAATTTATGAGCTAAACAAAATATACGGATTTAAGAAATTCATTATAGTGGTACCAAGCGTTGCCATAAAAGAAGGTGTAAATAAAAATCTTGAAATAACCAAAGAGCATTTTCAGAACCTCTATAATAATGTGCCCGTAAACTACAAGGTCTATGATTCCGGAAGAATTGCCGAATTGCGTAATTTTGCATTGAGCAATAACATAGAGATTCTCGTGATTAATATTGATTCTTTTGCTAAGGATACAAATATAATAAATCAGGCAAGAGACTCAGCATTGGGTAAAAAACCGATAGAATTTATTCAATCTACGAGTCCGATTGTTATAATTGATGAACCCCAGAACATGGAAACTGATATTCGTAAGAAGGCAATTGAAAATCTTCACCCTTTATGTACGCTTAGGTATTCTGCTACTCATACCAACCTGTATAATCCGGTGTACAATTTAAACCCTGTGAAAGCTTATGACCTGGGTTTGGTAAAACAAATTGAGGTGGATTCAATATTTGCGGAAGACGGTTTTAACCAAGCTTATATTTCACTTGAGGGACTAAAACCTGCCAAGAAATCGATTAGCGCGAGAATTCGCATTGATGTAAATACTGACAAAGGCGTTACAAAGAAAGCATTTAACGTAAAGAGCGGGGCTGATCTGTATGAACTATCCAATGAAAGAGAGATTTATAAAGAAGGTTATAAGATAATTTCCATAGATGTTTCTAACGGATGTATCGAACTGTCAAACGGCAATGTCATTCACAAAGGGGAAACACAAGGCGGATTACAGGATGAAGTAATGAAAGTCCAGGTGGGAAAAGCAGTCAAAGAACACTTCCACAAACAGAAAAAGTACAAAGAAAAGGGCATCAAAGTGCTGACACTCTTCTTCATTGACAGGGTAGCAAATTACCGCTCTTATGATGATTTAGGCAAAGAAGTCCCAGGGAAGTTTGCTTTATGGTTTGAAGAGATATACAAGAAATATGCGAAAGCCTCCGAATTCAAAAAGGTAATGCCGTTTGAAGCGGGGAAAGTTCATAACGGCTATTTTGCTCAGGACAAAAAAGGGAAATTTAAAGACTCTGCTTCAGGCGAAACCCAGGCGGATGATGATACTTATAAACTGATTATGCAGAAAAAAGAAGAACTTCTTGATATCAAAAACCCCTTGAGTTTTATTTTCAGCCATTCCGCTTTGCGAGAAGGCTGGGATAATCCTAATGTGTTTCAAATCTGCACTTTAAATGAGACTAGATCGGACTTGAAAAAAAGACAGGAAATCGGACGAGGGCTTCGACTTTCTGTGAATCAACAAGGCGACAGAATACGGGACAAGAATATTAACATTCTAACCGTTATCGCAAATGAAAGTTATGAAGACTTCGCAAAGAAACTTCAAAATGAAATACACGAGGACTGTGGCGTTGAGTTTACCGGAAGGATAAAGAATGCGAGGAATAAGCAGAATGTGAAATTTAGAAAAGGTTTTGAGCTAGATAAGAACTTTATTGATCTATGGAATAAGATAAAACAAAAGACAACTTACCGCGTGGATTATAAAACTGATGAACTAATCAAAGATGCGGGTAAAGCAATAAAGGATATGCCGGCAATTACCAAAACAGTAATTAGGGCGGAAAAAGTCAGAATTTCCATGCTGAACGAGGGAGTGAAGACAAATTTGACCGGAACTGATCTCCCTGAAACCATTGAAATGAAAGTGGAAATCCCTGATATTCTTGGATATATTCAGAGCAAGACAGAGCTTACAAGATCAACGATATTACAAATTATAAAGGAGTCCGGGCGCATTGCTGATATTATGGATAATCCTCAGATGTTTCTGGACTTTTCAGTGGAAAAACTCAAGGCAATACTTACTGGTTTATTGATAGAAGGGATCAAATATGAAAAAATTGCAGGACAGGAATGGGCGATGATGCTCTTTGAATCAAAAGATATAGAGTGTTATGTAGATAATCTCTATGCTGTTAATAATTGTGATAAGACAATAGCATCTCATATTATTATTGACTCGATGTCGGAGCCGGAGAGAAAATTTGCTGAAGAATGTGACTCAAATCAGAACATTGAGTTTTTTATCAAGCTGCCAAGGTGGTTTGTGATAAAAACACCCATAGGACCTTATACACCAGACTGGGCGTTGATATTTAAAGATGATAAAAAACTCTATTTTGTTGCCGAAACAAAATCTACATTGGGTTCTGCTGGATTGAGAATGTCTGAAATTCAAAAAGTAAAATGCGGTGCTCGGCATTTTGAGCAGTTTCCTGAAGTAACGTATAAGCAGGTAACCAAAGTTACAGACTTGCTTAATTTGAAGTAGTCACGAAAAGTGTTGACAGTTAACGCTCTTTAATAAAAATAAATGAGCCACGGCCTTCCAAATGGTGTAAAATGTTTTTGCGAGAAAACAAATTAAACGCCAGGAGGAAAACCATGACTCAACAGCAGTATATCATAAAAAGGAAAATGAATCTATTGGAGTTAGGCAGCCAGCTAGGAAGCATCAGCGAGGCTTGCCGGAAGCTTGGTGTCAGCAGGCAGCATTTCTATGACATCAAGGCGGCCCTTGAAGAAGAAGGCGTCGAGGGATTGCTTGAAAAAGCAAGGAATAAGCCGCGGATTGGCAATAGGGTGAATCCTGTGATCGAGGAGACAGTACTGCAGTATTCTTTGGAGCTCCCAACCCACGGTCAGGTGCGGGTAAGCAATGAGCTAAAGAAAAAGGGCATTGTCGTCAGCGCTGGAGGCATCCGGAGCATCTGGATGAGGCACGGTCTGGAGATCCGTAAGAAACGTTTGGACCGGCTAGAGAAGTGGTCGGCCGAAACCAAAAACATCCTTACAGAAAGCCAGGTACAAGCGCTGGAAGATGCCAAAGAAGAAAAACAGGCTTATGGCGAGATAGAGTCTTTTCACCCAGGTTTCCTTGTGGGGCAAGACACTTTCTATGTTGGCTGGATAAAAGGAATAGGCAAGATATACCAGCAGACAGGAATAGACACCCACTCGAATATCGGGTTCGCAAAGCTCTACACAGAGAAGACATCGCTTACGTCTGCCGACTTCTTGAATGACAAAGTTTTACCGTTCTTTGATGAGAACTCGGTCCGGTTGCTCAGAATAATTACGGATCGCGGCACCGAATACTGCGGAATACGGGAAGAGCATCCCTATCAGCTGTTTATGTATTTAAACGGGATAGAGCATACCAAAACAAAAGCAAGACACCCGCAGACCAACGGTTGCACGGAGAGATTCAATCAGACCTGCCTCGATGAGTTTTACAAGGTGGCTTTCCGCAAGAAAGTCTACAGCACTCTCGAGGAGATACAGAAGGACCTTGATTTGTTCATTGCAGACTACAACACAAACAGGACAAACCAGGGAAAATATTGTCAGGGTCGTACACCGATACAGACTTTCAATGACGGGCTTGAACTCTGCAACAAGTACGTGTATGATCAGCAGGAGGTGAAGTCCATAGCCTAGACGGCGGTGAGTTTGGAAGGCCGGCTGTCAACGCTAATACTGACTACCGCACTTAATTAAAGGAACACATTCCAATCCATCCCGGCACCCTGTTTTAATTCCATCGTCCGCATTTTCCATTCCCGACTTGACATTATATATACCATAGTATATACTACTATGGCTATAGTATATACGGAGGTCGCTATGAAAGTCAAAACGCTGGTTTCAATCGACGAGAAGAAGAAATACGAGGTCGAAACGCTGAAAAAGCTCACCGGGAAGAGCATGAGCAACCTTGTGGAAGAGGGGATAACCATTCTCTACGCCAAATACAGCCATCTTCCAAGCACTTTCGACGAGGCTATCAAGCAGACCGCCGGCATAGGGAAAGGAAAGATAGAATATGTCCGGGAAAAGCTTAACACCGACATCGTAAGAAGGAGTAAAGGGGCTTGATATTATTGCTTCATTTGTATATAATGACAGCATAGTCATTATAGCATGATGAAAGGAAGGGGGTAAATGATATGAAAAAGATAAAAACGATGGTTTACATAGATGCTGATCACAAAAAGCGTGCCCTTGCGTTAAAGGATATTACACATAAAAGCTTAAGCTCCCTGGTGGATGAGGGACTGAAAGCGGTGTTTATAAAATACACAAACACGCCTAAAACGCTTAAAGAGTCGGTCGCTTCCACTTACGGGGCTAGTAATACCATCGAGTACACAAGAAATGAATTCAATAAAGATTTCGAAAAGCGCGCAATAAAAAGAGGTGAATAATGGAATCCCGCGCGAAATCAGTCCATGAGAAACAAAAGTATCTTATAGACAGTGATGTTTTAATCAATCATATTCATAAAAGAAGAGATACGCTGGTTAAACTTATGCAAATTCCGACCCATTCCGGCACCTGATTCCGACTGATTCCGGCCACCCGTTCCGATCCAATCCGGCACCCTGTTCCGAAGCATTCCGGCAGGGGCAAACATGCTGAAAGACTCCAGTAAATAAGCCATAATAAGGGCCAAACCTTTTCAAAGGAGGCTTTTAAATGGCAAAGGAGCGAATAAGCATGCGTCATCTAAGGGAAATACTGCGTCTAAGGAAACAATTCGGACTTTCTCCAAGGAGGATAGGGATTTCCTGCGGTATTGGAAGAACCACAGTTCAAGAGTATCTGAAAAGATTTGAAAAAAGCGGCTTACCTTGGCCGTTACCTTCTGATTTAAGTGACGACGAGTTGATTAAAAAGGTATTTCCAGCCAAGAATAAGGAAGCTATCAAGCCACTTCCAGACTTCAAGGATTTGGCTATCGAAATGGCAAAACCAAACATGAACTTCATGGTCCTGTGGGAAGAATACAAACAAGATAATCCTGCCGGATATCAGTACAGCCAATTCTGCCGGCTATTTAGCGAATACATTGACGCCAGGAAATACAGCATGAGGCAGATTCACAAGGCAGGCGAGAAGGCTTTTGTGGACTTTGGTGAAGGCCTCTCGTATACCGATATGATCTCCGGACAAGAAGTAAAAACCAGAGCTTTCGTCTTTGTCTGGGGAGCTTCGTTACGAATGTTCGCATGTTGTACGCCTGATGAGAAGATCCATAGCTGGATCAATGCCCACACTTCCGCAGTCGAATACTTTGGCTGCTGCTCGAAGACCATAGTACCAGATAATCTAAGATCCGGCGTAAGCAAAGCTTGCAGGTACGAGCCGGAGCTAAATAGATCATATGCGGCCTGGGGTGAGTATTACAACACCGCCATAATACCTGCAAGGGTAAGAAAGCCTAAAGATAAGTCTTTAGCTGAAATCAGCGTAAAGATTGTGAAACGATGGATATTCGTAAGACTAAGAAATAGACAATTCTTCTCATTGGCAGAGATAAATCAGGCAATCATGGAATTGCTTGTGATATTGGATAATAAAGTCATTAAAAGCAGAGGCAAAAGCAGGATGCAACTCTTCCTTGAGCTCGATAAGCCAAATGCACTACCTCTTCCCGGGCAACCTTACCAATTCGCTGAATGGAAAAAAGCAAAAGCAGGAATAGATTATCATGTCCTCTTTGATAATCATTCCTATTCAATCCCATACACATATGCCAGACAAGAGCTGGAGATTAAGGCAACGAGCCGGGTGGTCGAGATATACCGCAAAGACGTAAGAATCTGCATGCATAAAAGGAGCTACGTAAAGAATGGCTTCACAACAGATAAGGAGCATATGCTGAAGGCCCATAGGGAATATTTGGAGTGGACACCGGAGCGGATAATGCAATGGGCCGAGAAATATGGCCCATCGGTGAAAGCTGTCGTTAAAATCATTATCGAACGGAAATATTTCCCGGAACAGGCTTTCCGGTCCTGCCTTGGAGTAATCAGCCTTGAAAAGAAATATAGTGCCTCAAGGTTGGATGCGGCCTGCAAGCGGGCATTAGAGCACCACAGCTGCAGCTACGGTTCAATTAAAAGGATCCTGGAGCATAATTTGGACCAAATAGAAGATAAACCGGAAGCATCCAAGAAAATACAACACGAAAACATTAGAGGTTCAGAATACTACGAACCCAGCATGAACTAACCAGGAGGAACCAAATGAAAGAGCAAATCATAAGCAAGCTGTATGAGATGAAGATGGTCGGCATGGCAAAAAGCTACGAAGAAAAGGCTGGTAAACCAGACTACAGGGATCTCTCCTTTGAAGAGTTCCTTTCAATGCTTGTGGACGATGAGCATATCTACAGGAGAAACCAAAAGCAAGCCCGCCTCTTGCATTTAGCAAAGCTAAAGTATCCTGCAGCATGCTTTGAAGATATTGACTACAGATCTAATAGAGGAATCAACAAGGCTAAGCTGGTCTCGCTCCAGAACGAAGAATGGTTCCTCTCCCACCAAAATATCATAATCACCGGTCCTACAGGGATAGGCAAGAGCTACATAGGCTGTGCTTTTGGCAATAAAGCTTGTAGGAACGGGCATAGTACGCTCTATTTCAGGTGGTCACGTCTGCTCAGCAATATTCACGCCGCCCGTGGTGACGGTACATACTTGAAATACCTCAACAAGCTCAGCAAGGTAAAACTCTTGATAATTGACGACTTTGGAATGAACTCAATGAGCGATACCGATAGGAAAGACCTCATGGAGGTCATTGAAGACCGCTACAACACCGGCTCAACCGTCATCACCAGCCAGCTCCCGGCAAAACAATGGCACGGCTTCATCGGAGACCCGACCATTGCCGATGCTGTATGCGACAGGCTTTTTCATGCGGCCCATATCATTGAAATGAAAGGCGGCTCCATGCGTAAGAGGTAGTCACACGTTGATTTGGTAAAAGCCAAATGATATACTGATGTAGTTTCCCAGAACTTTCGCAAGGAGGAGCTATTCATGCATATCCCGGACGGATTTCTAGGCCCTAAAACCTCAATGAGCTTGCTTGGAGCAGCAGTCGGAGTATTAGGCTACTGCCTTAGCAAAGTTTTGAGTGCTATTACGGTTCTCGTCCCAAATAGTGTCCTCGCAACTGCAGGGGCAAATGCGACAAAAATGTATAACAACGGCCAGTTGGCATTGACAAAGTTTGGTAGTGAGAAAATAAGAAAGATGGGTGTTGTCGCTGCCTGGATCTTTGCCGCTCAGATGTTCAATTTTCCGATCAGCAATGGCACGTCCGGGCATTTACTCGGCGGAGTTTTTGCTGCTGTATTGCTCGGCCCCTTTGCAGGTACTATCGTCATTTCAGTTGTACTTTTAGCTCAGTCAATCTTCTTTGCTGACGGCGGAGTTTTAGCTATTGGGGCAAATATCATAAACATGGGGTTTGTTGGTTGTCTCTTAAGCTACTACGTGTACGATTATCTGAAGAAATTCATCAATGAGAATGTTGCGATAGCAATTGCTGCCTGGTTCTCGGTAGTCGCTGCAGCTTTTGCATGCTCAGTAGAAATCGGTATGGCCGGGAAGATCTCGGCCGGAACCGTTACAAAAGCGATGCTAAGTGTTCATGCGGTCATCGGAATAGTTGAAGCTGCAATAACACTTCTGCTCCTGAAAATATTTGGTAAGAATAAAGAGGTCGAATGAAAAAGAGAATATTAGTTGCAGTAATCATAGCTGTTCTCGCAGGCTTCTTTGCTTCCAGATATCCGGATGGCTTAGACAAGGTTTCTGGTATGCTTGGTTTTTCCGGGCTGGCAAAAGAAAACGGGGCCGTAATGAAGGATTACACGATAAGCTTCATAGGCCAAACTCCGATAAGTTCCGCCATAGCAGGGATTATTGGTGTATTCATAGTATTTGGAGTCTTTGAAGTGATCTATTTAATGCTTAGGAAAAAAGCTGTCGTTCCAAGTGAGGTCGCAACAAGCAGAAAAACAAGAGCCAAGTAACACTCGGCTGGGTTCTCAGCATAGACCTGCCGGAATGCTTCGGAATAAGGTGCCGCTTTCAATCGGAACAGGGTGCCGGAATAAATCGGAATGAGTGGCCGGAATCATCGGAATCTGCAAACTTATTGAGAAAGACAATATAACGGTATCTTCAAGCGTGCTGAACAAAATAGAGCTGTACCGGGGCGCGCGGAATGAAAAAGACAAAACAATAATAGATGATCTTATGCGGTATTTCTATATTTACGAAGTAGATGAGTTAGTAGCTGACAAAGTATATGAATTATGCGCTCTAAACAAGCTTGGCTCTTTAGGCCCCATGGATTTGATGATCGCGGCCACCTGTTTAGTAAATAATTTGGTTCTGGTAACACATAATTTAAAACACTTCAGCTTGGTACCGGACATCAAGATTTACAAGGAGTAAGGGAGAATGAGCGAAACCCCACCTATATATGATACATCGAGAAAACCGCTCCTGGTGGACTCCGACATCCTCATAAACCACCTGAACGGCCATAACACCGGCCTTATCCCGTCATTGAGTAAGACGGCGGACCTGCATATCAGCGTTCTGACCGAATATGAAGTGCTGATCGGCATACAAGACCCGAGCATTCTCGATTCTGTCATAAACTTCCTGAACTTCTTTGAAAAGCTCCCGGTAACTGCGGTAATATCGCGCAAAGCCAGCGAGATAGCAGCAAGCTCGAAACCCATGCAATCTGCCCTGAAGCCTATGGATGTTTTGATAGCGGCTACCTGTGCAGTCCATAAAATGCCGCTCGTCACCAACAACAAAAAACACTTTAAACAAATTAAGGAAATAGTGCTATATTAATGGTTAAGCGGTATCATTAACAGCCGCGGGGAGGGGATAATGCTTCAACTCTTATCAGAGATAGACAAACTCCAGAAAGAAATTGATGCTTATAAACCATTACCCCCCAATACCTTAAAACAATTAAAGGAATACTACAGGGTAGGTTTTACTTACACCTCTAACGCATTAGAGGGCAATTCATTGACAGAAACAGAAACAAAGGTAATATTGGAAGACGGCATAACCGTTGGCGGAAAGCCGATCAGGGACTATTACGAGGCGTTAGGGCATAGTGAGGCATACGATTATATTTATAAATTAGCAAAAAACGGGGATATTACAGAGGAAAACTTAAAAAAACTGCATAAAATCTTTTACAACAGAATAGATGAGAAAAGAGCCGGGAAATATAGAACAGAAAAAGTCTTCATTTCCGGTTCAAAGTATTCCTTGCCTGGTCCGGATAAAGTTAATTCCCTTATGCTTGAATTTGTAAAGAAAATGGGGAAAGCAAAAGAACTGCACCCGGTGGAATATGCCGCTATTGCTCACAAAGAATTTGTCTTCATTCATCCTTTTGTAGACGGGAACGGCAGGGTAGCAAGGCTATTAATGAATCTGATACTATTACAAAAAGGCTACTGTATAGCGATAATCCCGCCTATTCTAAGAAGTAATTATATCAATGCATTAGAAAAAGCCCATTCAGACGACAGCGCCTTTAAAGTATTTATTGCCGAAACTGTAAAAGAAACCCAAAAGGATTATTTAAGATTATTGCGGCCATAAGTTCTAAAATCCATTCATTTTTCGCGGGAGGACACACAACCAATTATTCCGATAAGCAACCTTATGTTAACAAGGCAACCGGCAGCACTTATAAAACCACATATTTTTGTAGTTGACGGCATACCCCATCGTTGTTATAATACAGAAGAATACAAGAGCATACATTTGCTATCAGGAGGTAATTTCAATGTCCAAGATTGTAACGCTTAGATTATCTGAACAGGAATATCACAAGATTTCTAAAAACGCCGCGACCGAAAACAGGACCCTTTCAAACTTCATAACAACAGTCGTCCTAAACATGCTCGACGAATCAAGCTTTGTTGACCCTATTGAGATGTCTCAGATCAATTCAGATAAGGACCTATTAAAAAGACTTCGCAAAGGCCATCGTGATGCTAAAAAAATGCAGGGTAGATTGATTGGATAAATTCAAAGTATTTGAAACCACTGCGTTTATAAAGGATCTTGACAAGGATTTTGGCGGCCAGCAGGTAAGAATCCGAATCAAACTCAATTCCTATGTTTACCCGCAATTGAGGCAAAGTCCGTATTTCGGGAAAAACATAAAAAAATTGCGTAGTTATAACCCGGAAACCTGGCGTTACCGTATTGGAAACTACAGATTCTTTTACACAATAGATGACAAGAAGAAGATTGTTATTATGCTAACGGCTGATAATCGCCAAAACGCTTACTGATTTAACGGAGTTCATTCGTTTCATCATTTACCCGGGTACAAATACTCATTGCCGGACCCGTTCGCATGTTTAAAACGATTCTGGAGAGATTTATTCCACCTTAAAACCATACTGCTTCTTAGTTATTGGTTTTTCAGAATCTTCCGGCAATTCAAACTTTCTCTAATCATGGATGTGGGATTATAGAAAATATGGTTACTTCTTTATCTCCTGGACCGTAATAAAAGAATATCCTATAAGCTCCAGGAGTATTATTCTCAGCATAGGCTTCAAATAGTTTTTCTCCACAAGGGCCATGGCTTGAATGAAAAGGATGAGTGTTAAGACTAGAATGTCTTGGATTAGTTTGCAGATAATTAAGAGATTTTGATACGGCTTTAAATCTTTTCTTAAGATCCGGGGATGCTTTAAGGTCTCTTAATTGTTCTTTGGCACGGTCCGAAAAGGATAATACAAAAATCATAACGTATTAAGAAATTTACCGAGATTTTTTACTTTAGTTACTCTTCCGGCTTTAGCATCCTCAAGTCCTTTTTTAAATTCATTTAATATCTTTGGATTCTGATAAACCCAGGCTTCGTCTGCCGGCACATTAATGTAAGGTTTTAGTAAAACATCTCCATTATCAGCGACACAAATACGATATGCATCAATTTTCATCATCTTTGAATAAACTTTAATAAGCTTATCTCCCAGGGAAATGCGACTCTTAGAATCCAAGGATTTTATTGCGCAAGGAGTAAACGTTTCTCTAATTTCAAAAGTCTCTTTTATGGCAGAATCCTTTTTTATAGTTGTTTTCATTTTTTACCTCTGCTTAAAGCATACTATAAAGTGGGATAGTAGTCAATAGGGATATTACAATCAAGCAACATTATGCATATAACATATTATCAGAAGGTGCTCTTTTTATCCACATATTAGCCCTTATGTTAACAAGGCAACCGGAAGCACTTATTAATCGATAAAATTAGCATTTGACGGCATCGCTTATTTTCTGTGCTCACCTGTATTAATCTTTATTACATTTCATATTGACTTTCACAAACAACTGTATTAAACTCTAATACAGCAATTTGGAGGTAACTATGCGCACAATAATGTCGATTAGTTTGTCAGATGAACTTCTGAGTAAGGTTAAAATTAAGATGAAACAGCAGGATACTTCTTCAAGTGAACTGGTTCGTACGGCGCTTGCAGAGTACTTCTTTAAGGAAGAATTCTCCCGTTTACGCAAAAAGGCCCTCCTGGAAGCCCTTAAAAGGGGCAAAATATATAGCGACGAGGAAATCTTCAAGAAGGTTTCTTGAAAATCCTTGTTGATACAAACGTAATAATCGCTTCGTTTCTCGGCAGTAGCGCGTGTTTTGAGCTTATTGAAGACGCGCGCCATAATCATCAGCTATACTATTCCGACCAGATACTCGCGGAGCTTAAAAGAAACCTTGTTTCTAAATTTCACTATACAGACAAGAAAGCAGTAGAATACCTTTCATTTATTTCGGGTAATTTCACGAAATGCCGCAAAATCAAGGAAGTAAAGGCTCTTTGCCGGGATAAATCAGATGATCAAATCATTGCCGATGCGATTGGAAACAAGTTAGACATGATAATTACCGGCGATAAAGATCTTCTCGTTCTAAAAGTTAAAAACATAGTTATCTGCAGTCCAAACGGCTACTGGATACACTCGCGGTTTTAAATCAAACTATAAATCAATTTTTTCCGGACACATGGAACCTTAGACAATCCGATCGCCCGTTTAAACGCATTCTGGAGAGATTTTTTTCAGTTTAATCAATTAAACATCCAAAACCTATGACGACATCAACCAAAATACTTTTAGCACTTTTAAATCGCGCGGCAGAATTGTTTCTCAACCCGCGGCTTCATCTTATACTGGCTCTGGCCGGCATTATCATTTTATATTTCCTTGGCCGGAATCTTTTTTACACAGTCGTCAATGAATACTACAGCAAGCAAACCTTTAACTGGTACGGCTTCATAATAATAAAACTGGCCGTAATATACCACGAGCTGGCCCATTCGCTGGCCGTCATTGCCTTCAGCATTCTGTTTCTTTTGACATTTTGGGTCCCGGTAATAGGAATGTTCGCGAATCTCTGGTACGCGAAACTGAACGCCGTTCATTTCAGCGGCGAAGGAAACTTTCTTGGCTCCGTTGACTTCGAAGGCGGAAAACTTTCTTCAATAATAATCGCGCTGATGCCGTTCGGATTAATTTTCGCGGCACTTCTTGGCCTTAGCTGGTGGTGGCACTTGGATCTTTTACTGAGGCTCGCTTTGGCCGTTCCGTTTTTCACGCTTTACTTTGTGCCCTGCATCATAGGGAGCTTTCCAAGCGATGTGGATTTGAAACAGACCGTTTTGTTGCCCGTTGTTTTGGTGGTTTATATCGTTTACTTGTGGTATTATCCTGTAAAGATTAAGCCGTTTCTTAATGTGCTTTTTGCCGTAAACATTTCACTATTGTTTGTGGTATTATTTAAATACTGTCTGGTTCTTTTGTCAAAAGTGAAAAAACAAACCGTTAAGGGGAGCGTAAATGCCTGAAGCAAATAACAACCTTCCTGCAGCAAAAGAGAAGAAGATATTACTAACGGAGAGAATCAGCAACAAGCTGGAAATCAACAAACCCTTTGAAGTTGACAAGAATATTGCCTCCAACTCTCTCTTTACAAGCACGAAATACCCTCATAAAACAAGGACAATTGACAGGGTATTCAATAACCCGGACGGCAGCACCAACATCAGCAAAATCATCCTTGGCGATCCCAAGCACGACGGAGTCGTCTCCGGAGTCCTAAACACCTTTGACTGCAAAATCCTCTTCATCCTCATCAAGTTCTTCTATGACGCGGGTATGCCGACAGACACGGGAATTGCCTTTCCTCTCTCTTACATCGCGAAAGAACTTGGCAATGATCCGAGCGGCAAGATGTACCACTACATCCGGGAATCTTTAAACCGGCTCCGCTTCGTGCCTATCAGATGGGAAAACATCTACATCGCGAAAGACGAGAAGAAAAAGTCCGTTATCCTGAATAACCTTACTTTTACAATACTTTCAGACCTCAAAGGCGAAGTCCGCTACGACATAGACAACAAGACGGAAACAAAACGCTATACCAGCAACCTCAACTATGTTGAATTCAACAAGCACATCATCGGAAATATTTTAAGCGGCGTTACCACCCCGGTAATAATTGATGTCATTAAGGCCCTTGATAAGGACATTTCAATACTCCTTTATATGTACCTTAATACCGAATTGATGGATAAACCCGCTTCCTCTTTCTTCACAAAAGACATTGCCAAAATCATCGGCCTTTCGGATTACGCTTACGCGAAAGAGCGTTTACGCAAGATTGAGCCGGCCCTGAAAGAGCTTATAGGCAAACCCATAGCCAACGGAATCATCAGGAACTACAAAGCCGAACAGTCCGGAAACAGAAACGATATAGTAATTACCGTCTATAAGAAGGATGCCGGAACAACTGAACAGCCTCTTCTCCCTCCCAAACCCAGCGATTACACGCAGGTTGTTGAGTACTTTAACAAGACCTTCCCGGCGCATAAAGGCACCCTGGAGTTCTATGTAGTCCAAAAACACTCCGCCCAGTACTCTGTGGCCGATATGACTCGCTACCTTGACTATATGAAGGCCCAGGACAATGTAAACACTATCAAGAAACCCGCGGCTTACTTCAATAACGCCCTTATCAAGAAGTTCAATATAGGCGATATTGCAAAGCAAATACTAATAGATTCCAAAAAGATAGACGATATTAAGAGTATTGAGGACAAACTTGCCAGCGATCAGCTCCGGCTGGAAGCCGAGCGAAAAGAAACAGACTATTACTTAAGCATCTATAACGGCCTTGCCTCTAGAGACAAAGCCTGCGTGGATAAGCGGGCTATGGAGCTTCTAAAGAAGGATTTCAATAATAAGACTCCGGAAATCATTCCCCGCCCTCTCCTTCACGGCTATATTAAAAAAGTGCTCATTCAGGATGGCCATAAGTATCTTTGATACTCTGGGCGGAAAGATTAGTTTTTCAGGTGTTCTAAGACCACTACCGGTTGTGGCTGATACTCTGGGCGGAAAACCAAAATAGCCGAAATCAGCCCTTGATACTCTAGGCGGAGACCACTGAATGTTTTTAGGCAAAGATTTATCACGATAAATGCAGGGGTTTTAAAGGCGTAAATTCTCTGATAATTCAAGACTTGATACTCTGAGCGGAAATAAGTAATGGCAGTTTTCAATAAACCGGCTGTAAGTGTAATTGCATTAAGGCATATATCAAGTTTAAAGGCCCATTTGATACTCTGGGCGGAAATCATTGATACTTAGGGCGGAAAAGCTTAAAAGCCCTTGTATTCTGGGCGAAAAGTGATACCCTGGGCGAAAATTCATCTAAAACAACTTACAGCGTCAACGTTTCATTAAATCCATATATATGTTTTGTCTTGTTTTAAACATATATAACAACAACAATACGGTGTTGTTTTTAGTCTCTAAAGTTCCAAGTTCAAAAACAGGTTCAGAACCGAACAAGACCGAACCCAAAACAAGACAAAAGAGCAATTCGTCACTAAGGTAAAAGCTTTGATACTCTGGGCGGAAAACAAACAATATCCGGACAAAACAGGTTTTTTAAAGACTACAAAAAGCTAATATGCTATAATACAAAAAGGAGCAGACATGGCGAAGAGAATAGTGATGTACAACCACAAAGGCGGAGTCGGCAAAACAACGACATCCGTGAATGTTTCAACATATTGCGCTGTTTTAGGAAATAGAACATTAATAGTTGATATTGATCCGCAAGGCAATGCTTCAGGCAATTTCAGTTATAACATCTACGATGTTGCCGAAAATACCGCCCAAAAAACAATCGTTGAAGTCCTGCTCGGAAAAACAACCGTAAAGGATGCCAAAACTACATTCGATGCCGCCGAAATCAAATCACTTCATTTATTGCCTTCAGACAACAGGATGAACAAGATATCCTCAGAGTTAAACGACAAAGCGGGCCGGGACCTTATTCTTCATACCAAACTTAAAGAAGTGGAATCGGAATACGACTATGTCTTTATTGATTCTCCGCCGCAAAAGAGTGTTTTCTCAATGAACGCCCTGCTCGCGGCCAACTACATTGTAATTCCGTTTTCACCCGGGCAATACGAGGTAATGGGCCTCAAAGAGCTTATGGACCTGTTTGACGAGGTTAAAAGGGTAAGCGAAAACCATCCCAAAGTCCTTGGCATTCTCGTAACCATGCACACGCCCACCAAGGCGATGAAAGACATCTTAAGAAGTCTCAGCGAGGTTTACGGAGATCTTTTATTCCAGACCGTTATACCTTTAAGCACGGCCGTCAAGCAGTCAACCATTGATGCTTTGCCGCTTTACTACTCAGACGGCAAGAGCGCGCCGGCAATGGCATACAAAGAGTTCACAAACGAAATGATAGAGAGAATTAAAAAGATTGAGAAGGGGGCCTAATGGCTAATCAGAGAAAACTTAAAGATATCCTGTTTGGAGCCAAGAAAGACGGCAAAACATTTGCCGAGCAGAGCACGGAAGCTTTAACTAAAAACCAGTACGAAATGGTAAAAAACTCCACGGGCAAATACCTTGAAACCACCGTTTACGATGTTTCTATAAAAGACATTGACCTTTCCGATAAACGCTTCCAGATGAGGCTTCCGGATCACGATATAACAGAAGTAAAAAAGAGCATTGCCGAAGAAGGCCAGCAGACCCCCGTTGTCCTCATGCAAAAAAGAGGCAACCCTAAATTCCTTATCATATCAGGCTTTACCAGAATACAGGCAATCCACGAATTAAAACAGGCAACAGTCAAAGCCTTCGTTAAAGTTGACCTGAAAGATGTTCAGGCATTAACAATTGCATTGATAGAAAACGAAGCCAGAAAGGACCTTACCGACTGGGAAAGAATACAAGGCGTTGTAATGCTTATCAAAGAAGGCAAAACGGCCAATCAGGTGGCCTTGGACATCGGCAAGGACAAAAGCACCATCTCTCTCTATCAGAAAGTCTTCGCTTCAAAAGAAGCCATCAGGAACGCCCTAAAGCAGAATAAGATTAATTTCACGAAAGCGCACATTCTTTCCGTTCACCAGGACAAACTTTCCGACAAGCAGATTGCCGAAGTAATAGAGAAATCAAAAGATTTAAGCGTTCAGAACTTAAAGAATGTTTTGAGCGAAGTCATCCAGAAGTCCAAAGAAATAGGCGATGCGGTTGACAAAGAAGCAAGCAAGCCGAAGCGCGCCGTTTCCGTTAAACGTGATAAATTTGCCGTTGATATCAGGTTCAACAAAGCAGGCAAGTACTACAAGCTTCACGGAAAGATAAACATTAACGCCAACAACGCGACTGCCGTTATTTCCCGCCTGGAAGAAATAATCGCTGAGCTGAAAAACATCAAAGAATAGGCGACAAGATGATCTACTATGTTGTTTTCATCTTAATAGTGTCTGTTTCTGTGCTGATCTTCTTCGGCAAGAAGCTTAAGAATCCTAGCAAAGCCCTGCTTAATGCCGGCACGACCAACATTCCTTCGGGAAAATACTACACCACCCTTGCCAGAATAAACAAGAAGGCAATTCTTATCCCGGAACACAGCCGCTATATGCACACGCAGGTTATCGGTTCAACCGGAAGCGGAAAAACCAGATATGTCTTCTTTCCCAGCATCTATCAGGACATTCTCCGCGGCGCGGGATGTTTCATCCTCGATGTCAAATCCAATATGTTTGTTCCTGTCGGAAGCTATGTCCAGTTCAGCGGCAGAGACAAAGATTTCTGCTACTTTGACATAGCAAGCCCCGGCTCTTTTACCTATAACCCTCTTATCGGCGATGATCCTGATGAAGTGGCAGGCAGAATCAGCACCGCTTTATATTCCGACAACGAAAGAAACGACGACTTCTACAAAGAAATAGGCCACCGCTTTATTCATTCCCTTGTGAGATTGCTTTACACCTACAACAACAGGATTACTTTTAGCGACATCTATCAGGCTACCAATGATGTTGAAACCCTTACCCGCTTATGCCGGGGCAAAGAAGATAATGTTGATGCCGAGTATTTCATAAAGAACTGGATAGAGAAAAAAGAAGAATACCGGCAGGAAAAACTCATCGGCCTCATCAATAAGCTTGCTCCTTTTGTTTCTTCCCGGTGGGCCCCGCTGATAAACACTTACAACCCCGATATCCTTATGGAAGATGTTGTAATGAACAACAAGATATTCCTTTTCGGCGTTTCAAGCCAGAACAACACAAGCACCTATAAGGCCTTAACCACCTTGACCCTTATGAACCTTCAGAACATCATAGCTAAACGCTATAACATAGCTAAGAAAGACGGCTTCTTCCTTTACCTGGACGAGTTCAAAGATATCGTTTACCCCCAATTTGCCGACCTTATCAATAAAGCCAGAGAAGCCAAGATAGGCATAATGCTTGGACATCAGAGCCTTGGCGACCTGTCCAGCATCAGCAAGGCCTTTGAAAACACAATACTTACCAATACCAGAAACAAAGTAATCCTAAACCTTGATAATGTGGAATCAGCCGAATACTTCTCAAAGCAGATAGGAACCAAGAAAAGCATTGAAAAGACAGTAAGTTACGCGCAAGAAGGCATTTGGAGCGTTGCAAAAGGGCATTCCGAGAAGCTCGTTGATGAATTCATTGTGCATCCCAATGTCTTAAAGCTCCTCCCTACAGGGCAGGCAATACTCCGTATAGCCGACTCCGAAACAGGCGGCCGGCACTTTTCGGTTAAATTAATGCATGTTGCGGAGAAACCCTTTGACATAAGCGCGGTCAAACGCCCTTCCGCCGCAAAGCTTGAGGTGGAAAGCAGCTGCGGAAAAAAAGAGAAATCTCCCGAAAAATCTGATAATATAAAGGGCATAGAAACACCGGCCAAGAATGATCTTTCGGGCGATAAAAAGGTAAAGACTTTCGCGGTTAACCTGGACAAAGCAACAAAGCGCCGGAATAAACTGAATGGCAAACCGGCAGCCGCGAAACCGTTGCCCAACAAGCTCAAAGACTTTTTGGACTAATCCAATCACCTTTTAACCCCCGGTGTTTCCTAAACGGGGTCCTAAATGCCTATCAAACTTAAAAACGCCGAGATACAAGAACGCGATGTTGAGATATTCCGCTTTATCCTGTCCAGTCGCGGCTGTAACACCACTCAGATATACTTCAAGTTCTTCAGGCCCAAAGCCGCCTATAACACCTGCGGCATCCGCCTTAACATTCTCTTTAAGTTTGGCTATATCATGCGCGAGCGTGAAAGCATGATGTCTGAATATGTCTACTCCCTTACCAACAAGGCAATGGGAATCCTCAGAGACAGAGGCATAATCAAAGGACACAGGTTCAAACCGCCCAAACTTTCAATGTCCGGCAAGTACCATGATCTCGATGTCATTGACCTTCGCCTTGTATTGGAGTCCGACACAGAGCTTAAAACTTCCAACTGGATTAGCGACTACGAGCTTGTTAAGGGTATGAACGCCGGTGTAGGCAACGATAAGCGCAAAGCCAATAAGCGAGTGGCCGACGGCCGCTTTATTCTGACAAGCGGCGCCTTTCAAAGGCCTTTTATTATTGAATACATCAGGCACGACTACAGCAAAGAAAGGTATTACTCCATTCTCTCCAAGATTGAGTATATGTACTCCTTTGAGAGCGTCCTGGTTGTAGGAAGCACCAAAGAAAAGATGGACAAGTACTACCAATGGTTCAAAGAAAGAAAAGGCAACCGTTATCCGGGCAAATATGTGTTTACCTTTAAAGGAAGCATACTGCACAGCAAGGGCTTATTAAAAGCGGATACCATTAAAGGCAATGGCAGAACCCCAAGCTTTAAGAACCTTCACAAGCCGGACTATAACCCGTATTCAATTCAGGAAGACCTCCTCGATGGGAATCTAAACCTCGCCAAAAGAAAGCTCGATCACGACAAAGCCAACAAAGAAAGCGAAAACTTCTAAAAAAATATCGCGAACGAAAACCAGTGATAGTTTAATTGATTAAACTACCATGTCGGTATGGTAGTTAATGGGTGTATGTCTTGCCCCCGCCTTATTATAGGCATTATGCTTCTTGGCTGTCGCTGCGCTCCAGCTCATTGCCTTCGGCAATGAATTCCCAACCCCACCCCCGCAACGAATTGATACGAAGTATCGGTGGTGGGGTCGGGAATCTGCGAAGCATAATATAATAAGGCGGGGGTAGGGTTTTAAGAATTATTTTTAAAGAATTTAAGATCTAAAGAGGTATTGATTTTGAATTGATTTTGAACTGTTTTTGAACTGGTTTTGAGTTGTTTTGAACTGTTTTTGAACTGGTTTTTGAACTGTTTTTTACTTGTTTTGAACTGTTTTGGATTTGTTTTTGAACTGATTTTGATTTGCTTTTGTCTTGTTTTTGTCCTGCTTTTGTCCTGCTTTTGTCCTGGTATTGATTTACTTTTACCTTGTATTTGTCTCTCTTTTGAACTAGTTTAATTGATTAAACCATTATTTGCCCTTGTTTTATATGTACTTTGCCCCTTTAGCACTTTTACCTTAGCCCTTTTACCTAATCCTTTAAGCCTCTGAACATCCAACCTTCTAAGCCTCTAAGCCTCTTCCCTGTCTCACGCCAGGGCCTCGCTACTTCCAATAGGTTTTGATATTGTATTAGTTCCCGGAATAGGCATTGATCAGTAAAACCGCCCACGCCGCAAACCTCCAACCCGGAGCCTCCCGTTGTAAACCTTTTCTTGTAACGGAAGTAAGGTAGTCTCAAACATCTAACGCAACACTTTTCCTTAATTCGTCCTCTGGTGTCTCGAAACCAAGTGTTCTTCTCGGGCGACCGTTCATCAGTTTTTCGACCTTGTTTATTTCTTTCTGCGTCACTT
>Ga0209697_10000825_pt1 | contig 50700 bp, 41 predicted proteins | sample AliMusrvi5mmetaG_FD_184115 | JGI IMG/M metagenome (GOLD analysis project Ga0209697, IMG submission 184115) | Freshwater lake bacterial and archeal communities from Alinen Mustajarvi, Finland, to study Microbial Dark Matter (Phase II) - Alinen... | ecosystem: Environmental > Aquatic > Freshwater...
TGACCTCCGGGTTATGAATCCGACGCTCTAACCAACTGAGCTATCTCGCCAAAAAGTTGGGCAAAATTAATAAATCCATTTAATTTATTGCACATGAATATTAAAATTCTTTTTTTTGTCAAGTTCTATTGATGCTAAATGTTTGAATTTCACTATTTACGTAGATAAATATATTTTTAATTTTAATGCGAAAATACTTTTCATAATGATAGCGTTACTTGCTTCGGTTAATTTTATAATTTTGTATTCTTTTTAGTCAACTAAATTAGTTTTTATAATGAAAGTTATTGATATTATTACAAATTCAAATAAACCGCTTTTTACTTTCGAAATATTACCTCCTTTAAAAGGGCATGATATTCAATCATTGTATGAAAATATTGAACGGTTGATAGAATTCAATCCTGCATATATAAATATTACTTATCATCAACGAGAAGCAGTTTTTAAACAACGCGAAGATGGATTGCTTGAAAAAAAGATTGTTTGCAAACGTCCTGGAACTGTTGCTTTATCAACAGCAATTCAATATAAGTTTCAAATTCCTGTTGTAACACACATTATTTGTGGTGGCTTTACTCAAGCTGAAATTGAAGATGTTTTGATAGATTTAAATTTTTTGGGTATTAATAATATTTTAGCATTACGTGGCGATCCTCCAAAGTCTGAACGCATTTTTGTTCCTGAGAAAGATGGTCATGCTCATACATCTGAACTAATCGAACAAATCGTTAATCTTAATCATGGGAAATATCTTGACCAAGAATTAGAAAATAAAGCTGCGACAGATTTTTGTATTGGTGTTGCTGGTTATCCTGAGAAACATTTTGAATCACCGAATATAATTACAGATATTAAATATTTGAAATTAAAAGTAGAAAAAGGAGCTAAATATATTGTAACACAAATGTTTTTTGACAATAAGAAATTTTTCGACTTTGTTGAATTATGCAGAAATGAAGGAATAACAGTTCCAATTATTCCTGGTATTAAACCTATTTCGATTTTGAATGATGTAAAATTAATCCCACAACTTTTTCATATTGATATTCCTGATGAACTAATTAGTGAAATTAATAAGTGCAAAAATAATATTGAAGCTAAACAAGTTGGAATAGAGTGGACAATCAATCAATCTAAAGAGTTGATAAAATCAGGTATTTCGGGAATACATTATTATACGTATGGTCATTCAGACAATATCAAACAAATAGTTGAAAATGTTTTTTAATTATATTCGTTCATGCGAATAGATATTCTCACATTGTTTCCTGAAATGTTTCAGGGACCATTCAGTCATTCTATTGTGAAAAGAGGGCAGGAGCGAGGTCTTGCGGAGATTGTCATTCATAATATTCGAGATTATTCACAAGATAAACACAAGCGTGTTGACGATTATCCTTTTGGTGGTGGCGCCGGCATGGTGATGATGATTGAACCGATTGTGCTTTGTCTTGAAAAGCTTAAGAATGAACGAACGTATGATGAAATCATTTTTCTTTCACCGGATGCCGAATTGCTTAATCAAAAAACAGCAAATCATTTTTCCATATTAAAAAATATTATTTTGATTTGTGGTCATTACAAAGGCATTGATCAACGTGTAAGAGATTTTTATATTACTCGAGAAATATCAATTGGAAATTATGTTTTGTCTGGTGGAGAACTTGCAGCTGCTGTGCTTACAGACTGCATCATTCGCCTGATTCCCGGAGTTTTGAATGATGAAACTTCTGCATTGTCCGATTCATTTCAGGATGATTTAATGGCTCCGCCAGTATATACGCGCCCTGCGGATTACAAAGGATTGAAGGTTCCTGATATTTTATTATCAGGTCATGAAAAACAAATACATGATTGGCGCATGGAAAAAGCAATTGAAAAAACAAAGAAACAAAGACCAGAAATGCTTGATTCTACTAATGCTTGAAGAATAATTACTAATGATTAGTGACGAATTTTTTTATTAATATTCCTGTTCATCTGATTTCATCTCACAATTTTTATTGAATTTAATTTCATTAAAAATAAATTCATTTCGTATTTCTTTCATTTTTTTATCCATCACAACAGTCTTGCCGGATGGCACTTTCAGGATGATTTCGATTTTTTGTAATTGATATTTTTCGTCAGCAGGCAAAGTGAAAAAATGATTGAATGTGATTAGAGAATCTTTTTGCATCCATGAATAAATTATTTTATCTGCATTTTGCTTGGCGTCAAGTTTTTCATTACCGCGCGCTACTCTTCTGATGACAAGTTCAAATTGATTGTCAAATCCTTTTTCTACAACAATATGTGGTAAGCCTGTAATCATGAATTCATCGTCATTTGCATTGATATTTATTTGATTTAAATTCAAATGGAACGCATTTTTATTAATTAAAAAATTATCATTCATATTTAAATAGAGCGTATCACTTTTAAAATTTTTAAGTTGAATAGATTGAGTAGAAGATGAAACTGCTTTGAAACGATTGATTTCAATGATGGTCAGCACAATTAAAAAACAAAGCGCTAAAGTCCAAACCAAACCAGCGCTAATTTTAAAAATTTTATTTATATGATTGAGTCCGAAAAGTAATCGAAAAATTATAAAAATAATTGATAATATTGGTATGAGAATTAATAGGATTAAACATATTTTAATTAAAAAAGATGATGTGGGGGAAACGAAAATAGTGAATAATATCAAGGGATTGAAAGGTATATGATGTCCAAACATAAAAGGAAATTCAATACCGAACAATAAAGCTATTCCTACTATAATCAGCATAATGCCCAAAAAGCTTAAAAATATTTTGACAAAAACGCTGACAATAGTTACTATTAGATGACTAATTTTATAAAATATATTATTTATTCCGCCACCATCTATATGTCCGAATTTTTTTTTTAATCCTTCTTTCACTTCGTTGAATTCTTCTTTTATAGATTTTTCGATATTGCTGATATTTACATGTTCTCCGCGCATCTCAAGTTTTTGAGCGGTTGTAACTGCCTTAGGAATTGCAATCCACAAAATAATATAAATCATCGGTCCAGCGCCCATTGCAAAGAAAGCAACAAGCATGATAATGCGAATAATCACTGGGTCAATATCAAAATAAATTCCTAAACCGGCACAAACACCGCCAAGCACACGATTATCAGTATCTCGGTAAATACGGCGTTTTTTTTGTTCATAAAAATGTTTTTCTTTTTTATTATTTTCTGTTGCAGGTTCTTCCTGAAGAAAATCTTCCGGATTACCCATGATTCTTATTATTTCAATCACATCTTCCAGAATAACCACTTCACGTTGGTCTTTCATTTTTTCTTTAAAAAGTTCTGCAATTCTTGCTTCAATATCGGCAATCACTTCTTTTCCTTCTTCTTTATTTGAAAAATGTTGAATGATTGCATCTAAATAATTTTTTAATTTTATATAGGCATCTTCATCAATATGGAAAACGATTCCGTTGATATTAATAGTTAAAGTCTTTTTCATATTTGAAGTATTATTGATTTCGTTTATTGATTAATTTAACAGAATTAATAAGCTCTTCCCACGATACATGAAGTTCATTGTAAAAGTTTCTTCCATCAGTTGTTAGTTTGTAATATTTTCGTGGTGGTCCTTGTGTGGATTCTTCCCAACGATAATTGATGTATCCAAGATTTTTTAAACGGGTGAGTAAAGGATATAATGTGCCTTCTACAACGATTAGTTTGGCATTTTTCATTTCATTGATTATGTCAGAAGCATAAAGTTCATTTTTGTAAAGCATTGATAAAATGCAGTATTCAAGAATACCTTTGCGCATTTGAGCTTTTGAATTTTCAATATTCATTTGTCGTAAGTAATGTTGAATGCAAAGATATATATAAAATATAGTACTATGCAATACATATTACATCGAATTATTAACAAAATATTTTTTATAAAAATGAATAATATTAATTGAAGGTTTATTTAAATAATGCATAAGTTTTAGTATATTTGCAAACCAAATAAAAATGCGGATGTGGCGTAATTGGTAGCCGCGCTAGACTTAGGATCTAGTGGCGTAAGCCGTGGGGGTTCGAGTCCCTTCATCCGTACTTTTTTTATTATTTTAGTAAAATCAAAAAAACAAAGATGAACATTACGAAAGAAAACACAGGTGAATTAACTGCGACTGTAAGACTTGAATTAACTCCAGATGATTATAATGGTCAAGTTGAAAAAACATTGAAAGATCATCAGAAAAAAGCAGCATTACATGGTTTCAGACCAGGCAAGGTGCCTTTGGGAGTAGTTAAAAAAATGTATGGAAAAGCTGTATTGGTTGACGAAATCAATAAATTGGTGAGTGATTCTGTTACAAAATATATTCAGGACGAAAAGCTTGATCTATTAGGTGAACCATTGCCAAACAATGAAAAACAACCTATGCTTAATTTTGAAACTCCTGAAAATTTTGAATTTTATTTTGATATTGCTTCTAAACCTGAAGTCAAACTTGAATTATCAGAAAAAATCAAAATAGATAATTATAAAATTGAAGTTGATAATAAAATTATAGAACAATCCATTGAAGACATTCGTGTTCGTTTAGGTAATCATACAAGCCCTGAAATATCAGGAGATGGCGATATGTTATACGGAAAGTTCGAAGAATTGGAAAGTGATGGAAAAGTGAAAGACGGTGGAATTACGCATGATGCTTGGATTTCATTGAATTATATAAAAGACGATTCAATCAGAAAAAGTCTGATTGGTTTATCAAAAGGTAGTCAGGCTAAATTTAATCCTTATAAAGCAACGAGCAATAAAACTGAAGCTGCTGCAATGCTTGGCGTTGGCGCTGACGAAGTTGAAAGTATTACTTCTGAATTTAGTTTTACTATCAACAATATCAGTCATGTTGAACTTGCTGAATTGAATGATGAATTTTACAAAAAAGCATTTCCTGGTGCAACAATTACAAATGAAACAGAGTTAAAAGAATTTATTAAAAAAGATATTGCTGAATCATACAGTAAACATACTGATCAGAAGCTTTTAAATGATTTGATTTTATATTTTCTAAAAGAAGTTAAAATTGATTTGCCAGTAGAATTTCTGAAAAGATGGTTACTTGAAACAAGCAAAGAAACTACTGTAGAACAGTTAGACAAAGACTTTGACAAATATGACGAATCACTTAAATGGCAATTGATTGAGAATAAAATTATCGCTGATGGTGATTTGAAAGTAAGCATGGATGAAGTGAAAGCATATTACAAAAATTATGTTCAGAATATGTTTAAACAATATGGACTTGTTGAGGATGATGAGAAAATGGAAGCAAGAATAAATGATGTTGTCAATAAAGCCATGGAGAATAGCGAAGAAGCAAATAAAATTTTCCATACACTTTATGAAAATAAAATTCTTGCTTATCTGAAATCTAAAATAACGTTGAATGAAAAAAGTATCAGCTACGAAGATTTTAATACATTAATAACTGAAAAACAATAATAAAATCAACCTATATGAACGTAAGCGATGAATTCAGAAAATATGCCACAAAACAATACGGCATCAGCAGTGTTACTTTAGATAAGTATTCTGCGGTTCATAGTAATTACATTTCTCCTACTATCATTGAAGAACGTCAGTTGAATATTGCTACGATGGATGTTTTCTCCCGTTTGATGATGGATAGAATCATCTTTCTTGGTGTGCCAATTGATGATTATGTTGCAAATATTATTCAAGCACAATTGTTATTTCTCGAATCTGTTGATCCTTCAAAAGATATTCAGATTTATTTGAATACGCCTGGTGGTTCTGTGTATGCAGGTTTAGGTATTTATGATACGATGCAATATGTCGCCCCAACAATTTCAACTATTTGCACCGGAATGGCAGCATCCATGGGCGCTGTATTACTTTGTGCAGGTGCATCAGGAAAACGTACTGCATTAAAACATGCACGAATATTGATTCATCAACCAATGGGTGGAGCGGAAGGACAAGCTTCTGACATTGAAATTACAGCACGTGAAATTCAGAAATTGAAAAAAGAATTATATGAAATAATTTCTGTGCATTCAGGACAAACCTATAAAAAAGTTTGGAATGATGCTGACAGAGATTACTGGATGACTGCCGAAGAAGCTAAGGAATACCGCATGATTGACGAAGTGCTCATTACAAATAAAAAAGATAAAGAGAAATAAATTTTAATTTGGATTAAATGGCCAAATCACACGATAAATGTTCATTCTGCGGCAGACCGAAAGAAGAAGTTAATTTGCTTGTGAGCGGATTGGATGCTCAGATATGTAATGTATGTATTGAACAAGGATATTCTATTCTTAAAGAAGAAATTGTTTCAAAAAATAAAACAACTTCTCTTGATCTGAAATTGCGCAAACCGCAAGAAATAATGAGTTATCTTGATCAATATATTATTGGTCAGGATGAAGCAAAGAAAGTGCTTTCAGTTGCGGTTTACAATCATTATAAAAAGATTATTCATCAGAAAAAAAATGATGAAGTTGAAATTGATAAATCAAATATCATTTTTGTTGGACAAACAGGAACCGGAAAAACGTTGATGGCTCGAACAATCGCTCATTTACTTGATGTGCCTTTCTGTATTGCTGATGCAACTGTTTTGACAGAAGCCGGTTATGTTGGTGAAGATGTGGAAAGTGTTCTTGTTCGCTTGCTTCAGGTTGCTGATTACAATGTCTCATCTGTTGAAAAGGGAATTGTGTTTATTGATGAAATAGATAAGATTGCCAGAAAGAGCGACAATCCTTCGATTACACGTGATGTGTCTGGTGAAGGAGTTCAGCAAGCTTTATTAAAATTGTTAGAAGGCGCAATTATCAATGTTCCGCCACAAGGTGGTCGTAAACATCCTGAACAGCGCATGATTCAGGTGAATACACAAAATATTTTGTTTATTTGTGGTGGCGCTTTTGATGGTATTGATAAAATTATTTCAAAACGCATTGGTACCAATACCATTGGCTACGATACTGAAAAGAAAAAAGAAAAAATTGACAAAACAAATTTTTTAAAATATCTTTCACCTCTTGATTTAAAAACATTTGGATTAATTCCGGAAATTGTTGGAAGATTACCTGTTCTGACATACTTTCATCCGCTCGATAGACAAGCATTGAAACGCATACTCACTGATCCTAAGAATGCATTGATTCGTCAATACAAAAAACTTTTTGAAATTGATAATATTGATTTGACTTTTGATGATAAGGTTCTTGATCTTATCGTTGATAAAGCAATCGAGTACAAATTAGGAGCCAGAGGTTTACGTTCAATTTGTGAAGCTATCCTAACAGATGCAATGTTTGAACTTCCTTCTGATAATAAGATAAAACATTTCAAAGTGACTTTATCTTACGCTACTGATAAGCTAAATAAAGCACAAGTTTCAATATTAAAAGTTGCTTAGTAGCAACTTTTAATATTATACGTCAATATTGGCGTACTTAGCATGTTTTTCAATAAAATCTCTTCTTGGTGGAACATCATCGCCCATAAGCATTGAAAAGATTCTATCAGCTTCTGCGCCGTTATCAATATTAATTTGTTTGAGAGTTCGAGCTGAAGGGTTCATGGTAGTTTGCCATAATTGTTCAGCGTTCATTTCTCCAAGACCTTTATATCTTTGAATGTGAACACCTTTATCTCCTCCATCACCTGAGAAATCGCTGATAATAGCTTTTCGTTCTTCTTCGGTCCAACAATATTTTTCGCTTTTCCCTTTTTTAATTAAATAGAGTGGTGGTGAAGCAATATAAATATATCCATTTTCAAAAAGTTCTTTCATGTGTCTGAAAAAGAAAGTAAGAATAAGTGTGGCAATATGGCTACCATCAACGTCAGCATCAGTCATGATGATGATTTTATGGTATCTGAGTTTCTCAAGATTTAAAGCTTTTGAATCTTCTTCTGTACCAATAGAGATGCCAAGTGCAGTAAAAATATTTTTTATTTCTTCACTGTCAAATATTTTATGAGGCATTGCTTTTTCAACATTCAAGATTTTTCCTCTTAAAGGTAAAATTGCTTGAAATTTTCTGTCGCGACCTTGTTTAGCAGTGCCACCAGCAGAATCACCTTCAACAAGGTAGATTTCACACAATGCTGGATTTGTTTCCTGACAGTCGGCTAGTTTGCCTGGTAATCCTGACATTGAAAGAGCACCTTTACGTTGAACGAGTTCTCTGGCTTTTCTTGCAGCATGTCTAGCTGTTGCTGCCATGATAACTTTATTGACAATACTTCTGGCTTCTTTTGGGTGTTCATCAAGATAGTAATTCAACATCTTGCTAACCTGTTGGTCAACAGCTCCCATTATTTCAGAGTTTCCAAGTTTTGTTTTTGTTTGACCTTCAAATTGAGGTTCAGCAACTTTTACAGAAATAATTGCAGTAAGACCTTCCCTGAAGTCATCGCCATTAATATCAAATTTTAATTTTGAAAACATTCCTTCTTTTTCAGCATAAGATTTTAAAGTTCTTGTTAGCGCTCTTCTGAAGCCGGCAAGATGTGTACCACCTTCGTGTGTATTGATATTATTGACGTAGGAATGTATGTTTTCACTAAAAGAAGAATTGTACTGCATCGCAACTTCAATAGGTATACCGCCAGAATCACTTTCAATATAAATAGGTTCAGGAATAAGTTTTTCTCTAGTTGCATCAAGGAATTCAATAAATTCTTGTAATCCTTTTTCTGAATAAAAAACTTCATTCTGAAAAGTTCCATCTTCTAACTTTTCTCTATAATCAGTAATTGTAAGTCGAATACGTTTATTGAGATAAGCTAGTTCTTTCACTCTTGAAACAAGGGTTTCGTAATTGTAAACTGATTCAGTAAAAATTGAATCATCAGGTAAAAAATGCACTTCTGTGCCAGTTTTATCTGAGTCTCCAATTACTCGAACGCTATAAAGTGGTTTTCCACATTCAAATTCCTGCTGAAAAATTTTACCTTCTCTATAAATTTTTACTTCCAAATGTTTTGAAAGAGCATTCACGCAAGATACACCAACACCATGCAATCCTCCGGATACTTTATAAGAATCTTTATTGAATTTACCACCAGCATGTAAAACAGTCATAACAACTTCAAGTGCTGATTTATTTTCTTTTTCCATTAGGTCGGTGGGAATTCCTCGACCATTGTCAATAACAGTAATAGAATTATCTTTATTGATAAATACATCGATATTGTTGCAATAACCAGCTAATGCTTCATCAATAGAGTTATCAATTACTTCATAGACCAAATGGTGCAAACCTCTACTGCTAATATCTCCAATATACATTGCAGGTCTTTTACGAACTGCTTCAAGTCCTTCTAATACCTGAATGCTAGATGCATCATATGCGCCATAACCATTTTCATTTACCTGAACTGTTGTTTCTTCTGTGTTCATAATCAATCAATTATAAAATAAACTTATTAAACAAATTTATGATTTTTTTTTGAATTAATAACAATCAAAACACTAATAAAATCAATTATTTTATTAACATTTTATTAATAAAATAATAATCTCATTTTTCGTGATTATTTTGAAATTAAATTGTAGAATTTTGAAAAAAATAAAATGAAAAGTTTAAAGTTTTATTTCATTTCCTTTGGAATCGAAGAAATGATATTCAAGAAATTGATAGGAAGGCATTGGACTTAATTTAATCCATTTGAAATATTTCAAAAACCATTTGACTTGATAAGAATATAATCCTTTTGTGAAAAAGGCATAAATAAAGGGATGCAGAGTTAAGAAAAGTTTTTTATGATTTAATTCCAGTAAAAGATATTTTAAATTTCTTTCTATCTCATCACTTAAAATAATACTTGCTTTTACTTCACCAGTTCCACCGCATGAAGGACATTTTTCGTGCGTGTTGATATTCATTTCAGGTCTAACTCTTTGACGTGTTATTTGAAGAAGTCCGAATTTGTTAACAGGCAAAATAGTGTGCTTTGCCCTGTCATTCTTCATTTCGGCTTTCATTGTTTCATATAATTTTTTCCTGTTTGCAGGATCATACATGTCAATGAAATCAATAACAATAATTCCTCCCATATCACGAAGACGTAGCTGACGTGCAATTTCTTTGGCAGCTTCAAAATTAACCATCGAAGCATTTCCTTCTTGATTAACTTCAGCATTTACTCTATGTCCACTATTCACATCAACAACATGTAATGCTTCAGTGTGTTCAATGATAACATATGCGCCGTTTTTGGTAGGAACAGTTTTCCCAAAGGAAGTTTTTATCTGACGGTCAATTCCAAAATGTTCGAAAATTGATTCTTTCCCTTTGTAAAGTTTAACAATATCTGTTTTATCAGGAGCAATTGTAGATATGTATTTTTTTATCTCATCAACTAATATTGAGTTATTTACATATATATTGTTGAATGATTCATTTAAGAGATCTCTTAATAAAGAAGAAGTACGATTTATTTCCCCGTGAATTTTACCTGTATTCTTTTTAACTATTAATTCCTTTAAAGTTTTTTCCCATTTTTGCAAAAGATCTCGCATATCAGCATCAAGCTCTGCAACCATTTTATTTTCTGCTACAGTTCTTATGATAACACCAAAATTTGGTGGAGTGATGCTTTGAACAAGGCGTTTTAATCTGCTTCTTTCGTCTTGATCCTGTATTTTTTGAGAAATTGAAATTTTATCAGCAAAAGGAATCAAAATGAAAAATCTTCCTGCAAACGTTAATTCTGTTGTAAGTCGAGGACCTTTAGTCGAAATAGGTTCTTTAACTATTTGAACTAGGATTCTTTGATTTGGTTTGAGAATATTTGAAATCTTATCTTTTTTATCAATATCAGCAGGTCTGGCAGTTTGATCTGACTTCAGGTCAGTATATTTGCCGTCTAAAGCTAATTTTGTATATTTAAGATGAGATTTTATTTGTGGTCCAAGGTCAAGGTAATGAAGAAAACCGTCTTTTTCGTAGCCTACATCAATAAACGCAGCATTAAGACCAGTAACGATTTTTTTAACCTTACCAAGAAAGATATCTCCAACAGAAAAATTACTATTCTGATTATCTTTGTGTAATTCTACCAGATACTTGTCCTCAAGCAAAGCAATATTTACTTCCCCTGGAGTTGAATCAATTACTAATTCCTTGTTCACAAACTATTCTTGTTAAGATTTAATATTTTTATTTTAATGAAATGATGCTTGAAATTAATATATATAACAATAAATTAATATTGTTCAGCAAAACAAATCAACAATAAAAAACTTAGAAAATATTAGAAAAAAATGGATAAATAAAGTAAAGGGTTTACTTCTTCTTATGCCTATTTTTTCTTAAACGTTTTTTACGTTTGTGAGTGGACATTTTATGTCTTTTCTTTTTCTTTCCGCTTGGCATAATTGTATTTTTTTGAAATTAGTTTAGTAACTTTAATTCAATATCTTTATTTAACTTTTGATTTAACTTCGTTAACAAAGCTTTTAGCAGGTTTAAAAGATGGAATATTGTGAGCAGGAATGATAATTGGTTTTTTTAGAGAAATATTCCGACCTGTTTTTTCAGCTCTTCTTTTAATTACAAAACTTCCAAATCCTCTTAGATAAACATTCTTGCCTGATGATAAGGAATTTTTCATTGTCTTCATGAAAGCTTCAACAGTTTCCTGAACATTTGTTTTTTCAATTCCAGTTTTAGTAACAATTTCATTAATAATGTCTGCCTTTGTCATAAGTATATATATATATTATCAGTTATAATTTCGTTAAAAGGAGGTGCAAAATTAAAATAATTTTGGTTGTAAATTACAAAAAACTGTTATTTTTATTTGAAATGAATATGAAATATATAATCACCTTGATTTTAAATGAGTATAGCTTCTAAAAGTTTTGCTTACTTTTGTTTGAAATATTTTTTTAATTAATTCGTTTCAAAATGGATTTAAATAATTATAAAATGAATTTTATATCTATTAAAAAAGTACTGTTTTTTTTTCTTGTCTTAATGAATGGTTTCACTTTTGCACAAGGCATTTCCATAGGAAGTTGGAGAGATCATTTGTCATATAGAAATTGTACATCTGTAACAGAAGGAAATGGTGTCATTTATTGTGCAACAGAAAATGCTTTATTTTATTATAATTTTGAAGATCATAGTCTAAATAGACTTACTAAAGTTGAAGGATTAACAGATATTAATGTTAGTACTATAAATTTTAGTAAAAAATACAATACGCTTATTATCGCTTATAATGATTGCAATCTGGATTTAATGATTAATAATCAGATACTAAATATTTCAGATATTAAAAGAAAAAATATCATAGGAAATAAAGTAATTAATAGAATTGATTTTATTGACAAATACGCCTATCTATCTTGTGGTTTCGGTATAGTTGTTATTGATTTAATCAAAAAGGAAATAAAAGATACTTATTATATTGGAAAGGATGGAGCAGCCATGAATATTTTTGATGTTTCAACTGATGGAACAAAATTATTTGCTGCTACTGAAAATGGAATTTATTTTGCATCACTCAATAATCCTAATATTTCAGACTATAATGCATGGATGAAAGATACTTTGATAAGCAAAAACAATAATCAATATAATTTAATAGAATGTTTTAATAATAATATATTTTTCAATAAATCAGGTACTTCTTGGAATACAGATACTATTTTTATGTTTGATGGGAAAAAAGTGGTTTGCTTTGATTCAGCAAGAAATGCTGCTACAAAAAGTATTAGAATGTTTGGAAATAAATTGTTGATAGTTAATGAATATAGTATTAGTGTATATGACACAACATTAAAAAAATTATTGCAGATATGGAGTTATAATCCAGCTGATCCGACTGACAATAAAAGTTCTTTGGATGTGAATGATGCTATTATTGCGCATGATGGTTCCGTTTGGATTGCAGATAAAAATGAATCTCTTGTAAGAAATTGGAATGATTGGAATTTTGAAAAATTTACATTATCAGGACCATATTCTACGAATGTTTTTTCTATGTCAGCCGTTGACAATAAATTATGGGTTGCTAGCGGAGGAGTCGATGCTTCATGGGCTAATTTGTGGTCACTTAACGGCGTTTATTCGTTCATTAATGAAAAATGGAATTCATATAATAGCAATAATACATCCGCTTTTGATTCTATTGTTGATATTTTAAGTATTGCTATTGACCCATTAAATTCAGATAAAGTTTATGCCGGCTCTTGGAAAAATGGCTTACTTGAATTTAATAATAGCAGCTTATCGAAAATATATAATAGTTATAATAGCCCACTCGATAATTTTTTTTATGAAAATAATAAACTAACAAAAATAGCAGGATTATGTTTCGACAATGATGATAATTTATGGATTGCCGTTTCATATGCTAATAATTCATTAACAGTTAAAAAAAACGATGGTAAATGGCAGACATATAATTTAGGTAATAATACCAATTCTAATGCTATTACAAGTTTGATCGTTGATTCGTATAATCAGAAGTGGATGGTTGTGACAAGAGGTGGCGGAATTATAGTTTTCAATGACAATAATACACTTGATGATAAAACAGATGACCAAGTGAAAGTTCTTAATAATACATCTGGACATGGTGGATTGCCAAGCAATGGCGTGTATTGTCTCGCTCAAGATAATGATGGAAAAATTTGGGTTGGGACAGATCAAGGAATTGCCGTTTTTTATAATCCTGAAAATGTTTTTTCTGGAGAAAATTTTGATGCTCAACAGATATTGGTCGAACGGGATGGTTATGCTCAATATCTTCTTGCAAACGAAATTGTAACTGCAATTGCTGTTGATGGTTCGAATAAAAAATGGATAGGCACTCAGAGTGCAGGTGTTTTCTTACTTTCAGCGGATGGCACACAGCAGTTATTGCATTTTACTTCAGATAACAGTCCTTTATTTTCAGATAATATTACAAGTATTGCTATTAACGGTTCAAATGGAGAAGTGTTTTTTGGTACCGAAAATGGAATAGTCTCTTATAAAGGATTAGAGACACAACCTCAAGCTAATTATTCAAACGTATATGCTTATCCAAATCCTGTCAGAGAAAATTATAATGGCATTATTGCGGTCAAAGGTCTTGAAGGAAATTCAGATGTGAAAATAACAGATGTTTCTGGAGCATTAGTATTTGCAACCAAAGCAGAAGGTGGTCAAGCAACATGGAATGGAAAGAATTTTAAAGGAGAAAAAGTACACACTGGAGTTTATCTTGTTTTTTGCAGTAATTCAGATAGTAATGAATCTCTTGTAACAAAAATTTTGGTTGTTCATTAAGAATTTTCTATGCTTACTAAAACAAAAGGTTTTGTTCTGAATACTGTAAATTATGGTGAAAGCAGTATCATTGCTAAGATTTATACAGAACAATCAGGACTACAATCTTTCTTGATTCACAGCATTAGAAAACAAAAAACAAAAATTTCTAAAAATTTATTTCAAAATCTTTCATTCGTTGAATTAATTTCTGCTAAAAAGAAAAATAATCAACTTCAATATATCAAAGAAATTAGCAGCTTTTATAAATATCAAACCATTCCTTTTGAAATAAAAAAAAGTTCAGTTTTATTATTTATAAATGAAATTCTTTTCAAATCAATAAAAGAGGATTCGCCTAATAGCGATTTGTTTAATTTTGTAGTAGATTCAATTGTTTCGCTTGATAAATTAAAATCAAAATATTCCGATTTTCATTTGTATTTTATTATACATTTGACCAAATATCTTGGTGTGCAACCATTGAATAATTATTCTGAAACTAAAGATAAATTCAGTTTAAAAAATGGATCGTTTCAGGAGAATGATTTAGATTTTACAGATTGTTTGGATGACTCGCAGAGTAAACTTTTAAGTGAATGTCTTGAAAAGACTGATTTTCCTGGTGATTATGAAGATTATAATTTGATTGAACATGTGCAGATGAAAAAGTTGTTGGAAAATATGATGAAATATTATCAATTGCATATTGATGGTTTCAAGAAAGTTAATTCGTATCAGATTTTATGTGATGTTTTTAATTGATAGCTTATGTCTTTATTTTTTAAATTTAAAAATTCTGATTTAAAATATTATTGTTTCATTCTGTTAATAGCTATTTTAGGCTATTTTCAAGTTTCATTCATGCTTCAATCATTGAAATATGATATGATTGATTGTTATTATCCAGGGCGTTTTATTGTCAGTGAATGTTTGCGAAATCATTTGTTGCCTTTGTGGAATCCTTTTCAAAATTTAGGTTATCCATTGCATGCTGATCCGCAGAGTGGCGCATGGTATCCGGTGGTTTGGTTGTTAAGTATCTTTGGATTATATAATATTTATTCATTGCATATAGAATTTATTTTTCATGTTTTTATTGCAGGAACAGGGATGTTTTATTTGGCACGAACGCTTCAATTTTCAGAGAAAGTAGCTTTAATTTTATCTATTTCATATATGTTTTCCGGATTCTTTGTAGGGAATGCTCAACATCTTACATTGCTGATTTCCGCAGCTTGGCTGCCTTTCGTCATTGCATCATATTTAAAAATGAATAAAACATTGAATATTTATTTTTCAATATCTACCGCGTTCTTTCTGTTTATGATGTTTTCCGGTGGTTATCCTGGTTTGTATTTTATTTTAATATATTTTATCATCATTCTATTTTTATATTTTTTCATAGATTTTATACTGAAAAGGGAATACAGTAAAATAAAATTATTAATAATAAATAATTTTGTTATTGTCATTTGTTTCATCATGTTTTCAGCAGTTTTGATAATTTCTTTTTGGCAAGTAATTCCATATTTGAGCAGGGGCGAAGGGTTATCGCTTGCAAAGATTTTTTATGGTTCATTCACTCCTCAATCAATGATGTCGCTTGTTTTGCCATTTGGAGTTATTAAGGATATGTTGTTTTTCAAAACTGATCTTTCAATGAGTAATGCGTATTTTGGAATAATTCCTTTGATATTTTTATTTCTTTCATTTTTTCATAAAAAAGAAAATTTATTCTGGTTGTTTTTTTTGTTTGGAATTTTTTCATTATTAGCATCAATGGGACAATCAACACCTGTTAGAAGTTTTTTATATCATCATTTCCCTTTGATGAATTTATCAAGGTTTCCGAGCATGTTCAGATTGTATTTTATTTTTTGCATGTTACTTTCTGCTGGCTTTGGTCTTCAAGGATTTTCTTTAATTATGAATAAAAAATTTAAACTTGTTTTTTTTGAAATTTTACTTCTAGTAATCATTTTTACTTTTTTCATTTTTTCAATTTTAAATAATGGAACAAAAGATTTTCATAAATTTTTCTTACATGAACTTTGGAAACAATCTGATGTTTCAACAATGTATCAACATTTATTTTTGCAAAGTTGTGTTCAAATTATATTTTTAATAGTATTGATTTTATTGACTATTCTAATAGAAAATAGAAAAAAACTTTTTTCAATTATAATAATTATTGTCATTTCAGATATGTTTTTATCAGCACAATTGAATGCTCCTTATACGGTTTATTATGATAATTATTCGGTAAAAAAAGTTAAAGAACATAGTAAAATATTTGCCAATGATTTTGTGCTTCCAAACTATAAAATCATTGAAAATACTGATACAAATGGAATTGGATATAGTCCTTTTTGGAAAAATATGAATAATTTTTACAATAAAGTTGCTTGCGATGGTTTCAGTTCTTTTCAGATGAAAAGCTTTGATTCGTTGACTACAGTAAATTTAGACCTATATAAATCAACTGTAAATAACCAACTTGTTTTTCTTTCAGATAAGGTTTTTCCAATAGATTCAATCGTTTCGCAAGGTAAAAGTAAAAGTTATAACTCGAAATATATTTATTTTCCTTCAATAGTTTATAATAAACTTTCAAAATTTAAATTTCATTCTTCGCCAAATGATAAAATATCGTTTTTAGAATTTACTCCAATTAAATTAAAAGCGTCTGTTCATTCTGATTTTCCTCAGATTTTGACTATGCTTCAGAACTATTATCCAGGGTGGAAAATATTTGTAAATAGAAAAGAAAATGTGATTTATAGAACGGATAATTGTTTTGTTTCAACAGTCATTCCTGCAGGAGATTCAATGGTAGAATTTAAATATTTTTCGAATGAAATATATTTTGGTTTTATAGTTACCGTTTTATCTTTAATTATCTTTGTTCTCTATGTTTCTTTCAAATTAATTTATAAATGAAAAAAACTTTTTTAGTATTAATTATTTTCTCTTTTTGTTTGTTTTCTAGCTATAGTCAGGATTCACAAGATGATAATTTTTCTTCTACAGTTTCTAATAAAAAATGGAAAGATAATTTTCAAAATAGAATTTTTTATGGTGGCAATTTAGGATTACAATTTGGCACTGTTACAATGATTGATATTTCTCCAATGATTGGTTATAAGTTAACAGATAAATTAACTCCAGGTATTGGTTTCACTTATCAATACATGAATGATAGAGATTATTCGGATTCAAAGTTTAATATTTATGGCGGAAGAATATTTTTAAGATATTATTTTTTTGAAAAGTATTTTGCACATGCTGAATATGAACATTTATCTTATCGTACTGATAATTATAATTCAAGAGGAATTGAAGAACAGATTGGTGTAGATAATATTCTTATAGGTGGCGGATTGAGAGAAAGAGTAAGCGATAATATATGGATAAATTTAACGGTACTCTGGAATATCAATGAGTCTGTCTATTCTTTATATTCAAATCCAATCATACGTGGTGGTTTGTTGTTCAATCTATAAAGAAATTGTATCTATTTTTTTTATTAGTTCAAAATATATTTTAAAAATATTAAATTATTGTATATATGTATTCTTTTGAATATTTAAAAAGTTTTGTAATAAATCTTTTTTTAAAAAATAATTTTTCAGAACAAGATGCTGAAATAATTTCAGATGTATTGCTTGCTGCAGAATTAAGAGGAATAAGTACACACGGCTTAATGAGAATTTCTGAATATATTAATTTGCTTGAAAAAGGCAGAATAAAAGCACAACCGGAAATTAAAATTATTCATGAAACGTCTTCAACAGCTTTAGTTGACGGTGATAGTGGTTTGGGAATGATTGTAGGAAAATTCGCAATGAATTTAGCGTTAAAAAAATCTGATTCTGTAGGTACTGGCTGGGTTGCTGTTAGAAATTCAAATCATTTTGGAATTGCCGGTTATTATTCAATGATGGCATTGAAGTCAGATAAAATTGGTATTGCCATGACAAATGCAAATCCATTAGTAGCGCCAACTTTTTCAAAAGAAGCTTTGCTTGGGACAAACCCAATTGCAGTTGCAATTCCAGCTGGTTTGGAATATCCATTTGTTGCTGACTTTGCTACTTCGCCTGTTTCAAGAGGAAGATTGGATGTGATGAATATGAATAATGAGAAAGCTCCATTTGGATATGTTCAGGATGAAAATGGCAACCCGTCTGATGATTCGGGAATTCTTTCAAAAGGCGGAGCAATTTTGCCACTCGGCGGTGATCGCGAACATGGCAGTCACAAAGGATATTGCTTAAGTAGTATAGTTGATATTTTTTCTGCAGTTTTATCCGGTGCAAATTTTGGTCCTTTTGTTGTTCCTTCATTAGATTATATTTCACAGAAAAAAGATAATTATAAAGGAAAAGGAATTGGACATTTTTTTGGTTCTATGCGGATTGATGCTTTTCAATCGGCTGAAGATTTTAAAAGAAATATGGATTTATGGATTCAAAGTTTTAAACAAGCAAAACCTGTTGATGGGCAGAAAGAGGTTATTATTCCTGGTGAACCGGAACGTGAGTCAGAAATAAAAAAGATGAAAGAAGGAATAGAAATCAGTGAATCTGTTTTGAGAAAATTAAATTTGATTGCAGAAAAATTTGATTTGAAAAAGATTTAATTATTTTGAAATTAAAAATACACTTGGTTTTTTATGAAGTTCAAGTTTCTCAGTTTTCCATTGCAAAATAGTTTTTGTTTTTATTGATTCTGTTGGCTGACATATATCTGTTGCAATACAAAGAGACGTTTGATTAAAACATGATTTTATAATATCTTCAAATAATTTCATGTTTCTATAAGGTGTTTCAATAAAAATCTGTGTCTGATTCTTATGAATAGCAATAGATTCAAGCTCTTTGATCTTTTTAATTCGTTGTGATTGTTCAACAGGAAGATATCCGTTAAATGCAAAATTTTGTCCATTGAAACCGGAAGCCATAAGTCCCAAAATAATTGAAGAAGGACCAACCAACGGAACAACTCGAATATTTTCACTTTGTGCAATTTTAACTATCTGCGAACCAGGATCAGCAATACAAGGGCAGCCAGCTTCTGAAAGTAATCCAATATTTTTACCTTTTCTCAATGATTCTAAAAATGAAGATATTTCTAATGGATTGGTATGTTCATTTAATTCATGAAAAATTACAGCGTCAAAATTTTTGTCATAACCAATGCTTCTCAAGTATCTGCGCGTTGTTCGGATGTTTTCAACAATGAATTCATCTATATCAAAAATAGTTATTTTAAAATCAGGAGAAATAAAATTAGCAATATCATTTTCTCCAAGCGCTGATGGAATAAGATATAGAATGCCTTTTTCAGATAAGGATTTTGTCATAGTTTATAAACAAAAAAGCCATCACGAAGATGGCTTAAATTTTTATTTAAAGATTTATCTTTTTTTCAAGATCTTCAACATACAACCTGAATTGCTTATCAGTTTCCAGTAAATTATTCACTGTGCGACATGCATGTAAAACTGTTGCATGATCTTTATTTCCGCAGTGAAGACCGATAGTTGCCAATGAAGATTTAGTTAATTTTTTTGAGAAATACATTGATAATTGTCTTGCCTGAACAATTTCTCTTTTTCTTGTTTTAGAATTGATCAAATCCATGCCGATATTAAAATAATCACAGACAATTTTTTGGATATAATCTATTGAAATTTCTCGTTTTGTATTTTTAACAAACTTATCAATCATCTTTTTTGCAAGGTCTAATGTGATTGCTTTTTTATTTAATGATGATTGTGCAAGTATTGAAATTAAAGCACCTTCAAGTTCACGAATATTTGTTGTGATACTGTATGCAAGATATTCAATGACTTCTCTTGGCATTTCAACGCCATCAGAATAAAGTTTTTTTTCTAAAATTGCAATTCTTGTTTCAAGATCTGGTACTTGTAAATCAGCAGCAAGTCCCCATTTGAAACGTGAAAGCATTCTGTCTTCCATGCCCTGCAATTCGATAGGCGCTTTGTCAGATGATAAAACAATCTGTTTTCCATTTTGATGAAGATGATTAAATATATGGAAGAAAATCATCTGTGTTTTTTCTTTGCCTGCTAAAAATTGAATGTCATCAATTAAAAGCATATCAATCATTTGATAGAAGTGGATAAAATCATTATAGTTTTGATTCTTTACAGCATCAATGTATTGATTGGTGAATTGTTCAGCAGATACATATAATATTGTTTTTTCAGGAAAATTATTTTTAGCCTGAATACCAATTGCTTGAATCAAATGAGTTTTGCCAAGACCAACATTACCGTAAACAAAAAGAGGATTAAAAGAAGTTTTACCAGGATCTTTAGCAACAGCAAAACCGGCAGAACGAGCCAAACGATTGCAATCACCTTCGATAAAAGTATCAAATGATTTAGAATCTATCAGATTTGAATTTACAGTAATTTTTTTAAGTCCAGGAATAACAAATGGATTAGGTATAGTCTTCGTATTATCAGAATTCAAATCAATAGGCATTGATACGACTGGATTCTTCAATGATTTTTTATTTGAACCAGGAATTTTTACAGAATAAGAATTATTTGAACTATCAACGATAATACTATATTCAAGACGTCCTTCATTCCCAAGTTCTTTCTTTATAGTAGATTTTAACAAATTGATATAATGCGTTTCCATCCACTCATAGAAGAACTGGCTTGGAACCTGAATTGTTAAAATACTTTTCTCGAGTTTAATCGGTAAGATAGGCTCGAACCATGTTTTGTAACTTTGATAATTGATGTTGTCTTTGATAATGTTTAAACAGTTTTCCCAAACTTGTTTATGATTTTTTTCCATTTATCATTTACAATATTAATTGTTAATATTTTATTTTTAAAGAAGTTAATCTTCTTTTATTTGTTAGCTAACAGCTTGATTTTTCAAAGTACAAATATTAAATAAAAATAGTTAAAAAAAATTTTTTTTTCGCTTGTTTATTAAAAATATTTTTATTTAAAATTCATTTAGAATTAAAGCTGACTTAACTTATCAAGTGGTGAATTTAATAATTTTTTTTCTAAATAGATAAATTTTTATTATTTAGAATGTTTTTTTATTTATCGTATAAGTAATTAATTTTTAGTCGATTATTTTTTAATAATTGTTTAATTAAAATTTCGGCATACTGTTTATCTACTGAAAATATGATTTGACAGGAAGGATGTATTTTTTTTGAATGAATTTTTGATTTATTTTCTCTAATTATCTTTAGTGTTTTATCTAAATCTTCATAGTTAATAACAATTTCATAGTAGCATTCAATTGTTTTTAAAATAATATTTTCACTGTGTAATGCATCCTTTGCCGCTTCTCTGTAAGCTTTGGTTAATCCACCGGTGCCAAGTTTAGTGCCACCAAAATAACGAACAACAACAATTAAAATATTAGTTAAATGATGAGCAATGATTTGTCCATATATAGGTTTTCCGGCTGTTCCAGAAGGTTCTTTGTCATCATTCATTCTGAAAATTTGATTCTCAATTCCTATTTTATAACTATATGTACAATGACTGGCATCATAATATTTTTTCTTCAAATCATTGATGTGTTGCTTGGCTTCATCTTCAGTATTGACTGGGAATGCAAACGAAAGAAAGCGACTTCCTTTTTCTTTATAAATTCCTTCAGAATTTTCTTTGATAGTATAATATTTATCAGCTTCCATCAGGAATGTGTAATAAAGATAATTGCAAGAATGGCAAGAATAATTCCTGCGAAATTTGTTAAACTAAATTTTTCTTTAAATAGAATGATACCAACCAAAGTATTAAGAATAACAAGCGATACGCTGAGTAATGGAATAAAAATACTCATCTGTGTTGCACCAATTCCTTTTATAAAATAAAATGTTGCACAAAAATTTAAAATACCTATCAATAAACCGGCAATAAAAGGTTTAAGCCAGTTCTTTTGTTTCTTTTTGAAAAACAACGAACGAACTAATATTGTCGAAATGCCCATGAATAAGGCGACAGAGTAAACTACAAAAAGAAATCTATACAAATCATTATTGCTATTAACATATAATTTTTGATAAACTCCCTGAATAGAGTCAACAGCTCCAACACCAATAAATACAAGTACAAGAAGTAAAATTCGTTTAGCTTTTTTAACGTGTGTTTTTTCTTTTTTTGATGAAAGATAAAATGCAATTAATGCCAAAAGCAATCCTGAAACTTTAAAAACATTCATGGATTCTTTGAAAAACAGAAACCCAATAAAAACAGGTATTACAACCGACATTCTACCAATAATTGCTGTTATTGCGATTCCGGCTTTTTGTGTGGAGAAAGCATAAAGAAAAAAAGTTGAAATAAACATTATTCCTGTGACGAAAGATATTTCTTTTCCTTTAATATCAATAATTTCAGAAAAATTAATTGTTTTAGAAATAAAGAAAAAACATAGGAGTGAAGCTGTCAGATAATTAACAACAAGAGCTTGTAAAAGATCAATGCCAAAATTTTCAAGTAGTTTAAAAACAATATAAATTGCAGTGGTAAAAATAATTGTGTAAAACAGGTAAATCATGCTTTGTTCCTGTAAAAGATCAATGTATTGTCGTTTATTTCCTGAATAAATTGTGGCTTTATTTTTAAAGAAGGTGCAGCCAATCCTTTGCCGAAAATTTTATTTCCAACCTGCACTGTCGCTTCATCCCACAAATTCTGATTGATAAAAAATTCTAAAAGAAATTTTCCACCTTCAACAATTACAGATAAAATATTTCTTTTATGAAGTTCGTGAAGCACTTGATGAATAACATCTTTAGAAAAATTAATTTGAATATAGGTTGTTTTTGCTGATGATTTACAGATTTTATTTGTAAAAATTAAAGTATCCGTAGAATCATCAAAGATATGATAATGCTTAGGAATTTTAAGTTCTCTATCAATGATAACTCTAATAGGATTTCTACCATTCCATTCTCTGACGGTTAATTGCGGATTGTCGTGAATCGCAGTGTTTGTGCCAACCATAATGGCATCTTCCTCTGAACGCCATTTGTGACAAAGCGTTTTCATAGCTTCATTCGTTATCCAATAAGTTTCAAATTGATTTTTTTTTGAGCGTTCAATATCCATGAAACCATCAAGTGTTTGCGCCCATTTGAGAAAAATATAAGGTCTTTTTTTTGAATGAAAAGTGAAAAAACGTTTATTTAATTCTATGCTTTCTTTTTCTAAAATCCCCACGCTGACTTTACATCCGGCGTTTTGTAAAATCTCAATTCCTTTACCATTTACTTTTTTATTAGTATCAACGCAACCAATAACGATTTCAGGAATTTTATATTTAATAATCAAATCGGTGCAAGGTGGCGTTTTCCCTTGATGACAGCAAGGTTCAAGATTCACGAAAAGAACAGAATTTTTTAAAAGTTCTTTGTTTTTAACATTATTAACAGCATTCACTTCTGCATGAGAAAAGCCATATTGCTGATGAAATCCTTCGCCAATAATTTCTCCTTTATGAACAATGACGCAGCCTACCAACGGGTTTGGCGAAACATTCCCAATGCCATTCAGTGCAAGCTCAATGCAACGCTGCATATATTTCTTATCTTGATTCATCGCATCAAAATTAAGTATTTTTATTAATTTCGTTCAATGAAAATTTCAAATAAAAATATCAGTGAATTAAGAAATTTCTTTCTATCTGATTTATCCGACTTATATGATGAGAATGAAATCAAAAGTATTTTTAATATTTTGATTAAACATTTTACAGGACTTTCAAGAACAGAAATTTTATTGAATCCCAATCAAATTCTTGATAATTCAGTTGTTCAGCAGTTTGAGAAATCTCTTGAAGATTTGAAAAAAAATATGCCTGTTCAATATATTACCGAAAAAGTTTTTTTTGATGATCTTGAATTGACTGTAAAACCAGGTGTTTTGATACCTCGTCCGGAAACTGAAGAGTTAATTGGAATTATTTCAAAGAGATTTCAGGATAAAAAAAATGAACAATTGAATATCCTAGATATTGGCTGCGGCAGTGGATGTATCTCTATTTCATTAAAAAAAAGATTTCCAAATTGGAATGTTTTTGCACTTGATATTTCTGAAGAAGCTTTAACTATTGCAAAACATAATGCAGACAAAAATTTAGCAGAAATTATTTTTGTAAAACAAAATATTTTAGAACAAACAAAGAATTCTGATCTTCCAAATTTTGATTTGATTGTCAGCAATCCGCCATATGTCTGCGAATCAGAGAAACAATTGATGCGAAAAAATGTAATTCAGTATGAACCAGAAAAAGCAATTTTTGTAAAAGATAATTTTCCTTTTATATTTTATGAAGCAATATTAAATTTTGCTAAAAATCAGTGTAAAGATAAAACGTCCGTCTTTGTTGAAATAAATGAACGTTTTCCTGTTGAATTATCAATGTTGTTTGAATCTAATGGATTTAAAAATATTGAGATTCTAAAAGATATTCACGAGAAGAGTAGATTTATTTCTTGTGATTTTTTTAGAAGTTAAATCAAAAAATTATTTGCAATTCATTTGGTTCTTAATCATGCGTCCATTAAAGGTTTGAATGTATGCTTTCAGAAAATCTTCCATCTTTTTTTTATCTTTAATATTCGAATTCATCAGATTGTTTTCAAGCAAACTATCTTTTTTAAAATTATAAAAACCTGATGTTTTTTTTCCATCAAACTGAAGTGCAAAATTATTTTGAATGATTTGATAAACATCATTCAAATAGCTCACTGCGTAATGAGTGCTGGTGCTGCTTGAATCAAAAACACTTTTACCGAAAGAAAAAAATGGATCAGAATAATTCATGTAATCAAGCAAAGAAGGCATAATATCAATTTGCTGGATAGTTTGCGAGCAAATACCTTTAAGATTACTATTGGGTTTAAAGAAAATAATAGGAACTTCATAACTGCCTACACGCGTGTTGTATTGAGGATGCATCGCTTCAAACGTGTGGTCCGCAGTGAAAATAAAAATTGTATTTTCATACCAATCCGTTTTTGATGCTGTTTCAAAAAATCTTTTTAAAGAATAGTCCGAATATCGGATACAAGCTGTGATTGGCATTTTTTCTTTTGGAAAATTTTTAAGATATTTTGTAGGAATTGTGTATGGATGATGAGATGACAAAGTGAATATCACAGATAAAAATGGTTTGTGAAACTGACTGATTTTATTGGAAGTATATTGCAAAAATTCTTCATCAAAAATTCCCCAATGTCCATCATAATCTTTTTCATTATTATATTCTTTTCTTCCAAAATAATTATCAAAACCACTTGCAAAAATGAAATCATCAAAACCCATGGTGCCGTTGGTTCCACCATGAAAAAACGAAGAGATATATCCTTTTTTCTTTAATAAAGTTGCCAATGAATTAATTTTATTTCCAGAAAATTTTCCTGTAATAAAAGGTTCTGTGGTAAGTGTAGGAATACTCGAAATGACAGCAGGTATTGCTTCCATTGATGTTCTTCCGTTTGCGAAAGCATTGGTGAAGATCAAACTTTCTTTCATCAATGAATCAAGAAATGGCGTGTATCCCTTGTATTTTTTATTATCCAAATAAGGATTTAAAAAACTGGAATATTCTTTAGAAAAACTTTCAAGAATAAAAATAACAACATTAACATTATTAAATGATTTTTTATTGTTGAATTGAATGCATGGATTATAAATTGATAATGCAGTGTTTTCATCAAAATATTTTACTTCTGAAATTTCATTACTATTCAACGTTTTAATGATAGTAAAAGGCGTATTTAGAACTAATGGAATATTTTGAGTAGTTGTGTATTGACCAGCTGTAATAATGCTTGTCGGGCGAAGCTGAAATCCACCGCGGATGGCAATTACAGAAATGAAAATGGAAATTAAAAACCATATAGTTTGAGAAAAATAATATTTGTTTTTTTCTTTTGCTGAATTTAAATTCGTTTTGGAATCATTAATAACAAAGATTTTTTGAAAAAAAATCAAAGCTAAAATCAATAAAATCCATATGAGGAAAATATACCAAAAATCAATAATAAAACGTGGAATCAGATTGATCACATCATTGCCTTTGCCAAGCATACCAAACACATCAGCCGTTGTTCGTTTAAGCGTGAAACGGAAATAAATAATATCAATACAATTTAAAAGTAGAAAAAATGAGTTTGAGATTATATATAAATAATTGTATATTTTCTGATAAATCTTGTTATACCTGAATTGCAAAGGGATTGTAAATAGTATAATAAAAATAATATTCAATATAAATATCGAAGTTAGATCAAAGCGAATGCCTGCTAACATTATTCTTGATAAATGCGAGTAGGAGAGTTGTTGGAAAAGATTCAGATTGAAAATATAAAATAATATTCTGGTTATACTAAAAAGAAAAACCAAAATAAATATTCTGAAAATTAAAACTGTATATATGTTTTTGTTTTTTTTCATTTGGCAACTTGACAAAATTATAAAAAAAATGCCATCATTTAAGATGGCTTGAAAATAGTAGCTAAATTAATATTTGTCTGACATTTTATATTTCATTTTCTAACTCAGACTTTTCTTTTCTTGTTAAAGAATTAACCACAAGATTATATGAATCTGTAATCCATTTTTCAATTATTGAATCTTTAATCGTTCCATCCATTAGAATCGTATTCCAATGTTTTTTATTCATGTGATAACCTGGAATTACAGCAGTATATTGCTCTCTTAAACTAATTGCTTCTTCTGGATCACATTTTAAATTGATTGAATCGAATGAATCAATATCGGTTAAGCTGAACATTTTTCCTCGAACTGTGAAGACCAAAGTGCTTTCATCAAAAGGCAAACCTTCTTTGGCGCCCTTTAATGACAAGCAAAATAATCTAAATTCTTCAACATTCATTTTGATTAAATATTACAATTTAAAAATATAAACATTAAATGATTTTGGCAATTAGTTTACAAGTAATGTTCTGTTTTAATTTCAATGTATTTTCAGATTCTGGTTTAAAATAAATTTATTAAATGTATTTTAAATGCAATAGTAATAAGTATTGATTGTGTATACAAATATATTTTTTTTCAAAAAAAACCATCTGAAAAGATGGCTTTTTAAGTATATTTATTATAAAATATTATTGAATTTTTTCGTCAATAACTAGGTCGCCAGTACTTGATGCCATTGAGTTAATTCTTATCAAACCTTTTTTGCCAGATGCAGTTTGAAAGAATACAATAGTACCATTTGATATGGTTACAGCATCTGATGTTGCAGTATAGTTGCCAAATGTAGCATCAGTTGTCATTCCGTCAAAATCGTTTGAAGATAAAGATGTAGCAAGCAATTTGCAGCCAGTACTTGTTGTAATATCTATACTCGTGTTAGACAGTTTGCTATTATTGAAAATAATATCGACAGCGGCTTTTTAAGTAGTATTTGAAAGGTCAGCTAATTTATATACAACACCTGCATCAGCATCTAGATAGCTGCCAAATGAACTAGTTGAACCACCCATCTGTAAAGAACTGTATTTAGTTAATGTAGAAACTTTTACACTAGTTATATTCACTGCTACTTCATTTGATTCTCCGTCTTTGTCAGTTACAGAAATAACAAGTCTTCCTGCGCCTTTCCAATTCACTGTACCTACAAATTCATATGAAAAATTACTAATATTAATAGTCGAATCCTTGATTTGTTTAGTAATATTATTAACTGTCAAAGTAACTTTGCAATCAACTAGTTTTGTTCCTGTATTAGCATTAGCAGCTGCATTTATCCCAACCATTATAACTGATCCTGAATCCACTTGTGTATCTGTAGATATAAAGCCATTTCCGCCAACAAAATTAATTGAAGGTGTATTATCAGCTGTGCTGTCTTTCTTGCAAGAAGAGATTGACAATGCGCCAGCGATTAAAATAATTATTGCAAATAGCGAGGAGTTTTTGAATTTTTTCATAGTCGTTTTAGTTTTAGTTAATGAATAGAATGTTTAAATGCAAATTTACTATTTTTTTTCAAAATATTTTTCGAATATAAAAACTATTGATTAAAAAAATATAATGTTATTAGTCTTTTCATTTTATTCTATTTTTTAATATGATGAATACATATTTAAAATAGTTGAGTTTTTTTATAAAATGAATTGAATTTTATTGATATTTTTTATATTGCAAAACGTAAACAAATATTTTAAAGTACATTTAATACACATGTTCATTTTCCTTCATTTCATCATTATCAATCGATTTTTTATTCATTGATTTCCACGCATACCAAATATATGCAACAACTAAAGGCACAGCCTTTGCAACATAGCTCATGGTTGTTAGTGTAAAATGACTTGAAGAGCTGTTGTATATAGTCAGTGAACTTTGCAAATCATAATTGGAAGGATAAAAAGCTGTATGATTTAATCCTGCTATCATAAATAGTGAAAAGACAACAATGATAGAACCAAGTGCTGTAAGCCAGATGCCGCGGATATTGTCTTTAAGAAGATTAAGAAAAATACCTGCATATACAAGCAATGCGCCAATAACAAAGGCAAAGCCCACAACAGGCATTTGAATTAGATTATGAAGATATTTAGTTGATTCTTTTGTTATTTCATGTGTTGTAGGATTAACAGCATATCCATCCATTTTTACTAAAAAGCTTAAAAAGGAAACAAAGAAAATAGTGAAATAATATGCATTTTTTTTGATGATAATTTTTGAACGTTTATAAATCTGTTCGTCATTGATTGAACTAATGAAATATTGTGCACCTAAAATTCTGGTTAGAAAATAAACAGAAATTCCAAGAGTAACGTTTCTGTAGTCCAACAAAGCTTCAAGACCTCTTGCTGAATTTTTCCATTCTGATAAATTCATATCATTGATATAAAAAGCAGATCCGGTGAAAAATGTTCCAACAGCAGTGCCGATGCACAATGGCGCAAGAATGCCATTGATGAAAAGAAATATTTCAAATGTTTTTTGACCAAGAAAATTATTGGCTTTTTTACGGTATTCATAGGAAACAGCTTGAATGATAAAGCTGAAAAGTATTACAATCCAAACCCAATAAGCGCCGCCAAAACTGGTTGCGTAGAATAGTGGAAAGGATGCAAAGAATGCGCCACCAAAGGTAACCAGCGTGGTGAACGTTAAATCCCATTTTCTTCCAATGGAATTGATGAGCATGGTGCGTTCATCTTCTGTTTTTGCAATTTGAAAAATTAGAGTTTGTCCGCCCTGAACAAACATCAGGAAAACAAGAATAGAACCAAGTAATGAAACGATCATCCACCAGATGATTTGTAATGTTTCGAGTGATAAATTTTCAAACATATTTGTATTTGTTTAATGTTTAAATTTTAATTGTTTTCTTTCGGACCAGTTTTAATTTGTTTCAGCATAATCCTGATTTCTGTAATAAGCAGTATTGTAAATAAGATTAAAAATAAAAAGAAAGTTGTTTGAACAATACCAGTGCTCAAATGCGAGGTAGAAGCTATAGTTGGAAGTATTTCATAAATCGTCCATGGTTGACGACCTACTTCTGCAACCACCCATCCAAGCTGTGATGCAAGATAACCGAGCGGTATAGACCATAATGCAATTCGAAGTAGTATCTTTTTATTTTCAATTTTATTTCTGTATAATAAAATAACAAGAGTAATGAACAGAAATATAAAGAAAAAACCAAGCATGACCATAATATGAAAACTGTAAAAGACCAATGGAACATTTGGCACAAGATCCGTTTTATCTTTAAAATAGCCATATCCAAAGTTTTTATAGTTTGCTTCCAGAATAGATTTTTGTTTTTCCTGACCAAGCTGATCATTTATTTTTTTTGCTTCTTTATATTTGATCAAAGCGTCGATGGCTATTTTGCCTTTAATGATTTTTTCATCAGCCGAAGGAATATTATTTTCTTTATTTCCATTAATTAAATCTTTTATTCCGGGAACAAATGCATTTGGATCTTTGAATCCAAGCATTGACAATGCTTTCGGAATTTCTATTTTAAAAAGATAATCTTTCTTTTCATTATCAAACTTTTTTTCCGGATTATGAATTGCAAATACAATAAGTCCTGCGCCATTTTTTCCTTCATATAAACCTTCCATTGCTGCCAGTTTCATTGGTTGTTTCTGTGCAACTAATTCAGCGGATCTGTCGCCATTTGTAGCAGTAAGAATAGATGCAAGCAAACCAAATATACTTGCAAGCATCATGCTTTTTTTTGCAAATTCAATATTTCTTTTTTTCAACAAAAACCATGCGCTGATGCCAACAACAAATATTGCAGCAACCATATAACTTGACGTAACTGTATGATAAAATTTGTTAATCGCCACAGGAGATATTACACTCCAAAAATTAACCATTTCGTTGCGAGCAGTATCAGGATTGAAATGCATGCCAACGGGATATTGCATCCAAGCATTTGCAACAAGAATCCATAAAGCCGAGAGATTTGAACCAATGGCTACAAGCCACGTTGAAAGCAAATGAAAATTTTTACTTACTTTATTCCAACCGAAAAACATGATAGCAATAAATGTAGATTCAAGGAAAAAGGCGAAAATACCTTCAATAGCAAGAGGTGCGCCAAAAATATCGCCAACAATCCACGAATAATTTGACCAGTTTGTGCCAAATTCAAATTCAAGAATGATGCCGGTCGCCACGCCAATTGCAAAGTTAATACCGAAAAGTGTCATCCAGAATTTTGTGATGTTTTTCCATTCTTCTTTGCCTGTTCTAACATACATTGTTTCCATAAAGGCAACAATAAATGATAGTCCAAGTGTGAGCGGAACGAAAAACCAATGATATATTGCAGTTAATGCAAATTGACCGCGCGACCAATCCACCAGTGATAAATCTAAATGATTCATTTGTGTAAAGTTGTTAATGATTGAATAATATAATTACTTCGTTCGGTATCAGTTTTAAAATGTGTATTTAAAAAATTTGGGAAAAAAATAAATTTCAGAATGATAAACATAATAAAAAGCTTGATAAGAAGCACAATTGCAAGTTTTTTCATCAAAGGATGCTTTGAAATGAAAATATTAAAAATAGAAATTGAGTTTTTTAATGTATTCATTCGTGTTTATTAATCTCATCAAATATAAGTACTAAAATTTTAAAATAGTTTTTAAAATAAAAAAAAAATTATGATATATATCATTCATGATGAGTTTTACTTGTGATAAATGTCTTTCTGCTATTAGGCTTTGATTCATATAACTTAGATAAATAAAATTTGCATTTGAAAGTAATTTGAATTAATTTTAATTGTATAGTTGCGTTCATAAATGTATATTTGTATCTCTATAAATTTAAAAAATCTATGAAAAAAATATTTATTTTAATGCTTGTTTTTTTTATTTCAGAGAAAAGTTTTTCTCAAATAAAAATTTCTGATGAACAGAAAAGCAAAAATGAGTTTTTTCAGGAAACATACATTGATGCACTTGATTTTGCTGATATGGGTTTGTATGAAAATGCTTTGAAATTATTTATCAAATTAGATGCTTTATATCCTGAAAATTATAATCTTTTATATAATATTGGTGTATGTTATATTCGATCTGATTTTGATAAAACAAAAGCCATTCCTTTTCTTGAAAAAGCAATAAAAAATACATCTATTCATTATAAAGGATTGTGGAGTGATTCAACCGCAGCTTTAGATACATATTTTTTCCTCGGAGAAACATATGCTTTTAATATGCAGTTTGATAAAGCGATTTCGTCTTTTAATCAGTATAAAATATTATTGAATAAAGAACATTATTCCCGATTTTTTAATGGTGAAACAAAGAATGATATTTTAAAAGAAACAGATAAACAATTAAATTTTTGTTACAATGCCAAACGGTTTATATCAAATCCTTTAGTTGCGAAGATTGATAATGCAGGTTCATTGATTAATAGTATTTATAATGATTTCACCCCAATTTTAACAGCTGATGAGAAAATTATGTATTTTACATCTGACAGAATTGGTTGTATGAAAGATATTTCTTCAAAAAATGATGAATGTCTTGCAGATATTTATTTATCTGAATATAATTTTGATTTAAAAAAATGGGACTCAATAAAAAAAATTGGACAGCCTTTGAATACTGCCGGTTATGATGAATGTGTGCATCTGTCGCACGATGGGAAATATATGATTATTCATCGTGAAAAATCAGATGATAAAAATATTTATATCAGTGAATTTAAAGATAATCAATGGTCAGTGCCTGCTTCACCTTCGGGAGATATTAATTTGAAATCTTCTGAAACCCGCGCATGTCTTAGTGCGGATAATAATACGTTGTATTTTGTCAGTGATAGAAAAGGTGGTTATGGTGGCAAAGATATATGGTTTTCAGAACGATTGGCTAATGGTGGATGGTCAGTTCCTCAAAATATGGGACCGCATATCAATACGCCTTTGAATGAAGAATCTCCTTTCCTTTCGCTTGATGGAACTACATTGTATTTTAGCTCTGAAGGTCATGAATCCATTGGTGGGTATGATATTTTTAAATCAATAAAAACTGGTGAAGGGTGGTCAAATGCTGAAAATATTGGTTATCCTTTAAATTCATTATACAATGAAATGAGATTTTCTATTGTTGCTGATAATTCACATGGATATTTTTCATCTGATAGATTTGGTGGATTTGGCAAACAAGATATTTACAGAGTTGATTTTATTCATGATAAAAAACCAATGACAATCTTGAAAGGAATTGTTTTTGATGCTGATACTTATAAACCTGTTTCAGCAAAGATTCAGCTTGAAGAATCCAAAAGCGGAGATGTTGTTGCATTGATAAATAATAATACTGAAAATGGAGAATATTTTATTACGCTTGAACCCGATAAGAATTATAAAATGATTGTAACTACTGATAACTACAAATCCTTTGTTGACAAACTGGATACTGATTCTGAAAAGCAGATAAACAAAGCTGTTTTACTAAAAAAGTTTGATAAAGGAAATAAGAAAAATTAGAATTTTATTCGGGTTTTAGAATCAATCCAAATCCTTTTCTTCCATTTATTTTCACGATAAAAGGATATTCTGAACGAACATGTTTAATATGTTCGTTTTCAAAAATAGTTTTTAAACTATCTAAAAAAACAATATTATAAATGTCTTCATGAATTGCTGGATTAACGGCGAAATATCCAGCGCCGGAAGCAATCATATTAAAAAAGAAATGTGTTCCCTGACTTGGTTCTATCTTATAATTATCAAGACTTAATTCAATGATTATTTTTGCTGAAGATATTTGATTCCATTTTACTGGAATGCCAAGCCAATCATCTGAAGAACCCCATCTGCCGGGACCTGCAAGAATATAATTCTTTCCTTCGGCTTCTAATTTTTTATTTAGTTGAGAAATGTTTTCAGCAATTTCTTTGTTAAATGAAGGATTGAAATTTTCAGTTTTCACAAATACAAAATCATGAATATTTTCAAATATTCCATTGCCAATTACTTGTGATGATTGAACAATAATATGTTCGTTTTTTATTTTAGTTGAATCTAAAACATCTGATTCTAATTGCGTAATGATTGGACGTATTTGAAGCAGATTGACAACCTTTCGTTTTTGTTCAGTAGGTTGGAAGTCAACAGCAAATTCAATTTCCACATGATTTGACATTTCTTGTTTTGTGATTTGCATTAGCTGATTCATAATGTCAGCTAAAGGAAAAACTTTATGTTTTAAAATACCTGCAAACGTTATTAGTTTCTTCCCTTCATGATTTGCGCCATCGCGAATGATATTATTTTTAAGGTCAAAAGTGGAAGCTATAAAATTCAGCGCACTATCTGATTCGGCTGATTTTATTGGCAATGAAGAAATATTAATTCCTTCATCAATGGATGTTATAAATTTATCAGGATTCAAAGAAAGCGCTAAAAAAGTTTTCTGCGTATCTTTCAACGTCAGCTCTGTTCCTGATAATTGAATGATGTTTTGAGGATAAGCAGGAGAGAAACGCAATGATAATCCGCCATCGCAAATGTATTTACCTAAACCAAAAGCAACATTGATAATGCCATCATCAGTCTTTTCAGGTAATACAGGATAAAAATTAATAGATCGTGCAATGCCTGAAATTGTTGGGTAAAATATATCATCATGCGCTGAACCGCACACTTCCTGCAATACAACAGCCATTTTTTCTTCTGTTCCCATGCTTGTTAATCCTGCAAGATAATTGCGACAGGAAGTATAAAACATAGAAGCATACACGCTTTTTATTGCGCGGCAAAGCATTTCAAACATAATTACATGATCTTGCGTGTTAGGAATCATGTATGTTTTATAAGCGCCTGCAAGCGGCAAAGAATATGAATCTTCCAGCAAACTGGAGGAACGAATAACTATAGGTGATTTAACAACTGTAATATAAAAATTTAAATCTTCTATTACGGATTGAGGCATTTCAGCATGAATAAACTGTTGAAGAATTTCTTCATCATTAATATCATTTTTTAAAATAGAATACAGATGATTGTTTTCCATAAATTCATCAAATACATCTGTAGCAAGCACAACAGTTCTAGGAATGGTGATAATAGCTTCATTAAATGAATCAATCAGTTTATGCCTTTTTAAAATAAAATCAAGAAATGCAAGTCCTCTGGCTTTGCCACCAATAGAACCTTCGCCAATTCTCGTAAACAGATTATGTTCTGAAAAAGTATTTTTATTAAACCGAATGATCGCTCCACTTGTTTTTGAAAATTTAAAACTAGAAATAGCTTCAAATAAGAAAGTGCGTACAGCATTTATGTTTTCAAAGTCTTCTATTTGCAAAGGTTCTATCAATTGTGATATTTCAAAAAATGAACGTGCTTTGAGCCATTTGGAAATATGATTATTCTTTAAATGAAATACAAATGAATCTTCATTTACATCAAGTATTTTTTGTTGCAAAGTATGAAGATCGTGTGCTCTGTCAATTTCATCCAATGTTTTTGGATTGCGGAAAACGAAATCTCCAAAACATAAATACAATTTAAAATAGTCAATCAGTTCTGTTGAAAGTGTTGGAGAAGATTTGCAGATAAATCCGGCTTTTAATGTTTCTGCCGATTGTTTATGCTTCAAGTCGAATGATTGTAGAATCACAGGAATATAAGGATTTTCATTGCGTATCTTTTTTATTAAAAGAATTCCTGCTTCTTCATGATGTTTTCCATGAAAATCAAAACTGATGTCAGAAATTATTCCTAATAAATTATGTTTATACTTTTCATAAAGTTCAAATGCTTCTTCAAAATTTGTGGCTAACAAAATCTTCGGTCTGCCTCTCATACGAAGCATTTTCTGATGTGCATTCAATCCTTCATCAAGAATTTCTTTTGACTGACGAAATATATTTTTATAAATAAGCGGAAGATAAAGAGAATAATATCTTACAGAATTTTCAACCAGAATGATTGTTTGCACACCAATTTCATTCACATCATGATCAACATTCATGCGGTCTTCAATCAGTTTAACGATGGCAAGCATGATGTCAGCTTCTCCATGCCAATAGAAAACAAAAGAGAATTTCTTTCTGTCTATGTTTTTCGACTTATTATTTACAAGTGATTCATTAGACAAAGAAGATAGTAAAACCGTTGGTATTTTAGGAAACTTATTCAGAATATATTCAATCAATTGAGTTGATTCGTCAGAATAATTTCCTTTGATATAAATAATAAGATCAATATATTTTTCTTTGATGACAGTGAGCGCAAGACTCAAATTATCTGCATGAAAAAACTGTGGTGGATAGTTCAAACCCAATGAAGCATATTCATTGAACACCTGTTCATCAATCCGACCGTCTTCTTCAAGAATGAAATAATCATACGAACTGCTGATGACAAGGACATTGTTAATCCTTTTCTTCATCAGCAGTTTGAAGGAAATATCAGTATAAAATATTTTTTCAGGAATTCGTTTGGTCAATGACATTAGTCATTTGAATTATTTACTGTATTTCATGATAAACAAAATCTTTTTGTTTGGTATATCATACACTTCCAATGATTGGCTGGTTTTATAATTTTTTTCTTTCATGTATTTTGTGAAAGCAGGATATACTTTTAAAGGTCCAACCATGAATGAAAATTTACCTTTGTACGGAAACTCAACAACCAAAGCCTGTCCGGAGGAAATAGTGTCCACTTTCAATCCTTTATCTTTTATTGCAATGATTCTTCCGGTGTCTTTCAGTTCAATGATATTACCAACAAAACTGCGGCATTGTTCCTTCGGCGTTTCATTTGGATTGCTGTAATAGATACCAAAACTTTGCGCACAATTAATGTTCATGATTCTTAAAACAGAATCTACCTTGTTCATTGTTGGTCCAACTTTAGAATAAGGACCGATAAATTCTTCTCCAGCCACAATATAACCACCGGCTTGCTTTTCTTCAATAGTTACTTTTGTTAAAAAACCAACATACCACAATGCTGATAAAATAAACATTACTAAAATGCTGAAAATAATAAAGACGATTTTTAGCGCTTTCATAGTTTTAAATTTTTAGTTGATGAATAAATTATAGTAGTAAAAGTAATTAATTTTTTTAAAATTGAAAATCCTATGTTAACAGTAGTTTTTCTTTCGTGTCATTATTGATTATTTTCTTTCTTCTAAATAGTTATTGTCAAAAAAAACAAATTTTAAATTCAAATTCCCAACAATGGCATTTCTCGCATCCCAATCATCAATTGTTTCTATGCCAGTAATTTTTTTAAATTCAATTACAGTAATTTTATTATTTTCTTTTAAAATCTTTCTAACTGCTTTTTCCTTTCTGTTAATTTCATCCTTTTTAAAATCAGTTAAAAAAACATCTGTGTATTCTTCAATAATATCAAGTTTAAATTCATTTGAATTAAGAATGGCTTTGTGGTCTTGCAAAAACTTTTTAATAGCTATCTTTTTTGACAATTTTATTTGCTGGGTATCTTTATGTAAAAATCCAATATCATAGCTGTCTTCTATAAGGATTGGTACTACTGTGTCGCAAAGTACCCAAGCAGCACCCATTTCATTTAAACATATTTCGCTTTCTTTATAACTTTTTGAAATAAATTGTATAACAATTTTGGCATTAATTAAATTTTCTTTGATTGCCTCTTTGAAATCTTTTCCGCTCTTTGGCTTTGAACCTTCACCTGCGGTGAAGAATATTTCATCTTCCTTAAATTTTAAAGATGCGATTAGTATATTTTTTACAAAGCTTTTAACTATAAATTCATCTTCGTGAGAAAAGCTGATAAATATTTTACAAAGTTTTTTCATATTTTCTGCCATAAATTTTGTTCTTTAATGTCGGTTACATTCGGTTCGTAAAATTACTGCTAACGTTCGAGGCTTGCTGCTGCCCTTTTGTCCTAATACTGTCATACATTATTCTATAATTACTATTATCCTATCTTTATTATGTAAAATGAGGTTTCTCAACAACTAACTTTGCTCCCCTTCTAATACCTACTTCTTCTAATGTTCTTTTATCGTCACAAAAATCACCAGGTGGTGTACCAGTGAGCATTCGTGTACCTACTATAACATGTCTAGTTTCAGAATCTACAAGTTCCCAATCATAATTATATGTAAAATATTTTATTTTGCAAACTTTTCTTAATTTGAAAAAGACTTGATTTGAAAAGTCATTAAAATCTTCAAAATCATCATAAGCAAAAGTCAAAACTTTTGTTTCTTTCTTAGAAAATTTAGAAATGTCAATCGTTATAAAATTGTCTTGTTTTATTTTGTTAACTATTATTTCTGCTGTTTTTTTCAAAACATCTTTTGCATTTTCCCCTCCTTTTAAATCTTGAAGGATTTTGTCAGAAGACAAGCTTTCATTTACTGTATCTTCTATTTGTTTACTTAAATTGTCAGCAGTTGTAGTTTCTTTGAAACTATCAAGAAATGATTGGTCATTTCGATAATCTGTAGGTGCATAAAGATGCTTTGGTCTAAACCACACTATTCTAAAAAACATTATTGCGACAAACGTTGGAAATAGTACAACGAAAATTGCCAATGTAATTTGGACGAAACCTTGTGTATTAAATACAGCATATCCAAGCATAGTTTCTGTGAACGAAAAGAAAATTGAAATTATCCAAAGTGGATTTAATGTTGTTTTTTTATATTGTGAGTGTTGTAATTCCATTCGTTTTTATTTTTAGTTGTTCAATGTTTGGGTTTGGTCTAGGGTTGCAGCTTACGATTGTATAAACGTATTGCTTTTATTTCCACTATAGTTTTAGGCGTTGCTTTTATGCCAATAAATCTATATTCTTCAAATATAATAAATTTTCAGAACATCAAAATAATATACATGTTTATTTAAAAAATGAATAAAAACATGTTTTTGATTAAATACGATCGTATTTGGTTCAACTATTATCGTTATTGAACTAATTCTTATCGTTTCTTGTTAAGAAATGATATGAGTTGAATATAAAACAATACAAGCTTAACCAACTTATGCCGTTTCTGAACGAAATACAATAGTATTTGGTTTATATATTATTGTATTTGTTCTAAAACATGTTCAAGTTTGTTCAACTTTTATAGTTCTTAACTAAAAAACAATCGTTATTGGTTAAACTCATGGTTGAGTTGGTTGAATAACTGTTGTAATTGTTCTTATGTGTATTTGATTTTATTGCATACTTATAAAAGTTGGTTGAACTCGTATCAGAGTTGGTTCAATACATATCATTATTGAACAAACTCCTTTATACATTACTCTAGGATATGACGAATTTGAATAAATACATATTGAAGTTGTTTTTCTTTTGCTTTATTATGTAAAACATCCTATAGGTTTTGAGTTAATGTTTTCACTCTTTATCTTAGTTTGCAATATATCAAAGTACTTTGCAACAAATTTCTGATATTAAAACATACAAAAAGTAGCGTAAAAATACTATAGTGGATGGAAGTATATTGACTCTGCTTTAAAATTGAACGAATACTTTGAATAGCTTTTCCCCCGATTGAAAAACTACATTCATTTACCTTCTTTTTAGTTAAAGTTAAAGCAAATGCTATACAATTTGATTGACGAATGAGGTTTTTTATCAATCAGCGGATGATTTTATAAGACTTTTTTTTCGCTTAAATTAGTCTATCCCAGCCAATACAATATTTTACTGCCACTGATAAAACAACTATCTTTCTTCTGATTTTCTTTCTGATCTATTATTTTGTTTTGGTTCAGGTCTGGCGTTTTGTTTTTGTGCTGGTTTTGCAGCAGGTTTCTGAACTGATCTGGGTGCAGGATGTGCAGATGGAGTTGCATGCATGTTATTATTATCATGTGTTGTGGGTCTGGCTGCTGGACTTGGTCTGGGTGGTGCTTGTCTATCTCTGATAGGTTGTTTGTTATTCGTTTGATGCACATTATGCTCTGGACTTACTACTCGATTATGGTTATTGTTGTTTTCGTGTCTTTCTACTATTCTTTGGTGAACAATCACAGAAGTGGTTCGTCTGGGTGCATAATAACTATGAGCTATTGGAGCACGATACGCATGTGCCTGATGATAATAACCATAACTTGGATGATTGTGCCAATGACCATAATAATCATTATAAAAAATAGGATGCCATGGATGCCAATACGTTGGATAAAAGCCCCATCTAAAAGGTGAAACATACATAACATAAGAAGGTGCAAATATGAAATGGATGATGCTCCATGTTCCAACTGCGTATGCAACACCGGCACCATTTCCTGCATAGTTGGTTGTATTGTAATAATTATTATTCACCACTGTTGTTTTACCTTCGTTAGCGCCATTTGTATTTTCGTTTCCACTATAACCCGGATTCGGTGTGTTATTAGCAGGTTCAATAATATAATCTTTACCATACAATTGTTCATCTCCAATGACTTGTATCTGAATCTGATTGTTTTTATCTTTTTCAACTTCTATCACAGCAACGTCTTGCGATTCTTTTTCATTCACTACATCTTGCAGAACAATAGCATGAGCATTGCCATTTACATTATCAAACACTTTAATATAATCGGTTTTTCCGTCTCCATCCAAATCAAGGTTATTGATCTTTGAATCTTCGGCATTTAGCTTTTGTTCGAATTCTTCAAGTGTTGCTGATGACTGAAAGAGACTTAAAACACCATATAGATTTAAATTGTCACCCGGCAATCCAAGTGTTCCTGTAGGTTGATTGTTTTGTGAAAAAACAGAATAGCAAAAAACACTGCTTCCGATAATGATTGATATTAATAATGTCTTTTTCATTTTAGTAATATTTTTGTTTTATAATCTATTTCGAAAATCGTGCCATATTTTACGAATAACTAAAAACTGTCAAGATATTTTATTGCTATTTTTATTTTTATGTTATTTATATGAAATTTTTAAAATATAACAAAATTTCAAAATCACACACATATATTGAATCTAACACTTATATGAAATAGAAAAAGATTACTTTAATGAAAATGTTTTATTACTTTTAGCATTGTTAAAATTATTCAAAATGGCTCTGTCAAAATATTTAATGTTACTATTCATCTTTAGTTTTACTAATGTGCTTTTTTCACAGAATATATATCATGATTTTAGTTTTCAAAAGAATTTTGATATACTTGTAAAAAATGAAAAAGGAATTCCTTTGAAATATCCATGGATAGGTGGTTTGAACTCATGTCAGTTTTCGGAAATAGATTTGAATAATGATGGAGTAAAAGATCTTTTTGTTTTTGACAGGCATGGAAATAAAGTGCTTACTTTTTTAAATAAAGGCATAAAAGACAGCATTGATTATATTTATGCACCAGAATATGAAAAGTATTTTCCTCCATTGCAAGATTGGGTTCAGTTGCTTGATTTTAATCATGATGGGAAGGAAGATATTTTTACTTATACGAATGGTGGTGTAGCAGTATATAAAAATGTTTCAACAGATCCAAATGAATTAAAATTTACACTTTTCAAACCATTGATTAATTCGCAACAAGGAAAAATAAACGCAAATTTATTGGTGACAAGCGTTGATTATCCCGGCATTGTTGATATTGACAAAGATGGTGATTTGGATATTCTTACTTTTTTTGGTCTTGGTTCGTTTGTTCAGTATCATAAAAATATGTCTTTTGAAAAATATGGGAATTATGATAGTCTTATATACATAATGAAATCATCTAATTGGGGCAATTTTGCTGAAAGTCCAGCATCAAATCAATTGAAATTGGATACAGTTTTTTATTTTTATAATAGACCAACGAAACATACAGGTTCTACATTTTTAATTTTAAATTCAAACAATGATTTGGTGCTTGGCGATGTTGGTTATCCAAATTTAATTAAGCTGAAAAACGGTGGGAATAAGGATTCCTGCTATTTTATTTCTCAGGATACTGCATTTCCATCAAACACAAAACCTGTGCATTTATATTCATTTCCATTGGCTTGCCTGATTGACGTGAATAATGACGGAGTGAAAGATTTGCTTGTATCTTCTTTTGAGCCTGGATTGCAAACTGCTGAAAATAAAAATAGTATTTGGTATTATAAAAATTCTGGTAGTAATGACATTCCGGGTTTTAATTATATTAAAAGTAATTTTTTGCAGGAAGATATGATTGACAATGGGAGTGGGGCTTATCCTGTTTTATATGATTATAATCATGATGGGTTGCTTGATTTGTTTATTGGTAATTATGGTTATTTTGATACTGCATGGTTTGATACAGGATATTTAGATTCACGTTTTATTTCAAAAATATCATTATATAAAAATACAGGGACTTTGAAGAAACCTGAATTTACATTGGTTACAGATGATTTTGCAGGTTTATCTTCATTTAAACAAACAGCGCTTTATCCAACTTTCGGTGATATTAATCATGATGGAAAGAATGAAATGCTTGTTGGCAGAGCCGATGGAAGAATTATGTATTTTTCAAACATATCAGATGGTGAAAATCCCGATGAATTTGTGCTTGCTGATTCTGCGTTTCAGAAGATTGATGTTGGTCAATTCAGCACACCGCAACTGGTTGATATGAATAATGATTCACTTCTTGATTTAGTGATAGGTGAAAAAGGAGGGAAGTTGCATTATTATGAAAATACTGGCACTTCAGCTAATCCTGTTTTTACTTTGAAAAATGATTCGCTGGGAAAGGTTGATGTTACTGATTATAACAGATCATGGTATGGATATAGTGTTCCATGTTTTTTTAAATATAATAATAAGATAAAATTATTTACTGGCTCTGAAACCGGCTTTATTGGCTATTATAAAAATATTGAAAATAATTTTAATAATGGGTTTACACTTGCTGAAAACCAATTGATTTATATTTATGAAGGAATCCGCTCTGGCGTTGCAGTTGGCGATCTTGACAATGACGGAATTCCTGATATGATTGTTGGCAATTATAGAGGTGGATTGAGTTTTTATAAAGGTGATTCTTCTTTGATTTTTGATAATATAAAACAATATACTCAAGATACGGTTTTGTTAAATGTGTATCCAAATCCGGCAAATCAGAATGTTGTTCTGTCATTACAAGATGCTTCAAAAACGAATACCAAAGCGATTATCAGCTTGATTAATTTATATGGTGAAATTGTTTTTACAGAATCTGTTGAATCTTTTGAAAATATTACGCTTCAGACGAATTCTTTTGCCAACGGATTGTATTTTATTAAAATAGATTTAACAGAAAATAATAAGAATAAAATGATTACCCGTAAGCTTTTGATCAATCATTAGAAGTTTGGTTTTAATGAATACTTTTTATAATATTCATCAATATATTCAGAAACTTCTTCAGCTGTATCAAGTGATACAAAACGATTTAAATCATCAGGATTAATATTTTTTTCTCTAAGCATAACGTTATTCATCCAATCCAGAAGTCCTTTCCAGTATTCGCTTCCAACAAGCACTATAGGAAATTTGAATATTTTATTTGTCTGAATAAGTGTAACAGCCTCAAATAATTCATCCAGCGTGCCAAAGCCGCCGGGCATAACAACAAATCCTTGTGAATATTTAATGAACATAAGTTTGCGAACAAAGAAATATCTAAAATTCATCAGTTTGTCTTTGTCAATAAAAGGATTCGCATATTGTTCAAAAGGAAGTTCTATATTCAATCCAACAGATTTTCCACCACCAATGTGAGCGCCTTTATTTCCGGCTTCCATAATGCCAGGACCACCTCCGGTGATGACACCAAATCCTTTTTTTGTTAAAAGATATGCAATCTCTTCTGCCAACTTGTAGTAATCATTTGTTGGTTTTGTGCGAGCAGAACCAAAAATTGTCACGCAAGGTCCTATTTCACTAAGTTTTTCAAACCCTTCAACAAGTTCTGCCATCACTTTAAACAATTGCCATGAATCATGGGTTTTGATTTCATGCCAGTTTTTATGTTCAATTTTCATGCGTTCAATTTGTTCTTCAGCTTCTTTTTCAATCATTGTATTAGTATTTTTAGATTTATATAAATTTAAATTTTAGAAATATTATTCGAAATTAATTATTCCATTTCTACTTCAATAATGCCATCAACATACATGTATTTCTTGAAGTTGACTTAAAAAAGTTTAAAAGATATTTTTTAGGCATAATCAATTTATCAAATATATCAAAAATAGAAAATTACTCATCAGGTTGAAAAATATTTGAAAAAAATATTTAGAGAATTTCTATTTATTCTTTCTATTTTTGCAATATTTATCACTTCAAATTAATGGAGAGATGCCAGAGTGGTTGAATGGGACGGTCTCGAAAACCGTTGTACTGGCAACGGTACCAAGGGTTCGAATCCCTTTCTCTCCGCTTTTCTAAATAGCAAAAAGAAGAAAACCACTGAAAACACTTGAGTTTGCAGTGGTTTTTTCTTTTTACAAAAAGTAAAGAAATGCCACCAAAAGCATAATCTCAGGTGGACTACGAGGTGGACTAAATTTTTGATGCTTCCAAGTCCACCGATTTAGTTTATTATACCCTGATTTGCAATACTTTGCTTTCACCTCTTTTGCACGAAGTTCATAATTTTATAAACCAAAAACCAACACACATGAACCGTGCAACTTACTCTGTGCTGTTTTACATTAAACGCACAAAAATTCTTAAAGATGGTAAAGTACCAATCTTTGCCAGAATCACTGTCAATGGACAGAGAACAGAATTCGGATTGCAAAAAAGTATTGAACTGAATCAATGGGACAACCATAAATGTTGTGCTAAAGGATTCACCAAACAAGCCAAGGATTTGAATAATCATTTGGAATTAGTCAAGAACAAACTCTTTTTGCATAAACATGAATTGGAAGAACAAAACAAAGTGATTACAGCTGTTGAACTAAAAAACTGTTTACTTGGGCTTGATACTGACAATAAAACGATTCTTCAAGTATTCCAAGAACATAATGAGAAATGCAAGAAGCTAATAAATATAGATTTTGCACCTGGAACCGTTGATCGTTACACTACTTGTTATAAACATTTAAAGGATTTCATCAAACAGAAATATCATAGAGAAGATTTGTTTCTTAATGAGATTACACCAATGTTTATTAGTGATATGGAGTTTTATCTTAAAACTACTCGCAACTGCGGACATAATACCGCAGTGAAATATATTAAGAATTTTAAGAAAATTATTCGAATAGCTTTGGCAAATGGATGGATTAAAACAGATCCGTTTAAAAATATCAAGTATCATTTGGATGACGTTGATATGGCTTACCTGAATGAAGAGGAATTAGATACTCTTATTCAAAAGGAATTTTATATTGAAAGATTACAACATGTGAAAGATGTTTATCTTTTCTGTTGCTTTACAGGACTGGCTTTTGTTGATGTGAAAAGCTTAACGGAGCATGACATTATCAAAGAGCGTGATGGGAATTACTGGATTAAAAAGAAGCGACAGAAAACAAAGAACTGGTGCCATATTCCTTTGTTACCGGTTGCCAGTCATTTGTTGAAGAAGTATAGAGAGAATATGTATTGCAAGAATAAAGGCGTTCTTTTGCCTGTGTTGACTAATCAGAAGATGAATGCTTATTTAAAGGAAATAGCGGATGTGTGCGGAATTAAGAAGAACCTCAGTACACATACTGCCCGACATACCTTTGCAACTACTGTCACACTATCGAATCATATCTCTATGGAGGTTGTTTCAAAGATGTTGGGACATTCGAGTATAAATATGACCAAGAAATATGCACGTGTGGTTGATGAGCTAATTAATAAGGATATGCAGAAAATTTTTCATAAATACGATATGCCTGTCTTTGCAAATTAGGATGATTATTTTATAACAAAAGCCCTTGAATGATATAATCAAGGGCTTTTGTTGTTATAAATTTAAGATGCCAGTATTATGTTGTATTCATGAAATATCTATGGAATATGCATTGTGTATCTATGTGATATTAGAATATTAATTCTCGGATGGTTTTGGGATCTATTCCAAAATGGTTGGCAAATTCATCAATGGTGATAAATGAGTTTTTGCTTTTGCCGAGTTTCTTTTTTAGATTATAAATAATCTGGCGTGATGTGCGGGCACTGCGTCCAGTCAGTTGTTCAACGTCTTTAGGATAGATGATGATTCTGTTTGATAATTCTTTACTCATGTTGATTATTTATATTTCAGTTTCCGAATATTATAAATAAAAATAATCATTGTCAATACTTCCGTTGATTATACGCTTGTTTGCGCTGTTTTACTATTTAGATTTTGGAAGTGTTGGCATTAATAATACGTTTTGGTTTTTTCGGAAAGCCTTGATACGAAAGCGATTTATTGCGATATAACTTTGTGAAATGTTTAACTTAAATTTTTATTATTATGGCAAGACAAAGTGGAATTATTAAATTAAAAGGAACTATTGATGATATTTCCTTTTACAAAAGTCAGGATGGACACTTGGCACGCATGAAAGGCGGTCCAACTGCAGAAAAGGTTTTGAATGATCCTGCATTTCAGAGAACCAGAGAAAACAACTCCGAGTTTGCAAGAGCCGGCGCTGCCGGTCGTGTATTGAGAACGACATTCAGAAATTTTTTGATGAATGCTTCTGATAACCGAATGGTCAGCCGACTGACCAAAGATATGATTGCGGTGGTGAAAGCTGATGCAACCAGTGTGCGTGGGAAAAGAAATGTGCTAGATGGTGAATTGGAAATGCTTGAAGGTTTTGAATTCAATATCAACGGGAAACTTTCAACTACGCTGCATGCACAGTACGCAGTAACTTATGACAGAGTTGTTGGAAACATCGCATTAGACATTCCGAGTTTGATTCCGATAAATATGATTTCTGCTCCAGCAGGTGCTACTCATGTGAATATATTTTTTGCAGGTGCAGAAATTGATTTTGAAAATGAAGTATTCAACATGGTTAGTGCAGAAACAGGCAATCTTACTTTAGATGAATCAGCAACAGCAGTGAATCTTCCTTGTAATTTAACCGCAAACAGTGGCAAGCCTGTATTTATAGTTCTTGGAATTAGTTTTAGTCAAAGTGTGAATGGCGTACAATATCCACTGAAAAATGGATTTTATAATGCAATGGCAATTGTAGAAGTTTCCGGTTTGTAATTTAAACGTTGTGTTGGTGATGAGTTTAACGGTTTCTCCGGAGGTTATTGTCGGAGCATTTATCAGTATTCTGTTGGCGATTGTTGCTTATTTTGTGAAGCAATTGCATAAAGATTTCAAGCGGGTTGAAACGAATCTGTCGGAAGTGAAAACAACAGTATCGCTGATAAAAGCTGAGTTCAAGGGCATCAATGAAATGATGAACCAGAAGATTGACTTCCTGGAGAAACGGTTGGCTCATATTGAGACAATCATTTTTAGAACGCACCTCATCCCCAGCCCTTCTCCAGTGGAGAAGGGAGAAAGAGTCGTTGGTGACAAGTTGAAAGTTTATCAAGTAGAAAGTTAAAAGTTAAAAAGTTTTTCAAGTAGATAAGGTCAATAGTGATTGACAATTACTAATTAAAAATTACTAATTACTAAAAAATACAAATATGAATACAGAAAATATGAATTTGATTCAGCGTGTACAGTCGCCTACGCCAAAGTTATTCCGCATTATCCGAACTGTTGGATTGTGTCTTGCAGCTGCAGGGACAGCTTTGTTAAGTGCGCCTGTCGCTTTGCCGGTGGCTGTTGCCACTGTTGCCGGTTATCTAGCTGTTGCCGGTGGTGTGATGACGGCTGTGTCGCAGGTGGTAGCGCAAGGGGAGTAAGAGACCACCTCATCCCCAGCCCTTCTCCACAGGAGAAGGGAGACAAAATAGTTTAGGGTTTCCGTTCTGGAAACCCTTTTTTATTTTCGTTTGCTTTTTACTTTTTCAAATTCATTTTTCCATTTATTTGGATGGGTGAAAAGAATGATCATAATTATTTGTAATATTAATTTTATCGTTTTCATATCTAAAGTTTTTTTATTTTAATACTTTGCGAACTATGGCTTTTTTAGCTTGTTTAATCAATTGTAATTGCCGATCAATGACTTTGACTTGCTTGTCGATTTGGATTAATAGCTGCAACGATTTTTGATATTCTGACGGGTTTTGATTGGCTTGGTGGTTCGCCTGTTCCATCACTTCTTTTAAATCGGAAATCCGAATGAAAGGAATAACAGAGCCGACCAGATAAATTTTAAATTTATCAGCTTGCCACAGGCAGAATACAAGCCAATAGTAAAAATCTTTTTCTTGTTCATTTTCAGCATGAAAAATAAAACAATTCGGACATGGCTCTGTTAAAGGCTTTCCTGCGTTCAATCCTTTTGAAAGAATGAAAAAATGATTTTTTGAAATTGATTGCCCCTTGCTGTAAGTCTTGATTTTGTTTCCGCACATAGTTAAAGTTTTTAAATGATTCCTGCCAATGAGCCACTGCGCCCAAAAACAGAAAAAAGCATAAAACTTTTGATAGGCCACTGACTTGCGGAGCGTGGGATGAATTGCAAGGTTTTTGCGAAAAAAATACTACCCCATTAAATAAAAAAATCATTAATATATTGGGGTGGAGATTTTTTTTGCAAAACTTGTCTTGACCTTGCAAGAGCGTTTGGGAGCATAACTTTGCCTAACAAAAGTTTTATTTGCGGTCTATACTTTTCTTATTTATTAAAGTGTTTTTTTTATGGGGCGTTGCCCCAAACCCCACTTACGTTTCTTGTCTCTTAAGAAACAACTAAGCAGGAACTAAAGCTAATCCTAATATAGATGCCTGTTTTTGAATATATTTCAATTTTTGTTCTCTAAAGTATTGGTTATATGTTTCAAGGGCTATTGGGTTAAAGTCAACCTTTTCTTTAATCATCTTATAAAATATGATTGCTATTTTTCTGGCAGTTGATTTTGTTGCAATTAAAGGACCATGTTTTGCTTTCATTCTACGATAAAATGCACCTAACCAATTATCGCTTCTTTGTATTGAATATGCTGCCATTAAAAATGACTGACCTGCTTTGTTTTTTTTCTTCGATTTTTTAGGTCTTAATAATTTTCCTCCGGTCACTCTGTTATTAGGTGCTAAATTTAACCATGCAGTAAAATGTTTTTGCGTCTTCCATTTAGACATGTCTATACCTGTTTCTGATATAATTTCAGTTGCACTAATTTCGCTAATACCAAAAATCTTTGTGATGTCAACACCTAAAATATTATGAAGATAATTAGTAGCATTAAAATTAAATCTGTTTTTCGTATAAACCCCTCTTGCTTTTTTATGATCAACATGATTGCTCTGATTTATAATTTCTGATTTTGCAAGAACATTTTCAATTTGCTGATCGCATTCACTAATTTTTTCTTTAAAAACAAGATACAGTTCATAAGCTTGCTTAAGTTCAAATACATTTTCTTCACGCCAATTCCCTGTAAGTGATTTAATAATATTTTCTTCTGATGACTTGACATGCTTATCAATATGTTTTATTAATTCTTTAGGGTTCCGTTCTCCTGCTAAAATGGATTGTATAATCAACTGTCCAGATTTTCCACAAAGATCAGTTAATACATTATGTAATTTAATGTTCATCTGTTCAAATGCCTTTTGCATCAGCAAAATCTGTATTGAATAGTTTTCAGTAAGATTCTTACGGTGTCGCATATAACTTCGTAATTCACGTGTAAGATTATCTGGTTGAAAACTTGGATTTAACAATCCATATGTATGCAATTGCTGTATCCATTGGCAATCTAATACATCCGATTTCCTTCCGCTGACATTTTTTATATGTCTTGCATTGACCAGAAAAACTTCAAACCCATAAGATTCAAGGATCAGATATAACTGTATCCAGTAGATACCTGTCGATTCCATAGCTACAGTATCAATTCTGCATTTTTTTAAATATTGAGCCAGTTGGTGCAAATCATCTGTAAAGCTTCCAAATTTTCTAACCGGTTCCTCATCTCTGTCGGGAGGTACAGCCACATAATGCATTTCACTTGCAATGTCTATTCCTGCTGCATTTGGACGTACATACTGAAAGTTTTCTCTCGTTGATTTCTTTTTAATCATAATTTTTAAATTTAAATTTCATTCTAAGCTCAACCATTACAACATAATTTACTCTCTTAAGCGGGATTGCGGCAAAGCATCACCAATGAAATAGACAACAATGGCTGAAACCAGACTTGAAAGCGGGCTTAAATGCACCAGACAAAAAGCGGGTCTTAACTGCATAGAACTTAGTACAAAAGTAAATTTTTATTGTTTCTTTTATGAATAGCATTAATGTGTTAATGTACCAACTTGAAACAAGAAAGTCATCAAAGAAGTTCAAGGCAAAACAAAGCTGCTGGCGCACTTGCTTACACACGCTCGCTGTTTTGCCAAGCCAACACGCTTTGAAACCTTTGGTTTCATTAAGAAAAAGAATTCAATATTTTTTTATTTTATGGGGTAAAATCAAAGGGTGATAAACTTTTAGGTTGGCTATAGGGATGGGAAAGACAAGTGTGGCGAATGAATGAGCCACTCTTGTGTGTGGTGCTGAGGCTTATGAAATGAACATAGCGGAATGAAGCGGAAGATCGTGTAGCGACCACGAGGAGCGGAACGCTGTAGCGTAATGTAGCGGAGTGAATGAATATGCCGCAGGCACTTGGCTTAAGGTTGGCAGTTTATTACCCTTCTACCGCTAAAGGGTGGTGGGGTATTCAGTGGTTTTGTGGGTTGGCTTTAGCGGCTATTTAATATAATGTGCTTATAGGACAGCCGAATAATTTATTTATACCATAAAAAGTGGCTGTTCCTATAGGCGCACATTATGTTATAATAGCTTGGGGTTGTTTTTTCGCTGGCGCATA
>Ga0209697_10000833_pt1 | contig 50468 bp, 40 predicted proteins | sample AliMusrvi5mmetaG_FD_184115 | JGI IMG/M metagenome (GOLD analysis project Ga0209697, IMG submission 184115) | Freshwater lake bacterial and archeal communities from Alinen Mustajarvi, Finland, to study Microbial Dark Matter (Phase II) - Alinen... | ecosystem: Environmental > Aquatic > Freshwater...
GGTGACCGTTGCTGCGAAGGCTATAAGTCTGAAGGACAAGAACGCACTGAATGCGATACTGACGACAACTGGTGACAGCAATCTGTCAGCAGGCGGGAATCTTGAGGTGAGTGGCAGCACGCATGACTTGACGACCAGCACGACAAATGGTGGCATGACGAGTTTTGGTGTTACGACGATAGGAGGCAACCTTGGAGTGACAAGCAGCGGTGAAGTTGTGCAGACGGGAGCCATTGGCGTGACCGGCACGACGGGCATCAGTGCGGCAGGTAAAAACATAACGCTGTTTGACGCGTCGAATGACTTCCAGAGCACGGTTGCGGCAAGTGGCAAGGATATCAGCCTTGCTGATGCGAATGGTTTGATGGCTGAGTTGACAGCGAGCGGAAACAGTATCCTTACGGCAGGCGGTAACCTTGTGGTGAGTGGCAGCACGCATGACCTGACGACAAGCACGACGAATGGGGGCTCGACAAGTTTTGGTGTTACGACTTTGGGAGGCAACCTTGGCGTGACAAGCACTGGTGATGTTGTGCAGACGGGAGCCATTGCCGTGACCGGCACGACGGAAATGAGTGCGGCAGGTAAAAACATAACCCTCTCTGATGCGTCGAATGACTTCAAGAGCACGGTTACAGCGAGTGGTTTGAATGTGAGTCTGGCGGATGCGAATGGGATAGAACTGGGCGAAGTGGTGACGACGGGCACGTTCGGCGTGTCAGCGGTGAACAACATCACGCAATTATCGGGCACGAAGATCACCGCACTCCTTGCGAGCACCCTGACCTCAACGAGTGGAGATATCACTCTTGGTACTGCAGAAAACGACTTCCAGAACACGGTAACGGCAAGTGGCAAGGATATCAGCCTTGTCGATGTCAATGGCTTGACGGCAGAGTTGACAGCGAGTGGGAACAGTATCCTTACGGCAGGCGGGAATCTTGAGGTGAGTGGCAGCACGCATGACTTGACGACAAGCACGACGAATGGTGGCACGACGAGTTTTGGTGTTACGACGATAGGAGGCAACCTTGGCGTGACAAGCAGCGGTGAAGTTGTGCAGACGGGAGCCATTGGCGTGACCGGCACGACAGGCATCAGTGCTGCGGGTAAAAACATAACGCTGTTTGACGCGTCGAATGACTTCCAGAGCACGGTTGCGGCAAGTGGCAAGGATATCAGCCTTGCTGATGCGAATGGTTTGATGGCTGAGTTGACAGCGAGCGGAAACAGTATCCTTACGGCAGGCGGTAACCTTGTGGTGAGTGGCAGCACGCATGACCTGACGACAAGCACGACGAATGGGGGCTCGACAAGTTTTGGTGTTACGACTTTGGGAGGCAACCTTGGCGTGACAAGCACTGGTGATGTTGTGCAGACGGGAGCCATTGGCGTGACCGGCACGACTGGAATGAGTGCAGCAGGGCAGGATATAACGCTGTCGGGCACAGGAAACGATTTTGGTGGCACGGTGACCGTTGCTGCGGGCAAGGCTATAAGTCTGAAGGACAAGAACGCACTGAGTGCGATACTGACGACAACTGGTGACAGCAATCTGTCAGCAGGCGGGAATCTTGAGGTGAGTGGTAGCACGCATGACATGACGACCAGCACGACAAATGGTGGCATGACGAGTTTTGGTGTTACGACGATAGGAGGCAACCTTGGAGTGACAAGCAGCGGTGAAGTTGTGCAGACGGGAGCCATTGGCGTGACCGGCACGACGGAAATGAGTGCGACCAGTAAAAACATAACGCTGTTTGATGCGTCGAATGACTTCAAGAGCACGGTTACAGCGAGTGGTTTGAATGTGAGTCTGGCGGATGCGAATGGGATAGAACTAGGCGAAGTGGCCATAACGGGCACGTTCGGCGTGTCAGCGGTGAACAACATCACGCAATTATCGGGCACGAAGATCACCGCACTCCTTGCGAGCACACTGAGTTCAACAAGCGGCAATATCGTGCTGGCCAATGACGCAAACGACTTCCAGAGCACGGTTGCGGCAAGTGGCAAGGATATCAGCCTTGTCGATGTCAATGGCTTGACGGCAGCGTTGACAGCGAGCGGAAACAGTATCCTTACGGCAGGCGGAAATCTTGAGGTGAGTGGCAGCACGCATGACATGACGACCAGCACGACGAATGGTGGCACGACGAGTTTTGGTGTTACGACGATAGGAGGCAACCTTGGAGTGACAAGCAGCGGTGAAGTTGTGCAGACGGGAGCCATTGGCGTGACCGGCACGACAGGCATCAGTGCTGCGGGTAAAAACATAACCCTCTCTGATGCGTCGAATGACTTCAAGAGCACGGTTACAGCGAGTGGTTTGAATGTGAGTCTGGCGGATGCGAATGGGATAGAACTAGGCGAAGTGGCCATAACGGGCACGTTCGGCGTGTCAGCGGTGAACAACATCACGCAATTATCGGGCACGAAGATCACCGCACTCCTTGCGAGCACCCTGACCTCAACGAGTGGAGATATCACTCTTGGTACTGCAGAAAACGACTTCCAGAACACGGTAACGGCAAGTGGCAAGGATATCAGCCTTGTCGATGTCAATGGCTTGACGGCAGAGTTGACAGCGAGTGGGAACAGTATCCTTACGGCAGGCGGGAATCTTGAGGTGAGTGGCAGCACGCATGACTTGACGACAAGCACGACGAATGGTGGCACGACGAGTTTTGGTGTTACGACGATAGGAGGCAACCTTGGAGTGACAAGCAGCGGTGAAGTTGTGCAGACGGGAGCCATTGGCGTGACCGGCACGACAGGCATCAGTGCTGCGGGTAAAAACATAACGCTGTTTGATGCGTCGAATGACTTTGGCGGAACCGTGGCAGTGAGAGGTTTGAATGTGAGTCTGGCGGATGCGAATGGTATAGAACTGGGCGAAGTGGTGACGACAGGCACGTTTGGTGTGTCAGCGGCGAGCAACATCACGCAGTTATCAGGCACAAAGATTTCGGCAGCTCTTGCGAGCACGCTGAGCTCAACGACCGGTAATATTTTGCTAACCAATGCAGCGAACGACTTCCAGAGCACGGTGGCGGCACGTGGCAAGGATATCAGCCTTGTCGACGCGAATGGCATAGAGCTGGGCGAAGTAGCGACGACAGGTACGTTTGGCGTGTCAGCGGTGAACAACATCACGCAATTATCGGGCACGAAGATCACCGCTGTCCTTGCGAGTACATTGATCTCAACGAGCGGAGATATCTCCCTTGGCAATGCGTCAAACGACTTCAAGAGCACGGTGGCGGCAAGTGGCAAGGATATCAGCCTTGTCGATGTCAATGGCATAGAGTTGGGCGAAGTTGCGACGACGGGAACATTCGACGTGTCGGCCGTAGATGACATCACGCAGAAGGCTGGCACAAAGATCACAGCCGCTCTTGCGAGCACACTGAGCTCAACCAGCGGCAATATCCTGCTGACCAATGCGTCAAACGACTTCAAGAGCACGGTGGCGGCAAGTGGCAAGGATATCAGCCTTGTCGATGCGAATGGCATAGAGTTTGGCGAAGTTGCGACGACAGGCACGTTTGGCTTGTCGGCCGTTGATGACATCACGCAGAAGGCCAGCACGAAGATCACAGCCGCTCTTGCGAGCACACTGAACTCAACCAGTGGCAATATCCTGCTGACCAATGCGTCAAACGACTTCAAGAGCACGGTGGCGGCAAGTGGCAAGGATATCAGCCTTGCCGATGTCAATGGCTTGACGGCGGTTTTGTATGCGACCGGTAATAGCGTGCTTTCGGCAAACGGCAACCTTGCAGTGAGCGGCAGCACGACGAAGAACCTGACGACCAGCACGACGAATGGGGGTACGACGAGTTTTGGTGTTACAACGGTAGGCGGGAATCTTGGTTTGACCAGCGCAGACGAGGTGGTGCAGACAGGTTCGATGGATGTAACCGGCGCAACGGCTATCGATGCTACGGGTAAAAACATCACGCTTTCCAATCCGTCAAACGACTTCCAGGACACGGTGTCGGCGAGTGGAGTTGATATCAGCCTTTTCGATGCGAATGGCTTGATCGCAGCGTTGACTGCGACCGGCAACAGCGATCTGAAAGCAGGTGGTAACATGGCGGTGAGTGGCAGCACGACGAAGAACTTGACAACCAATACAACAAATGGAGGAACGACGAGTTTTGGTGTTACAACGGTGGGCGGCAATCTCGGAGTTACAAGTACCGGAGAGGTGCAGCAGACGGGCGCCATGTCGGTGACTGGCACAGCCGGTATCAGTGCCACCGGTAAAAACATAGCCTTGGACGATGCGTCAAACGACTTCCAGAGCACGGTAACGGCGAGCGGAGCAGATGTTTCTCTTGGAGACAGCAACGGCATAGAGCTTGACAACATCACAGCGACGGGTACACTCGGAGTGACCGCGAAGAATGCCATAACACAGAAGCAGGGGAGCTTCATCTCCGCTGGAGGAGCAAGCACGATATCTTCGGCAACTGGCGATATTGTACTTCTTAATGCGAGCAATGATTTTCAGGGCACGTTGAATGCTTCCGGAATGAACCTGGCACTTTGGGACATTAACGGTATTGAGCTTGGCAATGTGACGACGGCTGGCACGCTCGACCTCTCGGCAGCGAACGACATAACCCAGAAGCCGGGAACCACCATTGTTGTTGCAGGAGTAACAACCCTTGTTTCGACAAACGGAAATATTGATTTGGACAGTGTCACCAACGATTTCCAGAGCACACTCAAAGCTTCTGGCAAAGATGTAATGGTTGCCGATGCCAATACTCTTGAACTTGACAATATCACTGCGACCGGTACTTTTGGCCTCTCGGCAGGGAGCGACATAACCCAGAAAACAGGAACCCGCATCAACGCAGCAGGCGCAACGACCCTTGTTTCAACAAGTGGCGATATTGTACTGCTCAATGCGACCAATGATTTTCAGGACACGTTCAACGCCTCTGGCATGAACATGGAGCTTTGGGACATGAACGGTATTGAACTTGGCAATGTGGCAACGGCAGGCACGTTTGACCTCTCGGCGGCGAACGACATAACCCAGAAGCCGGGAACCAGCATTGTCGTCGCAGGAGTAACAAACCTTGCTTCAGCAAGCGGGGATATTGTTTTGAGCAGCGCCACCAACGATTTTCAGAGCACGGTGTCAGCAAGCGGAGCAGATGTCAGCCTTGCCGATGCCAACGCTATTGAACTTGGTGACATGACGACGACTGGTACCTTCGACCTTTCGGCAGGGAGTGACATAACCCAGAAATCGGAAACCAGCATTATGGTCGCAGGAGTAACAACCTTGGCCTCGGCAAATGGTAATATTGATTTGAGCAACCCCACCAACAATTTCCAGAGTACGCTTAATGTTTTTGGAAACGATGTAGCGATAGTGGACGCCAACAGTGTTGAGCTTGGCAATGTGACAACAAAAGGAATGTTTGATGTTCTGGTTACAAACGACATAACCCAGAAGTCAGGAACAAGTATTACTACTGCGGGTTCAACCTCTCTGAAGGCGGAAAAAGGAATTATTACCTTTGCCATGGGTGGAACCCATTTTTCAGGCCCTATAATTATCAATGCAGGCGGAGCACCAAAAACCCCTGTACAGGTCGATCAAAAACCGTCGATGACAACAACGTCGGTCTCGATGACAACAACATCGGCATCGGCGCCACCTCCTGTATTGGTGATTTCTACGGAAACAACTTCAACCGGCGGAACGACTTCAACGGGAGGAACAACATCAACAGGAGGAGCAACATCAACTGGCGGAACAACATCAACTGGCGGAACAACATCAACTGGCGGAACAACATCAACTGGCGGAACAACATCAACAGGTGGCACGACTTCAACAGGAGAAAGGAGAAACAGGTTCAACAGGTGGAGCAACTTCAACCGGAGAAACGACTTCTTCGGAAACATCAAGGAGCGATAATGCGGCTGGTACAGATAAAAGTAAAGGTGGTAGTGGTGCAACTTCGGCGCCTGTTGTTCAGTTGATCAGTATGCCAAAGCAGAATCTCAATGGAGTTATTACCGTTTCCGTTTCTGAAAAAACATTCAGCTTTGCTCTTCCTGAAAACCTGCAATCGCAAATTGTAAATACAGGTAGCAATGTGAAGATTTCTATGGAAGATGGTGCGCCCTTGCCTGGCTGGCTGAAGTATAATGCAGAAACCAAAACATTTGCGGCCACGGATGCGCCGATCAATGGCGCACCAGTCAATGTTGTGGTGACTATCGATAACGTGAAATGGACAATTTCAATCAATACTCTTGTAACGCAGTAACGTATGACCAGATACCCCGCCGCTTCCGGCGGGGAGCTTTGTTGGTTTCTTTTGTAAAAGAAATAAATTCGTCTTTTACAAAAAAAATGGTATAATCCTGAAGTTTATAATGCGTGGTGAATATGCTAAGAAAGGATGCTGGAAAATTTATCGTACTACTGAGTATAAATTTTTAGCGTTTGTGACGATTCGATGGCGCTTGGCTTTGTTTTAAGCTGCCCCGATGTTTTCGGTTGATGAGAACTCTTCTTCATTTTTTTCTTTCCTGCATTGCTGCCACTTCCGCCTCTTATGAGGCTTTTTTTATCAATGATCTGGAAAGGAAAACAACAATGAAAGAACAGCAATTATTGCCGACGGATTTTCACGCCCTTCAGCTTGCCGAACCGTTAATGAGAGCGCTTGAGAAGGTCGGTTACGAAGATCCAACGCCGATTCAGGCCCAGACAATTCCCCTGATTCTCGAAGGACGTGATGTCCTTGGGCAGGCACAGACTGGAACAGGAAAAACCGCAGCCTTTGCACTGCCGATACTCTCCAATATCAATCTTGAACAAGCAGAACCCCAGGCGCTTGTGCTCGCCCCGACAAGGGAGCTTGCCATACAGGTTGCTGAGGCATTCCAGCGTTATGCCGAATACCTAAAGGGTTTTCATGTTGTGCCTATTTATGGTGGGCAGGATTACGGCATACAGCTTCGCATGTTGAGACGAGGTGTGCATGTTATTGTTGGAACACCCGGTCGTGTCATGGATCATATTCGGCGAGGGACACTGAATCTCAACACCCTCAAATGTATGGTGCTTGACGAAGCCGATGAAATGCTTCGCATGGGATTTATCGACGATGTCGAATGGATTCTTGATCAGACTCCCAAAGGAAGGCAGGTAGCCCTTTTTTCAGCGACAATGCCTCCGCCGATTCGTCGTATTGCGCAAAAGTATCTTACCAATCCTGCTGAGGTTACCATACAGACAAAAACCACGACGGTTGATACCACTCGGCAGCGCTACTGGATTGTCGGTGGAAGCCACAAGATCGACATTCTGACCAGAATTCTCGAAGTTGAACCGTTTGATGGAATGCTCATCTTTGTGCGTACCAAAACCATGACCATTGAACTTGCAGAAAAGCTTCAGGCCAGAGGATATGGTGCAGCCGCTCTCAACGGAGATATGCCCCAGAGTCAGCGTGAACGTACCGTCGAGCAACTGAAGAGTGGAGTGTTGAGTATTGTTATTGCTACCGATGTTGCTGCACGGGGACTTGATGTTGATCGAATCAGCCATGTTATCAACTACGATATTCCTTCTGATACAGAGTCCTATGTGCACCGTATTGGACGCACCGGTCGTGCTGGTCGTGCTGGCGATGCCATTTTGTTTGTCTCTCCGAGAGAGAAAAACATGCTTTACTCCATTGAACGGGCAACGCATAGCCGTATTGAGCTGATGGAACTGCCAACCACGGAAGTCATCAACAACAAGAGGATTGCAAAGTTCAATCAGCGCATCACCGACAGGATTGCCGCCGAAGATCTTGGATTTTTTACCAAGCTTATTGAACAGTACTGTCACGAACATGATGTTCCGGAACTTGAAGCTGCGGCTGCGCTTGCCTCGATGGTTCAGGGTGAAACGCCTCTTCTGTTATCCAACAAGCCCGAGAAGGCAAAATTTCATGATGAGAGAGAAGGGTCTGGCAGAGAGCGCGGGTCGGACAGGGATCGCGGGCCTGTCAAAAGGAGGAGCAAGGGCGAGGCTTATGGCGAAGAGGGCAAGGAGCGGTACCGACTTGAGGTTGGCAGTGAGCATGGTGTCAAGGCTGGCAATATTCTCGGCGCAATCCTGAACGAGGTTGGACTTGATCCAGAATCGGTCGGCCATATTTCTATCAATGATAGTTACAGTACGGTCGAACTGCCACAGGGGATGCCTGATAATATCTTTCATGAGTTGAGAAAGGTGAGAGTCTGCGGCCGTCAGTTGAGGCTTAGCAAAATGGAAGAGCAGGAGCGAGAGTCACCTTATGCACCAAAAAAGAGTTTTAAAAAACCCTATAAACCGGCAGCGGCAGGAAAAGAGACCTCATTTTTTACAGGCAACAAAAAGAAACGTAAAGGGTAAGTTCTCCAACAAAAATATCATGTTAAATACTTCATTCAGGGAGCTTGTCCCTATTCTTCAAACTGCCATTGGCCCGATGATTCTCATCTCGGGCCTTGGTTTGCTGTTTCTTACCATGACCAACAGGCTTGGTCGTGTTATTGACCGTTCGCGTTCACTTCTTGATGATCTGGAATCCTATCCGGAATCCTATATTCTCAGAATCAACCAGGAGGTAGCCATTCTATGGAAACGGGCGCGCTATATCCGTACATCGATTCTCCTGGCTTGCATGACCTGTATTGGCGCGAGCTGGCTGATTATCATGCTTTTTCTAAGCGCACTTGTCAATCTTGATTTGCCGATGCTGTTATCGGGGATTTTTATTTTCAGTATGCTCTGCCTGAGTTTTTCGTTGCTCTTTTTCTTCATTGATGTCAATATGACCCTTTCGGCCTTTAAAATTGAAATGGAGAGTCATGACAAGAAAAGACTCATTATTGAGACGAAGGGATATTACAAGTAAACCCTTCTCATCCTCTCGGATGAAAGGTTTTATGTACCTCTTTGATAAATGAGCGATCGATATGCGTGTAGATCTGGGTGGTGACTATCGAGCTGTGGCCGAGCATCTCTTGGACTGCGCGGAGATCGGCCCCGCCTTCGAGAAGATGGGTTGCGAAGGTATGGCGGAAAGTGTGCGGGCTGATGCTTTTCTCTATACCAGCCATGATGGCATATTTTCGTACCATGGCAAAGAGCGCCATGCGTGTCAGTTTTATTCCCCGTGAATTAAGAAACAGATAGTCATCAGAGTTCTGCTGTACTTGCGAAAGTCGAAGTTCAGTCTGGTACCGTTTGACCCACGCGATGGCGGAGTTGCCAACAGGCACAAGCCTCTCTTTTGATCCCTTGCCGAAAATCCGTATAAAACCCGCATCGAAGTAGAGATTCTGCTGCTGAATATTGATAAGCTCACTTACTCTTACCCCAGTAGCGTAGAGAAGCTCAAGCATCGCCTTGTCCCGCAGAACATATTTGTTAGGAGGCGTGAGAGCTTGTGGTGCCTCAAGCAGTCGCATGGTTTCATCAATTGTGAGGACGTTCGGGAGGTATTGGGCCTGTTTTGGCTGATGGAGGTTCTCCGCCGGGTTCGCGTTAAGCGTTCGTTCGTTCACCAGAAATTTATGGAGTGAGCGGATCGCGGAAATGTTTCGGGCCATTGAGCTTGCTTCGAGGCCGATGGTGTAGAGCTCGGTAATGAACTCTTCAATATGACGGGTCGTTATGGCCTCCAGCGGCCTTGAGTTCTGCTGCATGAAAAGCAGGTAGCGCTTGAGATCGTTGTTGTACGACTCTCTGGTGTTTGCCGAAAAGTTGCGCTCCACAAGCATATAATTCAGGAAGCTCTCAAGAACTCTCTGATAGTGGTTGTCCAGCCTGTTCATGCGATTTTATGCAGTCGCTGGCAGAACCCGCCGTCAAAGCCAGGGCGCTCACCCGGGAGAGTGAGTATGGCGCCTTCGGGATCAGCGATAAACTCAGGGTGTCTCTGCAGAAACCTCTCAATCTGCAAACTGTTTTCTTCATGCTCAAGAGAGCAGGTTGCATAGACCAGAACCCCCTCTTTATCAAGCAGTTCGGCCGCATGATCGAGGAGTTCCGCCTGCAGTGCCTGTAGTTCCAGAAGCATCTCGGGGCTCAGTTTCCAGCGCAGTTCTGCGCGTCGGCCAAGAACTCCGGTGCCCGAACAGGGAGCGTCAAGCAGGATAGCTCCAGGCAGAAGGTCAGGCACAAAGCTCCGGGCATCTGCGGCTACGGTTTTGATGATGGTAATACCGAGAGCAGCAGTATGGGCCACCATTCGCAGAAGTTTTTTTTCATAGCGGTCCACGGAGATAATTTGGCCGCTGTTCTGCATTAGTTCCGCCATAAAGGTGGCCTTTCCTCCTGGCGCTGAGCACAAATCAACCACGACACTTCCAGAAGCCGGATTCAGCAACAGGCAGGCCAGTCCCTGAGTCGGGTTCTGAACCGTAAGACGTCCATCGGTCACGGCAGGTTCAAAGCGGTTAAAATCTTTTGAAAGAAAGAAGTTTTCCATGCCGCACTCTTCATGGTCGTCGGTAAACGCAGGGTCGGAAAAGAGCTGATCCGGAGAAGTTTTCAGCCGGTTGATTCTGAATCCAAAACGCGGAAACTGGTTATTATAGATGAGGATGGACTGAGTATTATCCTTTCCGAAAGCCTTAATCCAGCGTTCAACCAGCCATTGTGGGTGCGAGTATTGTATGGAGAGTTGTTCTTCAATTTTTGTATCCTTCAGCCAAACGTCAAGGGTGACGCTCTCCGGAGTGATTTTTCTCAACACACCGTTGACCAATTTCGACAGACGCTCTCCCTTGTATTTTCTGGCCAGTTTTACGCATTCGTTGACGGCAGCCCAGTCGGGAACCTTGTTGAGGAAGAGAATCTGATAGACTCCAAGTCGAAGAATATTTTTCAGGACAGACGCTGCTTTTTCAAAATTATGGTGATAAAAATGGCTGATAATAAAATCAATCTGAAGGCGGTAGCGCAGTACTCCGTTGACCAGTCCTGTGGAGAGCGCCCGGTCAATGCGGTTCAGTGAAGAGTGTTGCAAGACCTTGTGCAGAATCTGGTCAGATCGCTGTTTTCCGGTTTCGAGTGATTGCAGGACATTCAAAGCCAGTTCTCGTGCTGTGGTCATGGGATATAATGAAAAATCATTTAAGTGCATTCGCTTCTTCATGCAGTTTGTAAAATACTAATCCCTGTTGTAGATTAAATAGATTAAATGTTCTTTTCAAGATTTCAAGCTATCATCCAGAAAGGTGGAGGGACTGGCCCTGAGAAGCCTTGGCAACCGTCATTACACGATGATCGGTGCCAATTCCATCCCGGAATATTGCCCGGGAATGATGATGGTATGTATGCCTTTCTGCAGCTTCATACCTCTCTTCAGACATTTTCCTTTAACCCGTTACATCAGGGTTATTTTTGCACTCCGGGAGCGATAGCGCGCCCCAAGGAGTATTTGAACAAGCTTTTGCTAAACTGACAAGAAGCGCATGAGAGCATATACTGAGATCATTTCAGAAAAAACGCACTATTTTGATTCGAAAGAACCCTTTACGACCGAGCTTGGCAGCGTGATCCCCTCAATACGGGTAGCCTACAGGACATGGGGTACGTTGAATTCCACGAAAGATAATGTGATCCTCATCTGTCAGGCTCTTACAGGTTCTGCTGATGCGGATGCCTGGTGGGAAGGGATGTTTTCCAAAGGAGGCGCATTCGATGAGAGCACAGATTTTATTATCTGCACGAATGTGCTTGGGAGCTGTTATGGTACCACGGGTCCGATCTCTCTGAATCCAATGACTGGCAGCCATTATGGGCCGGATTTTCCGCTGGTCACCATCAGGGATATGGTGCACGTGCAGCGCCTTCTGCTTGCCGGTCTGGGCATCGGGCGGGTAAAGCTTGTGGTCGGCGCCTCTCTTGGCGGGATGCAGGTGCTTGAGTGGGGATTTCTTTATCCTGAAGTTGTTCAGGCGCTGATGCCGATGGGTGCTTCAGGGCGTCACTCTTCATGGTGTATCGGTCAGAGCGAGGCGCAGCGGCAGGCGATTTATGCCGATCGTGACTGGAATGGCGGCAGGTACCAGGAGGGTCATCCTCCCGGCAAAGGACTTGCGGCAGCAAGGATGATGGCCATGTGCACCTATCGCAGTTTTGAAAACTTTCAGTCACGCTTTGGCCGCGAGTATCAGCAGGAGGGAAAGGCCTTCAAGGTCGAGAGCTACCTGCTCCATCAGGGCAGAAAACTGGTAGAGCGGTTTGATGCCAACACCTATATCACCCTTACCAAAGCAATGGACTTGCACGATCTTTCCAGAGACAGGGGAGAGTATGAAGAGGTATTGCGCTCCATGATGCTCCCGGTGGAGATTCTTTCCATCAATTCCGACATTCTCTATCCGAAAGAGGAGCAGGAAGAGCTTGCCCGATTCATGCCGAATTCAAGCATTCTCTACTTGGATGAACCCTATGGCCATGATGCCTTTCTTATCGATGTTGCAACGGTCAGCGGCATGGTGCGGAATTTCCTTGATCGTCTGTCCTGAGGGAATGGCTCAGATCTCCTCAAATCCGGTATAGCGCTGTAATGCTTCAGGCACCCTGATATTGCCCTCAGTGGTCTGGTAGTGCTCAAGCAATGAGACCATGAGTCGCGAAGTTGCCAAGCCTGAACCGTTCAGGGTGTGCACAAACTCAGGTTTTGACTTGCTGTCGGGCTTGAAACGGATGTTCGATCTTCTTGCCTGGTAATCTTCAAAGTTTGAGCAACTTGATGCCTCAAGATATTTCTGTTCCGCAGGTGACCAGACCTCAATGTCGTAACATTTCGTCGCATTGGCGCTGATGTCTCCGCTGCAAAGCAGCAAGACACGATAGGGGATCTTCAAGGCCACAAGGATTGCTTCTGCATGAGAGCGAATCTCCTCAAGCGCAGCATAGGAGGTTTCTGGTCGGGTAAACTTCACCATTTCCACCTTGTTGAACTGATGCACCCTGAGGAACCCGCGTGTATCCTTACCATAACTTCCCGCTTCGCGACGGAAACAGGCTGAATAGGCGGCGTAGGAGATTGGCAGACTTGCGGTCTCAAGCATCTCTCCCCGATGGAGGTTCGTGACCGGTACCTCAGCGGTAGGAATGGCATAGAGGTCATCTTCACCGATGTGGTAAACTTGGTCGGCAAATTTCGGCCACTGTCCGGTTCCTCTCAGCGACTCCTGATTGACAAGAAAAGGCGGGAACACCTCGGTATAGCCATGGCATTCGCTATGCGTGTCGAGCATAAAGTTGATCAGGGCCCGTTCCAGACGGGCGCCTTTGCCAATGTAGGCGGGAAATCCGGCGCCGCTAACCTTTGCGCCACGTTCAAAGTCGAGAATGCCGAGGGATTTGCCAAGTTCAAGGTGGTTTTTAACCGAGAAGTCAAGGGAGTGAGCAAAGGTTACCGGCTCTCCGAAAATCTGGTTGTCAGCAGCACTTCGCCCGACTGGAACCGACGGGTGAAGTTTGTTGGGAAGGGCAAGAAGGATATTCTCAATCTCTTCTTCAAGCTGGCTGAGCGCGGTATCCATTCTGGTTATCTCTTCGGACACTGATTTCATCTGGATGATCAGCTCTTCAGATGAGCCTTTGCCGCTCTTTTTTATATCGGCAATCTCTTTTGAAACCTTGTTTCGCAGGGCTTTCTGTTCATCAGAACGCTGCACCAGTTGCTTGCGCTTTTTGTCGAAGGCCATCAACTGGTGAAGTTTCGGCTCTTCCACAGAGAGCTGTCGGTTGCGCAGCATGGCAACAACCTCTTCCGGATTCTGGCGGATATAGTTGATATCAAGCATGATGGTGAGTAAGAATGGGTTATGCTGAAAGCAGTGACTTGACGATTTGCTGAACCTTGGTGCCATCAGCTTTTCCCTTGAGCGCTTTCATGGCTTCTGCCATCACTTTGCCCATCTCTTTCATGGATGCAGCGCCTGTTTTTGTGATGATATCCTGTATCACAGCCCTTACTTCATCGTCAGAAACAGGAGCAGGAAGATACTCATCAAGCACAGCCAACTCAGCCTGCTCAGTTTCAGCGAGATCAAGACGATTCCCGGCAGTAAACTGCTCAATGGCATCACGCCGTTTTTTGGCAAGACTCACCAGTACCTCCAATTCCTGCTCATTCGTCAGCACTGCGATGCCGCCAACACGGATGGAGACCTCTTTTTCCAGCAGTGCGGCACGAATGGAACGGATGGCATTCAGGCGGGTTTTATCGCCGCTTTTCATTGAATTTTTCAGATCCAGATCTATTTTTTCTTTCAGACTCATGGTGATGTCGGCTCAAATTTTTTTATAAAGAAGAATCGAAAAATACAGGAAAAAAACCTGCTTTCCCACACCCAAGAGCTTTTGCCTTGTTCAATCATTGATATCACCGCACACCGGCCTGAAGACAAGTTCTTCCACTGATGTTCGTTGTGGCAGGAGATAGGCATTGACAAGGGGGGCAGAAATATCTTCCGGCATCATCATTGTTGCTTTTATCTCTTCCGGCACCTCTCCCCACATTGGAGTATAGACCGCCCCAGGCATGACATTGGTAATTCTGACATTGCACGTTTTTGCGTATAACCGCATCGCTTCAACAAGTCCTTTCTGTCCAAACTTTGACATGGAGTAGATCGAAGAACTCTTGAATGCTATTTCTGCGGCAACAGAGGTTATAAAAAAAATGTGACCTGATTTGTTCTTTTCCATGACCGAAAAGACCTTCTGTGTCAGAAAAAACGTGCCTTTCAGATTTGTCGATATCGTATACTCAAAATCTTCCTCGGTCAGTTCGGCAAGTGGCTTGAACCTGCCGACTCCGGCATTGTTCACAAGACAGTCAATAGTGCCGTAACGCTCAATCGTGGTACTGACGAGCTGGTCAATCTGTGCGGTGTCGGAAATGTCAGCCAGAACGATATCTGCATCTGCACCGTAAGAACGGCACATGTCAGCAACGTTTTCAAGATCGGAAAGCGTCCTCGAAACCAGGATCAGGACTGGACTAAAGTTGTTCTGTGTTCCGGCAGCGCGAGCAAAATCAATAGCTATAGCCTTGCCGATTCCCTTGCCCGCGCCGGTTATGACGATGATGTGTTTCATTTTTATTAAAGATGGCTAACTGTATTTTTATGTATGAATAACTTATACTTTCTTTTGTGTTGTGTTCGCATTGTAATTTGGTTGTGTTTTTGGTCGTAACGTGTGAAGTTTCTGAGAAAAAATATATATTTCTTGTGTAAGTAAGTCGCAAAGGCCTCATGCGAGTGTCGTTTTGCTCTTTATTAATAATGATAAATTCTGACGTTTATCATGGGTATCACTAAAGTTAAATGGTTTGATGGGAAAAAGGGGTACGGTTTCCTTTTAAATCCCGATGGAGGAGAGGATATTTTTGTTCATTTTTCTGCTATCCAGTCGGAACAAAGTTTCAAGGTACTGAATCAGGACGCCGAAGTGGATTTTGAGCTCGACAAAACCGGGAAAGGATTGCAGGCAAAGAATGTTCGAGAGATTTCTCAGAGCGGATCAGGTAATGCTCAGCCAGTTCAGGTGTCATTCGCGTAGAGATCATTGTCAGAGCAGGCCACTTTCCCTAAAGCTGAACCAATCTGTTCTTCCGATGATAATGTGGTCCAGCAAGTCGATCTGGATGACGGCGCTTGCCTTTTTCAGGAGCTCCGTAACCTGCTTGTCGGCATTGCTTGGTTCAACGTCTCCTGATGGGTGGTTATGCACAAGAATAATGGCATGTGAACTCTCCTTGATTGCAGCCTTAAATACCTCACGGGGGTGAATCAGTGCAGCGTTGAGTGTTCCTACAGAAACCTGCTCGGTTTTAATGATCTGGTTTTTGGTGTTCAGGTGCAGGACGAAGAGGTGCTCTTTTGTTTCATCAGGGATACGGCCAGCCATGTATTCAAAAATATCTCTTGCCGCCTGGATTTTCTTATTGTTGTTTCGTGTGTAGTGCAACCGCTTGTTCAATTCAAAGACAGCAACAATTTGCATGGCTTTCGCCTCTCCGATTCCCTCGATCTCCTGAAGTTCCCCGATGGTTATATTGACAAGCTTCTCAAGAGTGAACCTTGCAATAATTTTATTACAGGTATCAACAATATTGAGTTTTCTTGAGCCGAAGCGAAGGATGATAGCCAGCAGTTCGGCCGGACTGAGTGAGGAAGGTCCGCTGCTGAGAAACCTCTCTCTCGGTCGGTTTTCAGGGTCAAAATCATGGAGTCGCATTTCTTCTGTTTTTATTGAAAACGCTGAATAATTTCGATTTTTTTGTAAAAAAAACGTATTTATGGAGTTTACAAAAAAAAAGCGAGAAGAAAGCAAGTTCTTTTTAGTCGCAGTCATAATCTGCCCAATTGTTGGGGGTCTCATACCAGCGAAGCTGTTTAAGCGATACTCCTTCAGGCAAGTGGGGGGTGATTTGGTTAAACGCCCATTTGGCAAGGCATTCAGCCGTTGGAGGTTCATCAGTAACCAGAACCCTTGAATTGCGTTTCATGATAAAGTCAAGATCTTCATGATCATCTTTCCAGACAGCAAAGCCGTGATCAAGCTTGTCATGAATGTGCTGCACCATGATCTCTTTTAAAAACTTGAAATCCATCACCATTCCCTCTTCACTGTCGTTTTTGCGCTTGATCAGCTCACCTTCAACGGTGGCGACAACCACCCCGCGATGGCCGTGCAGTTGGTTACAGAAAGAAAAGCTGTTCGGAAGCGTATGGCCGTAATCGAGTTCTATTTTTCGTGAAATACGCATGGGTTTACAATGATTGTCGTTACCGGTTTCCCTTGTCGGCAGTGGCAAGCAAAGTGTACGCAAAAAATTACTGTTTCACGAATTTCTGTTTTCTTGTCAAGAGAGCTGCCAGGTGCTCAACCAAAAACAACAATTTCGTTAAAAACTTTTTATAGCCTGTGCATATACCATGGGACTCTCCGTTGGAGAGCTTGCTCCTGAAATTTTCCAGGCTGCTGTTGATTGCAGGCAATAGTTTTTGGCATCAAACCATTTTACCCCAAATCCAGCTCCGGTCAAGTTGCTTGTGTTATTGCCTGCATCGGGCAGGGGGGTGTTATGAAGAACAGCATAGCCATGGTCAACAAACGCGGAGAGCTCGAGTTTTCCCGGGAGTTCCCCGGTTGAGTCAAAAAGATAGCGCAGTTCAGCGGTCGCCACAACACCTTTATCGGCATAAGACTCGGTTGTTTGCCAGGCACGTACCGCACTTGGTCCAGCCAGTGAGAGTTGTTCTGAGCTGTTCATGTTTTTATTGCTCCACTGACCATAGGCGCTGGCATAAAGAGTCAAGCCTTGAGAAATCATCTGGGTGCGGGCAAGACTCAAGTTCAGCTTGGTATAACCTCCGTTGGTATGCAATCCTTGTGCTGCCTGGTCTTTTGAAAGTGTGTCGGCATCATTGAGACACAATTGTCCTCTTATAAAACCAAGGGAGAGTGAGGTGGAACCCCCTCCCAGCATGTTATCCATCTGTATGCCGGTAAGCCCAGTCTGACAAGATGCGGAAAGACGTTGATTGCTGGATTGCGCACTTTCAATTCGATCGTCCAGCATTTTGCCTTCTCCAGCAAGTGTTGCATTCAGGATCAGATTTCTGTTTCGTATGATTGGCTGGGTAAGGGAAAAAATCAGGTTGTGGGCATCGCCAAAAGCATTCAATGCCTGGAATAATCCGCCCATCTGATAAGTGACGTAGTTGTAGTTGAATCCGATTTTTGTTCCGTATGGCGTCACAGGTATTGAATAGCCGGTTTGCACATTCTGCAGGTTTCCGATTGTTGATGTCTGTATGCGCAGTGTTAACTGATCACCAAGATGAAGAGGAGAATAAAGTTCCATACAGCCACTGAAGTGATTGGAGCCTGTTGCCTCGTTTCCATAGTTGTCAATGTTCACTGAGTAGTCGTAGGGCTTGCCTTCAATAACTTCAAGGATTGCTTTTGTTGTGCCGGGTCTTGAGCCCGGTTCCAGCAGGATACGTGAAGAGATGTTGGGCAGTTCATTGGTTCTCATGACCATGGAAGTAAGGGATCCATTTTCAAGAGGCTGGTCGGAGGGCACCTGATTGGCATAATATTCCAGAAGAGATTTCTGTGTTCTTGTTATAGCAGGTTTAGTTTCAACACGTATCTTTTCCAGAACGCCTTCAATAACGTCAATGACAAGAGGAGTGCCAGGGGTCAGCGTTTGAGGGGGCAAAAAGGCTGATGCCAGAAAATACCCCTTTTTTCGGTAGGCGTTGGTGATTGTTGAGGCTGCGTTATCCAGTTCGGCAAGCGTCAGTTTTTCTCCTTTATAATTCGCCATGAGATCAGAAAGCTCACTGTCGGAAAAAAGGGTGTTTCCGGTAAAGGTAAAACCTGAAACTTTGATTCGGGTACTCCCCTGGTTTAGTTTCCCCGTTCCAATTTGTTTCTGATGATCAGGTGGTGCTTGCCGGGGAAAAAAAGAGGGCAAGGTTACACTTTCGTTAAGAAGTCGGCCAGCATCAGGCAGAGTAGCTGCAAAAGCGGTGCTGGCCGTAAAGACTGAGAGGAAGAGGAGTGTGTTCAATGATGCCGCCATACAACATTCTGTAATTTTCAGATTTTTATCCGATTTTGACCAGTACGACTGTCAGTACTTCGCCACCAAACTGGTCCTTGGCAATAATTTCAACCCGATATTCCCCTATAGCCTCTTTTGGCGGTGTTCCGCTGATGATCTTCCGCTCAGAATCAATCGACATCCAGGACGGTATGGATGAGCCATTAACCGATGCGACTTCAAGAGAGATAACTGCTTCCGGGTTGCTGTGATTGAACATGCTTTCTGGTAGTGAAAAAAGAAAGAATTTTTCTGCGGGTTCAGGCACTTCTATTGCGCTGGCGGCAATAAAACCGCCATTTGACGCGTTACCGGACTGACTTGTGAAAGAGAGTTCGGATGACTGCTTTTCGTTAAGCTTGTCGTTAATAGCAAGCAAATTGGGGGTGATTACCAGGGATTCAGAAGTTTGTGAGATCATCCCGGAAGTGTAGTCGGGACTGGGATAGATTTCACTGGCGGCTCTGAATGTTTGATTCATGCTGAGTGCCTGTTGTTGACCGCTGCTTTGAGCTTCAGCGTGCCAGGTCAACATTGGATCGCCGTCGCCGTAAATTTTGCTGAGAGCATTGGCCGAAATGTTGATAGGGCGTTTGGTGATTGAGAAAGCATTATTGTCGGTCACAAAGGTAATGTTGTAGTTGCCTGCCTTGCTTCCAGAGCCGAGGTTGATATCGTAACTGCCGACATTGGATCCAGTCTGCCGACTCAGTTGGCCGGTGATATCGCTCAATGCGTCACTAACCGTTACACTTCCGAGACTGCCACTGGTGATGGTGACCGCCAGCACAGGATCCGGTTCACCGTAGGTTGTGCTTGCTGCTGCGGCGATCAACGTCATCGGGCGCTGATTGATGGTCAGGTTGGCGCCTGTGTAGTTGATGGCGTAGTTGCTGTTCTTCAGTGTATTCAGGGCGATGGCGTAGTTGCTCACATTTTCTCCTTCTGCTCGGCTGAGCTCGCCGCTGAAGCTGTCACCCGCAAGGAGACCGCGTCCACTGCTTTGCTCTTCGGCTGACCAGCTCAGTGTTGGATCGGAGTCACCATACGTTTTGCTGAGAGGAATGGCTGAAATATTGATGGGTCGTTGGGTGATGGAGAAAGCATTGTTATCGGTGACAAAAGTAATGTTGTAGTTGCTGGCTTTGCTGCCAGAAGCAAGGTTTATGTCGTAACTGCCGACATTGGAGCCTGGCTGTCGGCTCAGGATTCCTGTGACGTCGCTCAATGCATCATTTACGGTTCTACTGCCGAGACTGCCATTGGTAATGGCGACCTCCAGTGCGGGATCCACCTCACCATAGATCACGCTTGCATTCCTGGCACTCAAGGTAATAGGACGCTGATTGATAGTCAGGTTGGCGCCAGTGTAGTTGATGGCATAGTTGCTGTTGTTCAGCGTGTTCAGGGTGATCGCATAGCTGCCGACCTCCTCTCCTGACACTCGGGCAAGTTCACCGCTGAAAATGTCACCTGCGATGAGACCGCGGCCGTTACTTTGGGTTTCGGTATCCCATGTCAAGGGCGGGTCGTTCTCATCATATGTTTTGTCCTTATTATCAGCGGAAATATCAATCGGCAGGGGTTTGACGGTATAGGGGAGTCCGTTGCCTGCTGCAAAGGTAAAGCCGCTGCTGCTTGATAAACCACTGGCATAGCTAATACTGTAATTGCCTGTGTTTGACGTTGTTGTCGGAACACCACTGACCATCATGGCGCCTGTCAAGCCGATATTTTCAGCATTGTCCTCATTATCTGAAAACCCGGTAAGGATATAACGGTACGTGGCATCTGGCTGATCTCCGTAATAACTGTAGCTCTTGCCGCTTGCCAGTGTCATGTTGACGGAAAGCTGGCCCGGAGCACTGGTGTAGATGAAGCCGTTGCCGGATTCGCTCACATTGACCGGAGAATAGTTCGTGTATGTTGCGTTGTAGTGACGGAAGTCAGACGTCAGCAGGCCTTTGATGGTTGAGGCTGGATTTGCTGAATAGACCAGCCATCGTGCTGTTCCTGCAGTTGAGAGTATTGCACCGGCGCTGTTGTTGAAATCTTTGCCTGCCAGAACGATGCTGTTTCCACTCGCTGCGCTTGCAGCAAGAGTGCCCGAAGCGAGGGTGATGCCTGATCCTGCTGTTGTCCCGTAGTTCACTGCGCTGATACTGTTGGCAGAGATAGAGCGCAGAGTGATATCACCACTCTCAATATTGGTGCGTCCTGCTCCATCCCGAATTTCGATGGTCACGTTACCATTTCCGGCATTGATAGTTGTTCCGGCAGCCATGGTGATGACTGCGTTGCCTGCTGATCGCCAGGCATCAGCGACACCGTTTGCCTTCTTATCATTGGAAACAAGGGCCAGGTTGCCGCTGTCTGTCGTGATATTGGCGTTGATCAGTATGCTCTGTCCTGCATAAAGTTCGAGATTACCGCCATTACCAACGGGGTTTTCAGTAACGATGGCCGAATTGACGGTGAGGTTGTTGTTGGCCTTCAGTATGACATTGTCACCGGCATTGAGCAGCTTTGTAATCTGGTTTGGAGTGAAGGTGTTGTCTGTGCCTGGATTGGAGGCATAACCTTCTTGGAGCAAAGACTCTTGTACAACTTGAGGTGTCAGAATCTCCACTTTGCCGGTATTATTTGACCAGTTCATGGAACTGACAACGAAACTGCCGTTCATGCTGCCAACATTGAGTGGTATAATTCCGCCAGAACTCAGTTGATCATCTTTTATGGAACCCAGAAGGCTGTTGGATGAAGTTATGGCTCCTACAAGGCCTCCGAGTCCATTTCCCAGAGTTACTGATCCGCCATTCATAATGGAACCATTGTCCATAGTTGAAGAGCCCGTCACATAGTTGCTGTTCGGCAGTGCCACCGTTATGGCGCCTGCTTGGTCACCGGTTTTAGACCCGACCAGACTGTTGGAAGCGCTTATCTCTCCCACCGTGCCCCCAAGCCCGTTTCCCCATGTTACGGCTCCAGCATTGACCGCCGATCCATTGTCCCATCCGCTGGAGGAGACCACGTAATTGCCATTCTTCAGAGCAGTTATTCTGTTTGAGCCGGAGTTATCTGATCCGGCGAAGTCATTTTTGGTTGAGCCAATCAGACTGTTTGCGATGCTTATTGTTCCGACTGTACCCCCGTCACCATTTCCCCAGGTCACAGCGCCTGCTTCGTTAACAGCACCATTATCCCAATTGGGAGCACCAACCACGAAATTTCCGTTTGAGAGAGCTACTATGTTATAGACAGAACCGTCATTTGTAGTGGAACCAATGAGGCTGTTGGTTTCGCTTATTACCCCGATGGTGCCGCCAGCCCCATTTCCCCAGGTGACCGCCCCCACGTCAAGGGCAGCTCCATTGTCCCAATGTGATGAGCCGATTACGTAGTTCCCATTTGTCAGAGCTGCCAGAGTGTACGATATTCCATCATTGGCCGACGAACCGACCAAACTGTTGGTTGCGCTTATCGTTCCGACAGTGCCGGTTGTACCATTTCCCCAAGTTACGGCACCCGCGTTAACCACTATCCCATTATCCCAATTTGGAAACCCTGCAACATAGTTTCCGTTTGTCAGGGCTATCACCGTCGATGACAAACCGTCATTGGCGACAGAACCAACCAGACTGTTTTCTGTACTCACCAATCCGACAGAGCCAGTTGCTCCATTACCCCAGGTTACCGCACCTGCGTCTATGGTTGTCCCATTATCCCACGTCGGTGAATTAACGACATAATTCCCATTGAAGAGTGCAGTTACACTGAAGCCAACCTTGTCACTGGCTTTAGATCCGACCAGACTGTTGGATGCACTGATTGTTCCGACCGTGCCTCCAAGTCCATTACCCCAAGTCACAGCGCCAGCATCGGTGGTGCTGCCATTCCAGAGAGGTGAACTAATAACATAATTGCCGTTCGTCAAAGCAGTGGCGGTGCCAACATTATCACCACTTTTGGAACCAATCAGGCTGTTTGCAGCGCTTATGGCTCCAACGGTGCCGCCAGCTCCATTCCCCCAGGTCACAGCGCCAACGTTGGTGGTAGACCCATTGTCCCAAAGCAATGATGAAGCTACATAGTTGCCGTTTGTCAATGCGGTAACTTTCGATGAAACACCATCACTTGTCTTGGAGCCGACCAGGCTGTTGGTGGCGCTTATCACCCCAGCCGTGCCTTTTGCTCCATTTCCCCAGGTTACGGCACCAGCATCGACAACAGCACCATTATCCCAGGATGGTGAGTCTGTGACGTAGTTTCCGTTTGTGAGCGTTGTCAGAATAGAGAGCGCGCCATCATTAAGCGCAGAACCGATAAGGCTGTTCGTTTCTGAAACGCTTCCGCTGACACCTGTCGTTCCATCAATCCAGGTTACGGCGCCGACACCTGCCACACCTGCGTTCGACCATTTTCGTGTTATGGTGACGGCGTTGTTATTCCCCGTCAGGGCGATCACTTTTTCACCAACAAGATCATTGGCACTTGACCCGCTCAGCATTGAAAGCAGTGTTCCATCGGGTTTATAGAGTCTGACCGCTCCAGCATCGGTTGCGACAAAATCATCCAGTGGGCTGGCAACAATAATATTGCCGTTCAGGAGTTCGACGATGTTGCCGGAGCCATGCTGGTCACCTTCTGCAGGATTGGCATCAGACAGCGAAATGAGGGAGAAGAGAGAATTCGTTGTATTGGCGTCAATAGTAATGTTCCGTGGATCAATCAGCAAGAGTCCGTTATCGCCATGGGGTGAGGCCATGGTGATCTGGCCACTCATGGCAAGATTTTCATGTCCGGACACCTCGACCTCTCCGCCATTGCCGCTGTTTGTTCCTCCTTTGGCCTCAAGAGCGCCTGCGAAAGCGGTTGACTGCTCCGACCAGACCACGATAGTGCCGCCGTTGCCGTTGTCAAGAGCGTTGGCGTTCAGCTTGCTGCTCTTTGTAATAACGGTGGTTGTTGCGTTGGCAAGCAAGGCATCGTTGCCTTGCCAGCCGCCACCAATAAGGATGCGACCTCCCCCTGTCGGGCCGTCAGCCGCAACGCGGGCGCCTGCGAGAAGCGTTTGTGGCGCAGTGATGGTGATCTGGCCGCCTTGTCTCGTGCTGCCGTTTGTGCTGATGGTACCGGAGAGGTACAGGTTTTCTTCTGCCTGGATGCGGATGCTGCCGCCGCTGCCGCCATCAGCGGTCATGCGGCTGTTGGCAGTTTGCTCAATGCTGCCTGTTGCCTTAATGCTTATGTCGCCACCCTTGTCGATGCCGTCGGCATTCCATGCTCCAGAATCGACAAAATTTTTAGCACTGGCGTTGATGACAGAAGAGGTTATCGAACCGGTGTTGATGATGGCGCCACCTTCGATGACAATTTTGCCATCGCGTTCTGTCATGCTGCTTGCACGTATCTTGCCACTGTTATTCACCACCAAGCCGAGCAGCTCATTGGCTGCAGAAGCGCTTATTATTATAGCGCCACCGTCAGCTTCTATTACTCCGTTGTTCGTGATCTGAGTGTTATATGCGGTCTGGTCAACCTTTATTGTTACAAGGCCGCAATCATCCAGGCCAAGGGTAATTCCAGCTCCGGCAGCCAGGCCGGTTGAGCCTTTGGTGGTGATAATGCTTCCCGTGTTTGTAATATTGTTCCCAAGCAGAGCGATGAATCCGCCGCTCAAATAACCCTGGTTTATAACGGAAGCTGTTCTGCCGTTCTGAAAAAACGTGTATTTACCGGCAAGGAAGTCGTTGTCGTTGATGGCGAGCGTAGAGGCTACCAGTCCACCAACGTTCACACTTGCGCCGGGGGCAAACAACATGCCGTTCGGGTTTACCAGAAAGACCCTGCCGTTTGCTGTTAGTGTCCCGAAAATTGATGAAGGATCATTGCCCAATACCCGGTTGAGCAGGGTGGACTGGCTGGCAGGCTGAGAAATGTTGACGGCTTCACCTTTGCCGATACCGAAAGAGTTCCAGTTGATGACAGCATGGTTGCTCTCCTGTCCTATCTGCATTGTCGAGGCCGATGGTGTGCTGATGGCGGCCTGCCCGGCAGCGATTTGTCCGCCGGCAGGTAAGGCAAAAGTCCTGCTTCCAGCAAGCAATGATTGTGTTACAACAACGGCGGTAATAAAGGAATCTTTCGCGTTGAACCAGATAAGGCGAAAAGAGGTCTTCATTGAAATGAATGTCTAAATTTTAGATCAGATTTGTTTATAATCAGAATAACACTTCATTATCACAACATGCTCTTTGTGTATTTACGTAATTTAAGTGTGTTATAAAAAATAAAACTAAAAATTCTTGTTACTGGATGGTTGCAATAACACAGGGAATAAAATTATTAAGGTTTTAGCAGGTTCAATGGAGTACTATTTCAGGCAAGGAGGGATATGAGTCAGCAGTTTTATAGCAGACACAATAATTTTCGATATATTCTTTCCAGTTCTCAGGAATTATGTGTGTAATGCTGGTAAATTTCCAATTTTGTATAATGAAGCATATCGTTATTGTTGGCGGTGGATTTGCAGGTCTCAATGTTGCCAAAGAGCTTGGTAACAAAAAGGAGGTCAAGGTTACTCTGATCGACAAGAATAATTTCCATCTCTTTCAGCCCCTGCTCTACCAAGTTGCGATGGCTGCGCTCAATGCAGGTGAAATTGCCTATCCATTGCGCATGATGCTTTCGAAGTATAAGAATGTGTCTGTTTTCAAGGGAGTTGTAAAAACAGTTGATCCTTATAAAAAGATAGTCTATACGGATTTTGGTGAAATAGAGTATGATAAACTTGTCATGACCTGTGGAACAAAGCATCATTATTTCGGTCATAATGAATGGGAGGAGTTTGCTCCTGGTCTTAAAACCATTGCCCAGGCTGCTGAAATCCGCAGAAGGGTTATGGAGGCTTATGAAAATGCCGAACGATCTCAGAATCCAGTAGAAAAAAGAAAGCTTCTGACGTTTGTCATTGTAGGTGGTGGTCCGACCGGTGTTGAACTTGCCGGTTCAATCGGGGAGATGAATCGTTATTATCTATCGAAATATTTCAAGAATATCGATCCAAAAGAGATTCGGATTTTTATTGCCCAATCGGCACCAGCACTTCTTAATACTTTTTCTCCGGAACTCTCGGCCAAGGCGACCATTGCCCTCGAAAAGCTGGGTGTCCAGGTCTTGACCTGCTGCAAGGTTACTAATATAGATGCCAATGGTGTGCAGATTGGCAATGAGAGAATCGAGGCGGGAACCGTGCTCTGGGCTGCGGGTGTCAGGGCGACAAGCATAGGAAAAACTATTGGTTTTTCGACGGACCAGTCGGGGAGAATTATTGTCGCTGAAGATCTCAGTGTGCCCGGCTTTCCCGATGTCTTTGTTGGAGGGGATCAGGCATGTTTTGCTCTGCATGATGGTGGAACCCTTCCGGGGCTTGCCTCTGTCGCTCTTCAGGAAGGGCAGTCTATTGGAAGGAATATCCTGCTTGATATTCAGGGGAAACGCAGAAAGCCGTTTGTCTACAACGACAAGGGGCAGATGGCGACCATAGGTAAAAACTCGGCAATTGCCGAAAGGGGTAATGTTAAACTTTCTGGACTGCCAGCATGGATTATCTGGCTCGGGGTTCATATCTACTATCTCAGCAGCGTAAAACACCGTTTATTTGTACTCATGCAGTGGGGATGGTCATACTTCACGTTTGGGCATGGTGCCCGTATTGTCAACAAAGAGTGGAGGTTTTATCCCAATCTGCCTGAACCAGCCGAACCAGCCGAGAAAGAGGAGCTGATTGCCGATAATGCCTGTGTTCTTGATTCGAGTGACCTGGCGCTCAAGGGTAACCTCGACAACTCAGAGAAGAGTTTCTGACGCCAAAGGGGGGTTGGATTATTTCAACAGGTCAGGCACAAAACGTGTTGTGGATGCTTTGCCGATAAAGGTCGAGCCTTTGGAGGATTTCATCAAGATGGTCTCCACCGAGCTTTTCAAGGATAGCATTGGCGATAACCGGAGCAACAACGGCTTCGGCAACGATGCCAGCAGCGGGTACTGCGCAGGTATCGCTGCGTTCAAAGCGTGAGGGAAGTGGCTGCAGGGTTTCGATGTCGAATGAGTGCAGGGGAGTGATCAGCGAGGAGATCGGTTTCATGGCAGCCCGCAGGTGAATTGTTTGACCGCTTGACATGCTTCCTTCAAGACCGCCAGCCCGGTTGGTTTTTCGGATCACACCCTCCAGAGGGGAGAGGTGGAGTTCATCATGAACCTCTGAACCTGGCTTTCGGGCATTTTCAAAGGCTGTTCCTATTTCAACGCCTTTGATGGCCTGAATGGAGAGAATAGCCGAGGCGAGTGCGGCATCAAGCCGACGGTCGTGCTGTACATAGCTTCCAAAGCCAACGGGAACACCAGTGATAAATATTTCGATAATGCCGCCGAGGGTATCACCCCTTTTTTTTGCCTCATCAATGGCAGCTACAGCTTCGGCCTCAGTTGTTTTGCTGAGCATGCGCACAGTGGAGAGGTCTGCCTGCCGTGAGATCGCATCGGCGCCTTGGCTGAGGAGTCCGTCAAGCTGTACTTCGGCAGAGGGTTCTGCAGCCGCACCAATAGCCGATATATAACTGCCGATTTCAATGCCAAGTGCTTTCAGAAACACTTTTGAAAGTGCTCCTGCGGCCACCCTTGCAGCAGTCTCTCTTGCCGATGAGCGTTCAATAACCGGACGAATATCATCAAAACCGTACTTGATCAGGCCTGCCAGGTCGGCATGGCCGGGTCTTGGAATAGTGATTTTCGCAGTCTTCTCATCGTTTTTTTCAAACTGGGCCATGGAGGTTATCCAGTTTGCCCAGTCACGATTTTTAATAATGAGTGCGATGGGTGACCCAATGGTTTTGCCAAACCGGATGCCGGATAACACTTCCGCCTGATCGGTCTCGATTTTCATCCTTCCGCCTCGTCCATATCCCTGCTGACGGCGGGTTAACTGATGGTTTATCTCTTCTAGGGTGATGGAGACGCCTGCCGGTACTCCTTCAACAATCGCCGAGAGAGCTGGACCATGCGACTCGCCAGCAGTAAAGTATCGTATCATTGGCTTTATTAAATTACAAAGCCCGGGCGCGGTGTGCCGCCGGGCTTTTTTCAATGCTTAACGAAGAATCCTTGCGGCTTCTTTTGCATAGTAGGTAAAGATAAGGTCACCACCGGCACGTTTCATGCACAGCAGCGATTCCATCATGACCCTTTTTTCGTCTATCCATCCACGCTGGGCAGCAGCCTTGACCATGGAGTATTCGCCGGAGACGTGGTAGATTGCTACCGGAACATCAAAACGCTCTTTTGTGCGATACACAATATCAAGATAGGCAAGTCCCGGTTTAACCATGACAATATCAGCGCCCTCCATGATGTCGAGTTCGATCTCTTTCATAGCTTCGTCAGTATTGGCCGGGTTCATCTGGTAAGTTGTCTTGTCGCCAAACTGTGGTGCGGAGTGAAGCGCGTCACGGAAAGGTCCATAGAAGCTGGAGGCATATTTCGCGGCATAGGAGAGAATGCCGACATCAGAGAATTCTGTATCGTCAAGCGCTTCGCGGATAGCGCCGATACGGCCGTCCATCATGTCGCTTGGAGAGACAAAATCAGCTCCTGCATTGGCATGAGAAATGGCCATTTTACAGAGCACTTCAACGGTTTCGTCATTGAGAATAATGCCATCTCTGACCAGTCCGTCATGGCCAAAAGGAGTGAAAGGATCGAGCGCAACATCCGTCATGATGCAGAGATCGGGAACCTTTGCCTTGATGGCACGGAGAGCGTTCTGGATAATGCCGTTCTCATTGTAGGCTTCGCTGCCATCTTCAGTTTTGACTTCCGGAATACCAAAGAGGTCGATAGACTGAATTCCAAGATCCCAAAGTTCCTGGCACTCTTTTACTGCTTTGTCGATAGAATAACGGAAGCTGCCGGGCATTGATGCTACTTCTTCAACAACATTGGTTCCAGGGCAGACAAAGAGTGGATAGACAAGATCATTGACCGTCAGCGTGTTTTCCTGCACAAGGTTTCTGATGGCGGCACTTTTGCGAAGTCTTCTGGGGCGTTGAACAATATTGAGTAAATCAAGCTGACTCATGGCGGAAGAGCTGGTTAGGAGTTTAAAAAGCCAAAAATACGAAAATCCGGGAATATCGCGAAGAATTTCCCGGCGCTTACAGCAGAAAGCTCATCATGATGCCTGCCGCGACGGCTGAACCGATTATACCGGCAACATTCGGAGCCATGGCATGCATGAGCAGATGATTGTCGGGGTCAGCTTTCAGTCCCTCAAGTTGCACAACACGGGCGCTTTCAGGCACTGCAGCAACACCTGCGGCTCCGATTAGGGGGTTGATTTTGTTCTCCCCGGAAAGAAAAAGGTTCATAAACTTTGCAAAAAGGATACCTCCAGCCGTAGAGAACATAAATGCCGTTGCGCCAAGGATAAAAATAAGAGCAGAATGGTGAGTCAGAAATGTTGTCGCTTGTGTTGAAGCTCCGATGGTAACGCCAAGAATGATGGTGACCATGTCGATCATGGCATTTTTTGCCGTATCGGCAAGACGTTTTGTGACCATTGATTCCTTGAGCAGATTGCCCAGAAAAAGCATGCCGAGAAGCGGCAGTGATCCGGGAGCGATAAAACCGGTCAGGAGCAGACCAAAGACGGGAAACATGACTTTTTCGATTTTGCTGACCGAACGAGGCGGTTTCATCTTGATTCTGCGCTCTTTTTGGGTTGTCAACAGGCGCATGATCGGCGGCTGAATAAGCGGGACAAGCGCCATGTAGGTGTAGGCAGCAATGGCAATGGAACCGACCAGATGGGGAGCGAGGCGGGAGGAGAGAAAGATTGCTGTCGGGCCGTCAGCGCCACCGATGATGCCGATCGAAGCGGATTCGGGATTGGTAAACCCAAGGGAGATAGCACCGAGATAGGTCATGAAAATGCCGAGCTGTGCCGCTCCTCCGAGGAGGATAAGCTTCGGATTTGAAATCAGCGGCGAGAAATCGGTCATGGCTCCGATTCCCAGAAAAATCAAGGGAGGAAATATGCCTTTCAGCACTCCTTGGTAGAGGTAGTTCAAAACACTGCCATCCTGATAGATACCGAGAGCCATTCCGCCATGTTCGATAAACGGGGTATTGCCGATCAGGATGCCGAACCCGATCGGAACCAGAAGAATCGGTTGATATTCATAGCGGATGGCCAGATAGATGAACACCATTCCGACAAGAATCATCAACAGGTGCCCCGGTGTTGCATTGGCAAAACCTGAATACCCGAAAAACTGTACAAGTCCGTCCATAATGGTGTGTTATTCAATTTCTATCAGGATATCACCCTGCATGACTGTGTCGCCTACTCCTACCTTAACCGTTTTGACAGTTCCGGATTTTTCTGCAAAAATATTGTTTTCCATTTTCATGGCTTCCAGTACCAGAATGGGCTCTTCTCGCCTTACCTTTGAACCAGGCTGGACCATGAGGGCAATAATGGTACCAGGCAGCGGCGCCTTGACGATGCTCAGCCCCGGGGTGTTGAGTGGCTGTGGTGGTTTCAAGGGAGTTGGTGGAGTATAGCGGACCAGTTTCGGTGTCTGCGGTCTTTTGATCTCCTGCCCAAGCTGAACCTGATAGGAGGTACCGTTTACTTCGATCTCGGCGTTGTTCTCCTCAAAGGATTTTATCTCGACATTGTAGCGGTTTCCGCTGATTGTGAATTTATATTTTCTCATCCTTGAAACCCTTTGAAATTAATGACATTGTAGATTTTTGAATTCCAGGGTGAGTAGCTTTTGCCAACCTTCCTGATGGTCAGAATTGCCGTCTCCTGATCGTGAAGCTCATCGAGATAGAGCGAAATCGCCATACCGATGGCAGCACTGACCTCACCGGGAATTGTGTTTCCAGCCAGGGCTTTTTTTGTCTCGTCCCCCTCATTGTCAAATGTTCTTCTGACATTCCAGAAGAGGATCTTCGGTATTACGCTGAAGAGCAGCGCAAGCAGGAAGAATGAAAGAAAGACGACACTGTAACCTGTGAGAGCCAATGCCAGATGTTGACTTTGGATTGCCGAGAGATTGACCGGAAAATATTGAATGATCGATGGCATAGATTTTTTCCGTTTACAATGGTATGGTCGAGTGCTTTTTGGGAGGATTATTATCTTTTTTGGTCAAGAGCGTCTGAAGGGCGCGGATGATCCTGAAACGGGTATTGCGGGGTTCGATGATATCATCGATATAGCCGAATTTTGCCGCCTCATAAGGGTTGGAGAATTTTTCACGATACTCCGCTGCATTTTCAGCAACAAACTTGGCACGCTCTTCCAGGTCTTCGATGGCATTCAGATCCCTGTTGAAGAGTACCTCAATGGCGCCTATCGGGCCCATGACAGCAATTTCAGCCGTCGGCCATGCATAATTGACATCACCGCGAAGCTGCTTGGAGCTCATGACGATGTAAGCTCCACCATAAGCTTTGCGCAGGATGATGGTGATTTTCGGCACCGTGGCCTCAGCATAAGCGAAAATCAGTTTTGCACCGTTGGTGATAATGCCGTCAAACTCCTGCGCACTGCCGGGAAGGAAGCCCGGAACATCGACAAGAGTGACAAGGGGAATATTGAAAGCATCACAGAATCTGACAAACCTTGCCGCCTTGCACGATGCGTTGATATCCAGACACCCGGCAAGGTAGTTGGGCTGGTTGGCGACGATACCGGTTGAGATGCCGTTAAAAGTGACAAAGCCGACAACAATGTTTCTTGCATATTGACGCTGTACTTCGAGGAACTCTCCATTATCGGCAATCGAATAGATAATATCCTTGACGTCGTAGGGGATGGATGGTTTTTCAGGTATGATGGAGTTCAGTTTGTCGTCAAGGCGGTCGGCTGGATCATCACAAACGGCAAGAGGTGGTTCCTCAAGATTGTTCTGCGGGAGGTAGCTGAGCAGTTTTTTGATCAGCAGGATTCCTTCGGTTTCATCCGCGCCGACAAAATGGGTGACTCCTGATTTTGTTGCATGAACCGAAGCGCCTCCAAGATCCTCGTCGGTGATAGTCTCTCCGGTGACGGTCTTTACCACTTTCGGACCGGTGACAAACATGTGGCTGGTTTTTTCGACCATGACTACGAAATCAGTAAGCGCAGGGGAGTAGACCGCACCGCCTGCACATGGACCGAAAATGGCAGATATCTGGGGAATGACTCCCGATGCCATGACGTTTCTCTGAAAAATACTCGCATAGCCGGAAAGACTGCGAACGCCTTCCTGGATTCTTGCTCCACCGCTGTCGTTGATTCCGATGAAGGGCGCTCCGACTTTCATGGCCTGATCCATCACCTTGCAGATTTTCAGTGCGTTGGTTTCTGAAAGTGAACCGCCAAGAACGGTAAAATCTTGGGAGAAAAGATAGACAAGACGTCCATCAATGGTACCGTGACCGGTAATGACTCCATCGGAAAGAAAGTTTTGCTTGTCAAGGCCAAAATCAGTTGTCCGATGCGTGACAAACATGTCATACTCTTCAAAACTGCCTTCATCAAGCAGCAAATTGATGCGTTCACGAGCCGTAAACTTGCCTTTTTTATGTTGTGAATCTATGCGCTTTTGTCCGCCTCCGAGACGAGCTTTGTCGCGTTCCGCAATCAAGCGTTTCATTGTGTCTATTACGATATTGATTAACTAACTTGCCGGGCGACAGTTTCTTGTCTGAACAGCCTTTTTTCATTGTGAGCCATTGTGCTGTCCCGGTTATGCAGGAATGCAGTATATGCAGCTTTTGCCTTATCTCTGCGGCTTTTTTCCCTGTTTTGCTTTTGGATCTGCTGAATATTGGAAAAAAAAAGGGAATAACCGCAGTTGTCGGTATTCTGTTCTGAATAATGTTATATTTAATTTAATTATAACGTCAAAAGAAAGTAATCTCCTGATGAATCCTGATCTTCAGCTTGCCGTTGAAATGGCCGAACAGGCTGGCCAGTTAACTCTTACCTATTTTTCCCGTAAATCCCTCCAAATCTTCACCAAACGAGATGCTACTCCGGTTACCGAAGCGGACAGGAAAGCTGAAGAGCTCGTTCGCAGTGCCATCACGTTACATAATCCAGAAGATGGAGTGCTTGGTGAAGAATTTGAAGAGCGCCCCTCCATGAATGGCCGCCGGTGGATTATTGATCCCATTGATGGTACTAAGGCTTTTATTCATGGTGTTCCGCTTTATGGCGTTATGATTGCACTTGAGGTTGACGGGATTGTGCGCCTTGGAGTTGTCAATTTCCCGGCACTTTGTGATCTCTATTATGCAGAACTTGGATTTGGAGCTTTTCTCAACGGTTCGCCGATAACTGTCTCTTCCGTTGCAAACATTGCAGATGCAACAGTGCTTTATACTGAAAAGGAGTACCTGCTGGATTCAGCCTCAATTCATCCTGTGGATTCGCTGCGCCATGAAGCGTGCCTTGTCCGTGGCTGGGGTGACTGTTATGGCCACATGCTGGTTGCCTCAGGCCGAGCCGAAGTCTCAATTGATAAAATCATGAGTCCGTGGGATTGTGCCGCTCTCATACCTATAGTGACTGAAGCTGGAGGTTGTTGTTTCGACTACAAGGGAGTGACTACAATATCAGGTCAAGGACTGGTCAGTGCAAACAAGGCAATTGGCACAGCGCTGCTTGCATCAATTGACAATAAATAATTATCAATTGATCATTGCTTCCGCTATTGCTTTTGCGAAGCCTGGAGCATCGAATGATTCGGGGATGATGTCAACCTGAAGACCAAGTTTTTTCAGGGCGGCAGCGGTAGTTATTCCGATGGCGGCAACTTTTACTCCTTCAGGAATCGCGGTTGTTCCCATGGCTTCAAAAAAATTGACAGCCGTCGAAGGGCTGGTAAATGAGAGGCAGGAAAGTTCACCTCGCTCAAGCAGTGCTTTTACTTTTGTACTCTCTTCAAGCGATGGCGGCAGGTTTTCGTAAACGGTCAATTCAGTACATTTTCCACCCCGTTTGTTGATCACCTCAGGAATGGTTCCCAAAGAAAGGCTGCCCCTGAGAAAAAGAAAGCTACGACCACTTATGGTGTTGGCGTCGATCTCCTCCATGAGGGTGACGGCATCGGAAATTTTCGGTACAGGCTGGGTTGTTACGCCGTGTGCAGCAAGGTCGGAGGAGGTTGTTTTTCCGACAGCCCAAACCTTGAGCTTTTGAAGGTTTTTCAGCTCATCAGGGCTCTCTTTCCGCAGCCTCTCCATAAAAAAGCTGACACTGTTAGGGCTTGTAAAAAAAACACCATCAAAGAGGCTGAGGTCAGGTACCTTCCAGCCGGAAACCGGCCTGATCTCGATTGTCGGAAAGACAACCGAGATCAGGCCATACTCGTCCAGTTTCTTTACAAATGATGCTGCCTGATCTTTCGGGCGGGTAACAAGAACGGTTTTCATCAGCGGGTTTTGCGGATTTCCGACAGAATTTTTTCTGCACCCTGCTTCAGCAGTTCTTCAGCCAGCGCGATACCAGCTTCTTCAGCCTGTTCCGGTGAAGTTAGACCTGTTTTTGTGATTTCGTTATGTAATCCGACCTTGCCGTCAACCGATCCGACATAGGCAAGCAGTTTGAGTGTGCCATTTTTAAACGAGCCGTAGGCGCCGATAGGAATCTGACAGCCGCCCTGCAGATGGCGGAGCAGTGCGCGCTCAGCGCGGCAGCAATACTCTGTTGTGGAGTGGTTGAGAATTCTCACAATCTCTCTTGTCTGCTCGTCGTCAACACGGGTCTCAATGCCAAGCGCACCCTGTCCAACAGCAGGAAGCATAACCTCGTGCGGAAGGATTTCAGAGATACGGTCACTAAAATTCAGACGGAACACACCGGCATAAGCAAGCATCATGGCGTCGAATTCACCGTTGTCAAACTTCTGGAAACGGGTATTGAGATTACCTCTGATATCGCGGATATCAAGGTCAGGACGCAGGCTCAGTAACTGTGACATACGGCGAAGACTGCTCGTTGCCATTTTGGCATTCTGCGGCAGATCTTTCAGCTTGATCCCATTTTTTGAAATGATGACGTCCCTTGTATCCTCGCGCTCTGTAAAGGAGGTGATGATAAGCCCTTCAGGAGTAGCTGTAGGTACATCTTTCAAGCTGTGAACGGCAAGATCAATCTCTTTGGTAATCAGATGTTTTTCAATGTCCTTGGTGAAGAGCCCCATATCCCCAATTTTGGAGAGAGGAGAGTCAAGAAGGACGTCACCGGTCGTTTTAACCAGTTTCAGGGTGATATCCAGTTCAGGGAAATGCCTGGAGAGTTCCGCCTTAATGAATTCTGCCTGCCACAATGCGAGCGGGCTGGATCTGGTACCGATGATAAGCTGTTTTTTCAAAGCGATTACTGATTTTTATTTAGTGTGACTGATTTGGTTCTTCAAGATCGAAAACGTTGCGCACAAGATTGACCCTGCTTGGTATGGAGTCAGTCGTGTCAATAGGCGCCTTGAGCATTTTGATAGGGTGATGCAGGATTTTTTTCAGAATCCTGTCTGTCAGGTGTTCCATTCTCTGGAGTTCTTCCTCACTGACTTTGTATCGGTAACGTTCAAGCTCCTTTTCCTTGATTTCAATGAACTTCGACTGCAGATCAACAATAGTGGGCCTGACTTTCAGGGTATTGGTCCACTGACCAAAACCGACAAGCTCCTCTTCAATGATGGCATTGACCTTCGGCAGTTCGCGGCTGCGTTTTTCAAGGTTTTTATCGATGATATGCTTGAGCGCGTCAATGTCTTTGAGGAACATGTTCTGCAGCTTTCCAATATCAGGATCGACATTCCTTGGCAATCCGAGATCAAGAATAATGACCGGTTTCAGCTTGCGTTTGATCATGCACTGGTGCATTTCAGCTTCCGTGAGAATATACTCCTTAGTGCTGACTGCGGTCATGATGATATCGAACTCGTGGAGATGATTCTTGAACAATTCAAACGGCAGTACCTGGTGTGTTCCGAGTTCTTCCGCAAGCGCTTCGGCTTTGGAGAGAGTCCTGTTTGTTATTACAATATTGCGGGCATTTTTTTGAAAGATATGTTTCGCCGCCAGTTCGCCGGTTTCACCTGCACCTATAAGCAGAACCTTTTTGAGCGAAAGGTTGGAAAATATCTTCTGGGCAAGCTCTACGGCAGCATAACTGACCGAAACAGCACCCTCCATGATTTTGGTTTTTGTCTTGACCTTCTTGGCAACACTGAAGGCGGTATGGCAAAGACGGGTGAGCAGGATGCCTGCGGTCTGTGACTCGGCGGCAATGCGGTAGGCATTCTTGACCTGGCCAAGAATCTGGCCTTCACCAAGGACAAGCGAATCAATTGCGCTTGCAACCTCAAAAAGATGACGTGCTGTGCCGCAGTAAAAACGGTTAAAAAAGTGCTCCGGGCGAACCTCCTTGCGGGCCTCCTTATAGGAAATGAGATACTCCTTGAGGAATTCTCCCGTGACTTCCTGCATGGCAGGAACTACGTAGAGCTCTGTGCGGTTACAGGTGGAAATTACCATGGCTTCATGGGCAAGACCGCTGGAAATAAGGCCGGTAATGAACTCCTTGTTTTGAACTTCTGAAAGGGAGATTCTTTCACGGATTTCAATAGGTGCAGTCTTGTGGTTGACACCAACTGAAATGATGTTCATAGCAAAGTTGTTTAAGTGATCTGATGCCAAGTTCAATGCACAGGAAATATCAAGAGAAAGAATATATCTTAAAAGCCGATATTTTCAAATTCAACTCACCGTTTTATAACGTCGTCCCATGGAATGTCGGTGAAAAAAACGTCATCAACACAATCAATATGGTGATGAAGAGGAACAGAAAAATGAAGAGATAGGCCATGTGTTTGATGTCCCATCCAATGATTGGTTTAATGATAATTCCTGTACCGTAAAGCATCCAGATAATGACCAGGGTGACAAGTTTTGGTTCAAAAAGGGTTATTACTTCACCTGAAGCCCTTTGCTCCAGAACACCGGCAAAAATGGTAATTGTGAGAAAAAGAAATCCCAGGGAGACCGCATGCATGGTAAGTTTTTCAAGAATCTCAAGATTCGGCAGCCGCTGGAAGAACAGTTCAAACCGGTTTTGCTGAATCTGGCGAAAGAGAAGCAGATAGAGGATACTGTAGATGCCGGCGATTGCAATGGCGCTGAAACCAAAGATAGCGGCAATAAGGTGCACACCAATTCCAATTCCGCTGAAGGTGACGCCTGTGGTCTGAATTTGTGATGTCAGAATTGATGAGATAAGCTGAGCCCCGGCAGCAAAAGAGATGATAAAAAAGCCTGTCTTGTCACTTTTGGTGGTAAACTCTGTAAAAAGATAGGTGGTGGTCAGGGTAAGTCCCACCATGGTCATAAGGTTTACCGTCGAGTAGCTGATTTTGTACCCTTCAAGAGAGGTCAGAAGTCCAAGATAGACAACATGGGTGAGAACAGTTACAACGAGAAATGGTTGTTTAAATTTTTGTGCGAGCGACATATCCCTGAAAAAATGTGCGCCATACAAAAATGTTGTCACCAGATAAAGCATTGAAACAAGCTGGTTGAGAACCAGCAGAGGGATATTATTGAACAGGATATTATGCATGGGATTGGCTCAGGGAAGAAAATATAAAGGGATATTAATAAATTGCTTATTTAACTCGGCATCAGACTTTTGGGAAACTCTTCAGCCTTGGCCAAGGTTTGTGGCAAGAGTTACAAATTAATATTGTATATTCCGGCCATCACAGGATACAAATATACTTATTTACAAGGGAAAAAGATGAGATCCACAAAGAATATCAGAAATATAGCCATTATTGCTCACGTTGACCACGGAAAAACAACTCTCGTTGATTCGATTTTTCAGAAAACCGGGGCTTTCAGGGATAACCAGCAGGTAAACGTCAGGGTACTTGATTCAAATCCACAGGAGAGAGAGCGAGGCATCACCATATTTTCAAAAAACGCCGCCGCAGTCTATAAAGATCACAAGATCAATATTGTTGACACACCGGGACACGCCGATTTTGGTGGCGAGGTTGAGCGGATTCTGCAGATGGTTGATGGAGTGCTGCTTCTTGTCGATGCCTTTGAAGGGCCTATGCCACAGACCAAATTTGTGCTGCGAAAAGCCCTTGAATTGCATCTGAAGCCGATTGTGGTCATCAACAAGATTGATCGCCCGCAGTCTGATCCCGTCAAGGTTCACGATCAGGTACTTGACCTTTTCATTGCCCTTGGCGCCGAAGAGCATCAGCTTGATTTTCCCTATATCTTTACATCGGCGAAACATGGGGTTGCCAAATACAGCATGGACGACGAGGATGGCGATATGAGCCTGCTTCTGGACATGATTGTCAAAGAGATACCGCCACCGGTCGCACATGACGAGGGAGGCTTCCAGATGCTGGTAACGACGCTTGACTACAGCGATTATATCGGAAAGATAGCCATTGGCCGTATCCAGCGCGGCAAGGTCAGCCCCGGCAGCCAGCTTGCAGTAGTTGGCCCTGATGGAGTGATGGGCAAGGGGACTGTTACAAAAGTCTTCCTTTTTGACAAACTCCAGAAAATCGAGTCCAAAGAGGCGACGTCGGGTGACATTATCGCTATTGCCGGTATCCCTGATGCCACAGTAGGAATGACCCTTGCCTCAGTTGACGATCCTGTATCACTTGCCTCTTTTGATATCAGCAAGCCGACACTATCCATGCTTTTTTCGGTGAATGATTCCCCTTTTGCAGGTTTGGAAGGTAAAGAGGTTACCAGCCGCAAAATTCGCGAGCGACTGATGAAAGAGAAGATGACCAATGTTGCGCTGAACGTCGAGGAGACGGAGAGCCCTGACACCTTCCGTGTTTCAGGAAGGGGAGAGCTGCACCTTTCTGTGCTTATTGAGACCATGAGGCGTGAAGGCTATGAGCTTGCCATCTCAAGGCCTGAGGTTATCATGCACGACGATGAGGACGGCAACCTTCTTGAACCGATTGAGCATGTCACCATTGATATTCCTGAAGAGTACACTGGCGTGATTATCGAAAAGATGGGACGCAGAAAGGCCGAAATGACCCACATGGGCACGCTCCGTGGGGGAATGGTCAGGATTGAATTTGAAATCCCTACAAGGGGTCTTATCGGTTATAACCTTGAGTTTACCACCGATACCAAAGGTGAGGGCATGCTTTCTCATGTCTTCTATAACTACCAGCCGTTCAAGGGCAAGCTGCCTTCTCGTGAAACTGGCGCACTTGTCGTCTCTGAAGCAGGGATTTGTGTCGCTTATGCTCTGAGCGCTCTTGAAGATCGCGGCACCTTTTTTGTGTCACCGAATACCAAGGTGTATGGAGGAATGATTGTTGGTGAGTCAACCAGAGGTCTTGATATTACCCTCAATGTCTGCAAAACGAAAAAGCTGAGCAACATGCGCTCTTCGGGCACGGATGAGTCTCTTCGTCTCACTCCGCCGAAAATTCTTTCGCTCGAACAGGCGCTTGAATTTATCAATGATGATGAGTTGCTGGAGGTAACACCCCAGAGCATCAGGCTCAGAAAGAAGATTCTCGATGTGAACCTCAGGGCAAAAGCCACCAAAAAGGCAAATGCTTAGTTCTCAAAGAAAAGCCTTTTCAGTTGTGTCCGGGCGCTCGCAAGCAGCTCCCGGACGGCTGAGATTCCTTCTGGCCTCCCCTCTCGATACCATGGTGCTCGCCATGCCGATTTCCTGGAAAGGAACATTACAGCAATATGCTGGGCGCCAGCCCAGGGAACATGCCTCCAAACAGGATGTACGCATCGACTATTACATCGAGCACGATAATGTGCAGCTTGCGCGAATGTGGGAAAAACACTGTCGTGGTTATCAGACAATAGGATATCGGGTCAGACAACGTCATGCGTAGTCACCAGTATGCATTATGCCAGTATCAAAATAGTGTTGAATACCATGACTGGAATCGTAAAGGCACTATGCTCAGTCGCCTTGATGTATTTAGGAGGTATTGTGAGGCGTAAAAATTCATTATAAAAAGGATTTTAAAAGGTGAAATGGAATACCGCTCAGGTGCTGTTATAATCAGAAAAAAATGTAAGTTTGATTCGCTATGGTATTAAACACGATCCATGAACACCTTATGTCTTTGAACGCTCACCCATGGAAATAAGAACGGATCTCCACCTTGGAGACTGCACACAAGTACTCTCAGTTCTGCCGGACGATTCGGTAGACCTGATATTTACCTCTCCGCCTTATGCTGACCAGAGAAAGCAGACTTATGGTGGTTTTCATCCAGATGACTACGTCGAGTGGTTTTTGCCGATATCCGAGCAACTGCTGAGGGTACTTAAGCCAACCGGTACCTTTGTGCTGAACATCAAAGAGAAGGTTGTCAATGGCGAACGGAGTACCTACGTAATGGAACTCATTCTGGAGATGCGAAAACAGGGATGGTTCTGGACTGAAGAGTTTATCTGGCACAAAAAAAACTCTTATCCTGGCAAATGGCCAAATCGCTTCAGGGATTCCTGGGAGCGGCTGATCCAGTTCAATAAAAGCAAACAGTTTTACATGGATCAGGAAGCTGTTATGGTTCCGATGGGCGACTGGTCAAAGAGTCGGCTCAAAAACCTCAGTGATACTGATAAAGTACGAGATACGTCGAAGGTGGGGAGCGGATTCGGAAAAAACATCTCCAACTGGCTAGATCGGGAGCTGGCCTATCCGACAAACGTGTTACACCTTGCGACCGAGTGTAACAATAAAAAACACAGTGCTGCATTTCCTGAAGCTCTCCCCGAATGGTTTATCAAACTCTTTACCAAAGAGGGCGATACCGTCCTTGATCCCTTTATGGGTTCAGGTACAACCAATGCTGTAGCACAAAGAATGAATCGACACTCCATCGGCATTGAAATTGTGGAGGAGTATTACTCCATGGTACAAAAAGAGTTGAAACCTGTTGAACTCTATCTGCTGGAACAAAAAAAAGAATATGACACCACTTGCCCTTAATGACGTCTCGGCTTATGTTGAAAAGAATATTGGCACCTTTCATCAAAAAAGAATAGCAACTCTTGATGATTTGAGTCTCTCAAAAGTACTGAAAAGGAAGAACCCTTATCTCTTTAAGGCAAAGTCTGTTCTTACTGCCCAAGAGATCGTCAAAGGTCTGGTTGATGCTCATATCTCATCAAACGAGGAGACTGTTTTTGGTGACTGGTTGGAGGGGCTTGCCATATTTATCAACGGCAAGGTGTATGGCGGCTGGAAATCCGGTATTCCCGGAGTTGATCTTGAGTTTGACAAGGATGGGAAGCGATTAATCGTCACTATCAAATCGGGCCCGAATTGGGGTAACAGCAGCCAGATTGCCAAGATGAAGTCTGACTTCAAAACAGCGGCAAAAACTCTGCGAACCAGTAATTCAGGGATTCAGGTTGTTGCAGTCAATGGATGTTGTTACGGAAAGTGCAGTACCCCCGATCAGGGTGACTATTTCAAATACTGTGGCCAGACCTTTTGGGAGTTCATCTCATCAGAACCAAATCTTTACACCGACCTTATCGATCCATTAGGGCATACATCGAAGGAGAAAAACGACGAATTTTGTCACTCTTATGCCCAGATGATCAACAAATTTACTCAGCAATTTGGTGCGGAGTATTGTGAGGCCAACGGAGCTATCAACTGGAAAAAGCTGGTAGAGTTCAACTCTTCAGCGGGGAGGTAATAGTGAATTCCTCTGATGAGGTTACCATTCTGCTCGAAGCTGAAATTGTCAAGGATCAGCCAGAGACTGGTTATATCTCAAAGAAAAGCCTTTTCAGTTGTGTCCGGGCGCTCGCAAGCAGCTCCCGGACCGCTGATTCCTCCCTGTGGGTCAATTCAGCAATTTCGCTCACTGCTCTCTTTTCCTGTTCAGCCATCTGATATACCTCTTTTTCTTCAGCTCCAAGCTTTTCAATGCACTGCTGCATCTTCAGGTTATCACTGTCAAGAGCACTATTAATTTTCGGATTGGAAAAAGTTTCTTTTCGTCCAAAAAGCTCATCAGCAGTTGCTGCCAGGGGAGCATCATTACTGACTTCACCAAAAATCCGGACAAAGCCCATAAAATCAAGACCGACTGCTTCGCAGGGGGTGATACGGTTTTCAAGAATATCCCGAGCAAGTATCTGGAATTTTTCCCAAAGTTCAGGCAGCCTGACAGCAAAGTCGAAGCTGTCATCCTTATTGCGAGCGTCAGCGCTGTAAGGTACCTTCATGAGTACGGTAATACCTGCCGCTTCAGCATATTTTTCAGCAATACCACTGCCGTCATCGCGATTGATTATCAGGCCGAGCAGCCGCGATTGCCCCCCGATGGTTCTGAAATAGTTGTTCGCCTGGCAGATATTATTTGCCGTAAAGATAGACTGGCGGTCATTGTTGGTTACAAGAATAACCTCCTCACTCAGTGAGCGGGCCAGCGGTGTGGCAAATCCTCCGCAGACAACGTCACCAAGAAAGTCCATGAGAATGATGTCGAGCTCCCATTTGAAGATCCCGAGCTTTTCAAGCACATCAAATCCCGAGATGATGCCTCTGCCGCCGCAACCACGGCCAACCTGTGGCCCGCCAAGCTCAATACCATAAATGGGCTGTGGGAAATCAGGTATATCTCGGCGAAAGACAATATCACTGATTGACACCTGCTGATTCAGTGCGTTTTTTTCTGCAAAAACATCCGTCACTGTGGGGAGCGGAATGCCCCCGAAGAGGGAAGTCGTTGAGTCGTGTTTTGGGTCACAGCCAAGTTGCAGTACCCGTTTGTTCATCATTGCAAACGTGGCGCTGAGGTTCGTTGTCGTGAAACTTTTGCCAATGCCGCCCTTGCCGTAAATAGCGATGGTTCTTGCTGTCATCAGGTCGGGCTTATGATTTGTTCTCTTTTTTCCAGAGCAGGATCATTTTGAGGCAGTCTGGATCAGTAAAAGCCTGCACATAGGCCTCCGTGATATCCTCTTCGACGGTGTGCCGATGGGTAAAAATCCTTTCCGCATTAAGTTTGTGCTGTGCGATAAGTTCCCTGACCCGGTCCAGATCACCTTTGGCCCACTGTTTGGCCGCAATGAAGGAGAGCTCTTTCTGGAAGGCCTGTGAGTAATCGATGTTGATTCTCTGATAATATCCTCCGAAAATCACGGTTCCGTGAAATTTCAAAAACCGGAGGCCGGTATCAATTGCACTCATGATGCCGGTACTGTCTATCAGAACGTCAAACTCATGTCCTGCCAGTGCTGCTGAGACGTCTTCAGTTTCAGGGTCAACCTTCAGGTCGGCAGTTGAGAGGGTCAACCTGTTCTTGTTGGGTTCGGTTGCGGCAACCAGTTTTGCTCCCATAAGCTGTGCCAGTTCTGCGGCGAGAATGCCGACCGCTCCCTGGCCAAGCACCAGTACTTTCTTGTTTTCAACTTGAGCAAGATCTACAATATGGAGGGCTGTAGCGCCAAGCGGCAGTGCTATGCCTGACTCCGGGTGGTCGAAGTTGTCAAGAACAGTAATACTATCGACAGGGCAGGTGATATACTCCGATGCCCCACCAAAAGCGGCATTGACTCCTTCATACCCGAATGATCCAGCTACGTAGGCAAATTTGCCGATCAGGTTCTCGTTGACATGCTCACCCACCTCAATGATCTTTCCGACCGTTTCATAGCCGGGAATAAAGGGAAAAATAAAGGGCCACGAAGGGATAAGGCCGTTGTAAGCCATTTTTTCCGTGCCGGTACTGATTGACGACCACCAGGTTTCAACCAGTACATCCGTTGACGAAACGGGTTTCAGTGTCACCTCACTGAGTTCAATCTGGCGAACACCCGTGAAGACAATGGCTTTTGCTTTCATAATTTTATGCTGTGTCAAAGGTGATCAGGCCGCTTGACGCTGCTTGAGTTTCTTTTCATTATGCTTTTCAAGAAGCAGACGGATGACGAATTGCGCGGCATTGACAAGATAGCTCAAATAGGCGAGAAGTGCTGTCCAGATAAGTGTGGTTTTATCAAGTCCGATAAAAAAGAGAACAAAGTAGGAGAGATGCACCACCATGGCGATGGCGCTGCCGAAATCCTCCCAGAAGAATTCATGAGCAAAGGCAAACTGGCCGAAAACCTCAAGTTCAAAAAAGCCGCCGGTCACAAAAATCAGGACAAGCATGAGGGTTTTCAGGGTGACAAAAAAGGTGATCCATGCGAAGTTGTCGATTCCGTTGTGGGACTGGTAAAGCCAGGTGACCGTCAGGCCGGCAAGAAACATCACGAACTGGATAGGCGCAAGGATTCCCTGCACTTTCGTCCAGACTGATGCGTTTCTGCGTTCAAGCTGGTCGGGGGTGTAACGGGGCATATTACAATAAGTTCACTGGTGGTTGAAAGTCCTTAACTGCGGTGCAAAAAAGTGGTTGAATATAGTAAAAATCGGTATGGACGGCAAACAGTGCTCTATTTTATTTGATCTTCCACTCATAAACGTTATAAAGCGTTGAGATAAGGTTGACATCAACATTCTGGATGCGGCGGCTGAATCCCTCAAGCTCGTCATAATAATAAAGAAAAGTTCTCGGTTGTTCGTCGTGCAGGATCTTCTGGTAGCGTTTCCAGAGTGCTACAGAGCGTTCATCTGGAAGTGGGCCGCTCAGTGCAGCAATAACCATATCAAGCTCACGATGCTGAAAAGCGGAGGAGTTGAACGGATGCTTAGCAAAATCGGATCCCCAGATGACAAGCTGAAAGGGGAGTGTTTCAGCAGCCATCCCTGAAAGAGCGGCATCATAGCGGAACTCATTCTGGTTTTTATTAAAAATCAGTCCTTCATCAAACTTAAGACGACAGTCAATACCAATTTCACGGAGGTTTTGCTGAATAATCGTTGCAGCATAGTTACGCCTTGGATTGCCCACCGGAGCCGCAAGCTCAAAAGAGAATTTCTTCCCGTTATTTTGCAGAATACCATTCGGGCCAGGCTCCCACCCGGCCTCGCGCAGTAAAGCAGAAGCTTTCCGGGGGTTATAGTTGTATGGATCAAGCGAGACATCGGCAAGCTCCCTGTAGGCGGGCGAAAGAGAGGTGTTGACGATGGTGGCGTGCTCAGGGCCCATAAAGCCATCAATAATCGACTGCCGGTCAATGGCTATGGTTAGTGCACGGCGTACCAGTTTGTCACCAAACAGGGTATTCGGCTTTATCTGATGGTTCCTGCGATACGCCTCTCCGTCAATGTTTAGCCAGACAATACTGTCGAAGTAACGGTTCTGTACCGGTCTGATGATAATCGAAGGCGAGCTTTTGCCCAGCTCTTTAACATCCTTGGGATTGATTCCTCCAGCCGAAAGCATAGCATCAATCTGGCCGGATTTCAGCATGGCAAGCCGGGTTGTGTATTCCGGAACCACCATAAAAACCATGTTCGTGATGGTGGCTGGATGGGGCAGCGTTGATGAAGGGTTCGTGACAAGCTCAAGTTTTTCCTGTCGTACCCACTTTTTCAACTTGTAGGGGCCTGCGCTTACTATCGGTATTTCTGTAGCTCTGGTGCGGATCTCATCCGGTGGAAAAGCCTTGAAAACATGCTCGGCGACCGGCATCAGATCATTGAAATGATCGAGCACAATCTCCTGCGCCATAGGTTTACTGAAATGCAGCACCAGGGTTGAATCGTCCGGTGTTTCGACTGCGTTTGAAATATCAGCGGTTCCATCAGCAAGCAGAACAAGATCATTGAGATAGTGCTGCCTGGAACTGGCAATTCCTGGGTTCTTGTATAAGTAATAGGAGTACTTGAAATCATGCGACGTCACTTTTTCCCCATCTTCCCAGAGAGCATCACTTCGTAAATGGAAGGTGACTTTTTTCCCGTTTTCAGAGAACTCCCAGCTTTTGGCGGTGTTTGGAAGAAAGGTAATGCCGCCCTTCTTTTCGTCGTATTCGGGTTTCACCAGCGAAGGATAGAGCAACTTGCACACCTCGCGTGACATCGAAAACTGGATGAGCAGAGGATTGAGATAGTCGAAATCAGCCGAAATGGCCATGACAATCCGGTCACGCCGCAACTCAATATTGTTCTGGCGGCAGGCAGAAATTCCGGCAAGCATCAGAAGTATTGCTATTGAGTAAAGTAATTTCTGCGGGAGTGTCCGTTTCATTTCCTGGCGCTTGTGGTTGAATATTTCATTCCCAGAAGGTAGGGAAAACAATGAACAGAAGACAATGGATTTAATAACAGACGCGAAAAAGCCGTCCTGCATTCAAGACGGCTTCTTGCTGTTTGATGTTGTCAAAAGAGCTGTTTTGTTCAGCACTCAATAATAGTTGACAAAGCCGGTTTCGCTGATGATATGTTTGCCTTCAGGTGTTTTTGGCAAGTCAATAAATTGCTTTACAGCGCCAGTCGGATTGCCGTTTGTGTACATAAAGAGCGGGCGAGTAATCGGGTAGGTTCCATTCTTGACCGTCCTGACGTCAGCCTCAACACCATCAACCAGAACAGACTTGACTGAACTGTCAACAAAACCGAGTCCGATATAGCTGATTGCCGCAGGCGTTGAAGCAACGCGACTCTTGATTGCCCCATTGCTTGACTGAGTTTCAGCTCTCTTGGAAATGGGGTTATCCTTGCCCATAACCAGTTCTTTAAAGGAATCAGCCGTGCCACTGTTCGATTCGCGCTGGATGACCACGATAGCCGAATTCGCTCCGCCAAGTTGGTTCCAGTTGGTATACTTGCCCATGTAAATACCGCGAATCTGTGCTTTTGAGAGTGCATTGATCCGATTGCTTGGATGAACAACAATTGAAAGGCCATCAAGTGCAACGATGTGTTCAACAGGGTTGACGCCTTTGCTTTTCGCTGCGGCCTCTTCCTTTTCTTTCATGGCGCGTGACATAGTCGCAATGTCACAGGTTTTGTTGATAAGGCTTTTTGCACCATTACCCGAACCGGACTCACTTACCGTCACCTGTACGCCAGTGGTCTTGGTATAATGGCTGGCAAAAGCTTTGGCAATAGGACCGACCGTCGTCGAACCGTCAATAACGATTTTACCGGTAGCTCCAGCCGTGCCGGAAGCCATAACTCCGAACACAGTGGCACTTAAAAGTATTTTTCTGAAGAGGTTCATGTTGATTGTCATAATTAAGTTAGATAGATGATAAAGAGTAAAAGAGTTTACTGATTATAAACCGGTTCTGCAAGACTGTCCTTCAGCAGCAGGAACAGTCTTGCAAACCAGCCACACACAACCAGAAGAAAGAACAACACACACACACAATTTTTTAGAACTTCACAAGAGCATCGAGCTGCAACTGATGAAGCTTGGGATTATAGGTCAAAGCAGAAGCATCTATATTGTTATACTGATAGTATCTTGCCCCAATAGTCATGTTTTGGACAAGATGATAGGTTCCTGCAACCTCAAAACCATTGATATTGACTATATCAGCTGGTTTTCTGTCGGAATCGGTGAACAAAGGGAAGACGGCATCTCTTTGAATCCTGACATATTTTGCATCAAGAGCCCAATCCCCGACCTGTTTGGCGTCACCTATGGTCACACCACCAAGCCATGCTTTTCTTTTGCTGTCAATAATATTGGAATGATCGGCATGATTGGCAGTATTGAAAGCATACTGACTGTAGATTTTCCAGGGCAGTGTGTCGGTGAGCTGACCGCCAACTTTTCCGAAAAGTTCGGCAATGTTATAGCCTGATTTTTTCCAGTCGGACGGGACGCTGGTAGGGGTGTTTGTATCATTAAATCCAAGGTACTGCAGGTTTTTATACAAGTTATAGCCTGCGCCAAACAGATAGCTTATGTCATTGATTTCGCCCTTGTATGCGCCTTGAGCAATGTAAAGGTATGGACTTGCATTCGCTGTGCTGTTATATTCGTTAAGAAAATAGTAGCCAGCAATGCCAATCAACCCCTCTTTTTCTTTGCCATTGGCATCCTTGCCATATTGCACTGTCACACCTTCAAAGGTCAGGTCAGAGTCATACACAAGGTTGTCAACCCGAATAATCGTATTGGAGACATCTCTTTTACCGATAAGCAGGTTCACGTTACCCTCAAGAGCTGTTGGATGGTAGTCAATGAAGGCCTCGTTGAGATAAATGTTTTTCGGCTGGAAAATCCCTGTAAAGGTTTGATTTCGCGATATAGTCTCTTTTGTCTGATCGTCACCTGTTGAAAGCTGGAAGCCGGAAGAAAGCTCTTCGTTGATCCAGACAGAGGCACCAAGACGGACGCGGGTGCGGACGCGGCTGCTGCCGTTTGTGTCGGCGTTACTCAAGTAGGTTGGTGAGTTATGCTGTGACTCAAAACGTTCGCGGACATCTCCATTCCAGTTCCAGTCAGCCGCGTCTGCGTTGTTGAACCCGAGGGCCGCGGCCAGACCGACTATCATTGCAACTTTTTTCATAACAAATATTGGGTTGGTTTGTGTGACTTGATCATTAAAATTTCTGCATTCATTTCTTATATCTTCAGGTGCCACAGAAAGTACTATTTGTTCTGTTGAGGAATTGTTACAGGTGTGCAACAAGCTTGTGAACAAAAAGGGATGGTGCCGGGGAACAATTCAAGATACTCGCCTTCCATTAACGGCGATGAAATCATAAAATCAGCCGAAGCACGATTGCAGGCAATAGGAATATTCCATACGACAGCCATACGTAGCAGAGCGCCAATCTGTTGGTTACCACCCAAAGGGCCGCTCTGGAGTTTCTTGATCGTCAGCGCTAATTTGCGCACCAAGGCATCACCGGTAGTGCCATATAAGTTCCTCTCTTTAGTCATTAAACTTTTTTCGGTTCTACCGATTTGAAAGTGCACTAAGGTACTCTTCATAGTGTTGAGTTACCATTACAGGAGTGTGGCGAGAGAGTGAAAAATCTCAAATACTCTCTATAGCTTCAGGTCAGTAACAACAATAGTTCCATGAAACCGTCTGTCAGGGAAGAGAACCCGCCCTTTTGAATTGATGACAATATGGGGATTCCCTGATTTTTGCAGCAAGTGCAGAAGTTTCAGCAAGTCTTTTTTTTTGGAAGGTTTTATAATCATATCAGCCAAAGCATCGACTTTTCTGACGTCATGATTTTTTAGTTCCTCATGTAAATAAAACTCTGCGTTTATTTCCGTTTTCAATTCATCAAGTCGCAACATGAAGTCCTCCATTTAGTTATGATACATTATATGTTCCGCTTTGACACGAAAACGTGCAGGATAGTTTTTCACCGGATATCAGGGTCATGGTTTGAAAAAACCTGCCTTATTTAGATTCATCAAGTTGACGGTGCGATGATGTTTATCAAGAACCCTGAACTTCAGAATAGTAAGAAAACAAGATAGTGTTGAAGAAAGGTTAAGATTATGCAACGATTCTGTGAAATCATCAATTGTAAAACTCTCGGCTGGCTTTTTTTGCAACTCATGATATAATTGCAACAACTATAAATCCGATATTTTTTGTATATTTAGGGTTATAAAGAAATCTAAGCAGGTAAGGAACTTGTGAAAAAAAGAATACTTGATCGGTACGATCATACGGTTGAAGGTAGCGTTATTATTGATGTCGCTGCACAGCGTGTTGAGGATCTGTATGAGAACTTCGACAAGACAGCGCCATATCATAAAAAGGATCTTGATGAAGATCTTGTCTATTACCTTACAGAGTGTGTGACTGAAATAGGTCGTGTGGACTTTGTTATCAGGTTTATGTTCGAGCGTTTTCCATCCGAAGAGTTTATGCTTCGGGTTCGTACCAGTGTTTATAAATATTTCATGTATCAGCGAGAGCTTGAGTTTGCCGCAACGAAAAAAATGCTGAAAACATCAGTAATTATTCTCATTTTTGGCGTTGTTATTCTCGGTATCTCTCTCTGGGTCAATCTTCTGTTTACTTTAGAAAATGGCACATCCTTTCTTAACAGGGTTCTTGCCGAAGGGCTTACGATTGTAGCTTGGGTCTCGGTGTGGGAGGCGCTTGCTACCTTATTGGTGAACTGGCCTCCGCATTTGTCACAGATAAAATTGTTTATGAAAATTGCTGAAGCTCCGATACAATTTCAAAAGCCATCAGTTTCACTTTCCAGTGGTACAGTAGGTCAGGCCGAAAATCAGATTTGACTGTCAGTCTCGACTTCAGGCCAGAAGATGAAGGCGGGAAAAAACATAATCAAGAGAGTCCTCATTAAGAACTATTCTGGAAAAACCAGTTGAACCAAGCTCAGTTGGCCGATTGTCACGATCACTGGAGAATGTGGAATCCTGTTTGCCATTATACCAGCAGACAAGCCTTATGGTGCTTCCCTCAATTTCAAGAGCAGTGATGCCTCGTTTTCCAATAGTGCAGCCTGAGTTGAAGAGACTTGGTATGGTAAGATTATGGTAAATGCCGCTTCTGAGGCCGATTTTCTTTCCCTGCCGGTAACAGGCTTCAAGTTCGATTTTCAACGACTCCATCTTCGCCTCTATTGCAGGAAGTTCTTCGCTTTCAGCGGATGGGTAAATCCTGCAGAGTTCTTCAATTTTGTAGTTCAGATAATCTACTTTGGAAGGCTCTTGGAATATTATAGTGGAAAGGTGGAATAAAAGCGTATCATGATGCATTTAAATTTATGCAGAAGTTAACTACTCATTACCACAGCCTTTTACGTCTTCCCTTGACTTGGTCGGTCGATGCTGTCGA